>Ga0181537_10001831_pt1 | contig 19166 bp, 13 predicted proteins | sample PEATcosm2014_Bin_39_FD_119765 | JGI IMG/M metagenome (GOLD analysis project Ga0181537, IMG submission 119765) | Peatland microbial communities from MTU Mesocosm Facility, Houghton, MI, USA - PEATcosm2014_Bin23_10_metaG | ecosystem: Environmental > Terrestrial > Soil > Wetlands > Peat | place... | reverse complement strand
TGTTCCTGAATCAGAATATGCGCATCCCAGATCGAATTGAAAACTTCGCCCACTGCCAGCGGAATCGTCGTGTGCTGACGAAGAATGCGGAACCCTTCCTGCAATTCTGCCGTGACTGCGTCTTCCAGCCAGAACAAGTGGTACGGCTCCAAACTCTTTCCCAACCGCGCCGCTTCAATCGGAGTCAGCCGGTGATGCACGTCGTGCAGCAAGTGAAGGTCATCGCCAAATTTCAGGCGCAAAGCTTCGAACAACTTCGGAACATGCAACAGATATTTTTCCGTCGACCACGCATTCTCGGGCGGCAAGCCTTTTTCCGCGGGCTCGTAATAAAGCTTGTCCTTGGCCACGCCATAAGTCGAGGGCAAGCCTGGGATCCCGCTCTGCGCACGGATTGCCAGATAGCCCATCTCTTTGTACTTTGCCACTTCCTCCGCGGTCTCGGCGATGTCGCGTCCATTCGCGTGGCCATAGACCATCACTCCCGTCCTGCTCTTCCCGCCGAGCAAGTTATAAACCGGAGTCTTCAGCGCTTTGCCCTTGATGTCCCACAGCGCCGTGTCCACCGCTGCAATCGCGGTCATGGTCACCGGCCCGCGCCGCCAGTACGCCCCGCGATACAGATACTGCCACACATCTTCCGTCTGAAACGGATCGCGTCCAACGAGGCAGGGAATCAAGTGGTCCTTCAAATACGATGCGACGGCCAACTCCCGCCCATTCAGCGTCGCATCGCCCAGCCCGTAAATTCCCTCGTCGGTCGAAATCTTCAACGTCACGAAGTTCCGCCCTGGGCAACTGACGAACACCTTTGCGTCCGTGATCTTCACCGTGATCTCCCTGTAACCGGTTTCGTGGATACGTAGCTCGCTAGTCTTGCCTCGCTACTGTTTACGCCCCTATCCCACTACCGGATTTCTCAACGGCCTCGAGTGACCGACGAGCCGTAAAATAGACAGCAATTGAACTGAGCGTCGCTACCGGAAGGATATAGGGCCCATAGTCGTAGATAGCCGCTTCCCGCGACAAAAGGTGAAGGTTGAGGGCGCTGAAGGTGAGAGTAGTCAGGTAGAGGCCCAGAAAGAAAAAAATAGCCAAAGCAAACCGTCTTGCGCCGGACTTCGGTTCCCCGTAAGACTGTCGTGCCCAGTAAATTGAGGCCCCCGCCACGCACCCGCAACCAAGAAGTAAAAGATATGGAAGCAGCAGACTCCCAGCGGCGAACCCTAGAGCTGAGCCTACGAGGAAAACCAAAACCGCATGACCTATGCCGTACGGCGCTAAGAAAAGGGAGATCCACTTCCAAAATGGGTAGGGCGCCCATGCCTTCGTCTTGAGATTTACTTCGATCGATTTAGTCCTGGCCATTGCAAGTCCAATCTGTAACTGAAAGCAGGGTGACGTTCTTGAAAAGGCCACCTCCCGTTTCAAGGGGAGACGTAGCCAGCTACGTCTCTACGTATCGAGTGTAACGAAATCTTCACACCCGGCGCACCAGTCCTTGATCCGTAGCTTCTGTATTCCGCACCAGCAGCAAGACCAGAATCAAGCCCACCAGCGGAAGCAGCCCCGCGACGGCCACAATCGGATCGAACGAATGTGTGCCCGTAGCCTGGCGGGCGTCGGAAAAATGACCAATCAGCTTGAATGCGACGATGGTCCCGATCCCCGCCCCCGTCCCGCTCAGTCCGGCGACCGACGACACCGATTCGCTTCCGAACAAATCCGCGGGCAGCACATTCGCCATCGTGGTGAAACCGGCATAAGTAAAAGTCACAATCGCAAATAGAAACGCGATCACATACAGATTCGTCGTGAAAATAGTTGGAATCAGCAGCGTCATGCCGATTCCACCGTATATCATCGGAACTTTGCGCGCGGCGCCCAGCGACCATCCGCGCTTGATCAGAGCGCCGGAAATTGCTCCCGCGAAAAAGCTTCCTACATCGGCGGCGATGAACGGAATCCACACCGCGATCAACCCGCTCTTGAGTTCAATCCCCTTTGCAACCAGATAAATCGGGAACCATTCCGTGATAAAGAAAAAGACCGGATCAGTAAATGCCTTGGCGATGATCGCTCCCCAGGTCTGCGGCAGTTTCAACAGATCGCGCCATCGCGGACGAGCCTTGCCATCTTGTGGCGCGTCCGCTTCCCGCTTGTCCGCGACAATCATCGCCAGTTCATCCCGGCCGATTCGCGGATGCTCTTCCGGCGGATAGTAAAGCCATCGCCAAACAATCAGCCACAGAAAACCGAGCGCGCCCGGAACCATGAACGCGGGCCGCCATCCCCAGCGAAAATAAATCCACAACACGATGAATGGCGCGACCGCGCCGCCAATGGAAGAACCGCTGTCAAACAATGCCGTCGCCAGCGCGCGCTCGCGCTTCGGAAACCACTCCGAGACCGCTTTGGTCGCAGCCGGCCAGTTCGCCGACTCGCCCGTGCCCAGCAGGAAGCGAAAGGTCGCGAAGCTATAGAACCCGCTCGCGAGCGAAGTGAGCATGGAGATGATCGAATACCAGATCACGCTCAGCGTCAGCCCGCGTCGTGTGCCAATGCGATCCATCAGCCTGCCGAAACCGGTCTGTCCAATGGAATAGGCTACGCGGAAGGCGATTGCCAGATTCGCGTAGTCGGAATTCGTCCAGTGGTATTGCAGCTTGAGATAAGGTGCGAGCAGCGAAAGTGTCTGCCGGTCGATGTAATTGATCACCGTTGAAGCGAACAGCAATCCGCCAATCCACCAACGTAACGACGGAATCGGCTTGCGGTCGCTCGCCATTTCAGTGGACGGATTCTGTGCCTTACGAGTGCACCACGACTTGCGATTCCTTTGCCAGCACGCTCTGTAATGCTGGACTCAGCTGCGAAGCCGAGTCCTTGTCCAGGTAAACCGTTGTATTCGCGTGCCGCCGAAGAATCGACGCCGGCGCCATGGGATTAATCTCGCCTTCCAGGCACACCTTCACCGCCTGCGCCTTGCGCCGGTCCGGCACCACCGCAACAATTTCTGTGGCCTTCAGAATCTGCCGCGGCGACATCGAGATCGCCCTTTGCGGCACCTGCGAAATATCGTTGAACCAGCCTTCGCCTACCTGTTGTTGGCGGCAAGGTTCATCCAGGTTCACGATGAGATAGGGATCTTCCGTCGTGAAATCCGCGGGTGGATCGTTGAATGCGATGTGCCCGTTCTCTCCGATCCCCACGAAGGCAACATCAATCGGCGCTGAGGCCAACTCCCGGCTCACTTCACGAATTACCTCAACCGGATCGGCGGCATCCCCCTCGATCCAGTGAAATTGGCCAATCCCTGTCTTGCTCACCAGCCGCTCCATCAAGTACTTGCGGAAACTCGCGGGATGCGTGACCGGCAGACCGATGTATTCGTCCAGATGAAAGCCCTCAACCTTTTGCCAATCGATATCCGAAACCTTGATCAGCACATCCAGAAACTCAAGTTGCGACGCCCCGGTGGCAGCGATGATTCGCGCGCGGCCACGCTGCCCGATTGCGTGCCGAATCGCAGCCGCAGCCTGCACGGCGGCGGCGCGGCTCAACGAGACTTTGTCTTGGAAAACTTTGACTAGCATACGAAGCGCGCTCCGGGTGCCGCGAACGTTTCAGGGAAGGCCGATTATACAGAAGGCAAACTGCACCGGAATCAAACGTCCGCCGGTTGCAGGCGCGGCGTGAGCACTTGGATGAAACCAAACGCCACCAGATACGCCAAGCCAGCCATCGCGAATACCGGTACGTACGACCCGGTGCCTTGCAAGATGTAGCCGACTGTCTTGGCCACCAGTATTCCTGCAATCGCGCCTAGCATGGTGCCGAAGCCGACCACGGAGGCCACAGCGTTCTTCGGAAACATGTCAGAAGCCAGCGTATAGATATTGGCCGACCAGCCTTGATGCGCTCCAGCGGCGATGGCAATCACCAAGATCGCCAGCCACGCATTCCTGGTACGCGCGGCGATCATGATCGGGGTAACTGCCAACGCGCAAACCAGCAGCGCGGTCTTGCGGCTTCTGTTCACGGTCCATCCTCGCCGCAGCAGCGAAGACGAAAGCCATCCTCCGCCGATGCTGCCCACGCACGCTCCACTGTAGATAACGAACAGCGGCAAGCGCGTGCCTGCCAAATTCAACCCCAGATTGCGGTTCAGGAAATCTGGCATCCAGAACAGATACACCCACCAGATCGGGTCGGTGAAGAACTTGCCCAGCGCGATCGCCCAGGCTTGGCGGAGCCTGAGCAGTCGGCGCAATGGGATGGTCGTTTGTCGACTCGTTGTTTGATTCCGTGCGGCGTCGAGATCGCTCCTGATGTAGGCCAGTTCCGCGGGCGAAAGTTTTTCGTCTTCCGCCGGGTGGCGGTAAATAGCGAGCCAAGCCAGCAGCCAGACAAATCCCAGCGCGCCCGTGGCGATGAATGCCATACGCCACCCATAGCGCAGGGTAATCCACGGCACGATCAGCGATGGCACAACTGCGCCGAGATTCGAACCCGAGTTGAATACCCCGGTTGCCAGCGCGCGTTCCCGCTTGGGAAACCACTCCGCGACCGCCTTCACCGACGCCGGAAAACTGCCGGATTCGCCCAGTCCCAGACTGACGCGCGCCACGGCAAACTGGAATACCGAACTTGCCCCAGCGTGGGCCATGGCTGCGAGGCTCCAAAAAAACACTGCGAGCGAGAATCCCTTGCGAGTCCCCAATTTGTCGATCAGCTTTCCAAGCAACAGCAAACCAGCGGCATAGGCGAACTGAAACGCTGAAACAATGTTGCTGTACCCGATTTCCGTCCACCCGAACTGCAACTGCAGGGTCGGCTTGAGCAGAGCCAGCACCTGCCGATCCATGTAATTCACGGTGGTCGCGAAAAATAGCAAGCTGCAGATCATCCAGCGCCGCCGCCCGATCGGGCTTGCTGGAAGGATTGTTTCCGCTCCGTCTTGCAGGGGATCTGGAGTCATTTGGATCGCGTACTGGCGGCGTGAATCACGAACCGTGCATCACTACACATGGCGCAGGGCCTTCCCGTCAAGCGGTTGCTGAACTGATATCATTCAGGGCTTGAATCGCCAGTTTGCAGTTGGCATTCGAGACGCCAGGGTCTCGCATTACCTCTCGCATCACGAACTCGCAATATGAACGGCTTTCTCACCGACGACTTCCTGCTGTCGAACGATGCCGCGCGGCGTCTCTATCATCAGTTTGCCGCAGCGCAGCCTATCTTTGATTATCACTGTCATCTTTCTCCTCGCGACATTGCAGAGAATCGCCGCTTTGCCAACCTGTTCGAAATCTGGCTGGAAGGCGATCACTACAAATGGCGGGCCATGCGCGCCAACGGCGTCCCCGAGAAATACATCACCGGCGACGCTACTCCTTACGAGAAATTTCTTGCCTGGGCCCGCACCGTTCCCTACACCCTGCGTAATCCCCTCTACCATTGGACGCATCTGGAGCTGCAGCGCTACTTCGGCATCAACGAACTGCTTGATGAAAAATCCGCGCCGTCCATCTGGGAGCGCGCCAAGGGAGTTCTGTCGAGCCTGACCACCCACGCCATTCTGCAGAAATTCCGCGTCGAAGTGGTTTGCACAACGGACGACCCCACGGACGACCTCCGCCATCATCAGGCGATCGCGAAATCGCAGCTGAAGACGCGCGTGTTCCCCGCCTTCCGTCCCGACAAAGCCCTCGCCATCGGCGACGCCGACTTCGCGCCTTGGGTAGATCGCCTGTCGCAGGCGGCCAACGTTGACGTGCGAAATCTGAGCGCTCTTCTGCAAGCGCTCCGCAGCCGCCACGACCATTTTCATTCTCTCGGCTGCCGTCTCTCCGACCACGGATTGAATCATTGCTATGCCGCCCCGTGTTCCGAGTCCGCCGCCGCAACCATCTTTTCGAAGGCGCGCGAAGGCCACACCGTAACGGAGGACGAGCGCACTCAGTTTGCATCTTTCATGATGCTGTTCTTCGCACGCCTCGATGCCGAAAAAGGCTGGACCAAGCAGCTGCACCTCGGCGCTCTGCGCAACGTGAACACGGTGGCGCGCCGCAAACTCGGGCCAGACACTGGGTACGACGCCATCGGCGATTTCCCCCAGGCCGCGCATCTCGCGGCATACCTCGACCTGCTCGCCCGCGAAAACGCCCTGCCAAAGATGATCCTCTACAACTTGAACCCGGCGGACAATTTTCAATTCGCGACGCTGGCTGGCTGCTTTCAAGACGGAGATCAGCCCGGCAAAATCCAATACGGCAGCGCCTGGTGGTTCCTCGACCAGAAGCAGGGCATCACGGCGCAACTCGATGCGCTATCGAACGCCGGCCTGCTCTCGCGCTTCATCGGTATGGTCACCGACTCGCGATCGTTTATGTCCTACCCCCGCCACGAATATTTCCGCCGCGTCCTCTGCGACCTCATCGGGCAGGACGTGATGCGAGGGGAGTTGCCTAACGACGACGCACTCCTGGGTCGGCTCATCGAGGATATCTGCTACAAAAACGCCAAGAGCTATCTGCAACTGCCCCAACCCTTATCACCCTGAGAGAAGCGAAGGATCCGTGCAACCCGGCGCTATCACGGCCAAAGGGTTCCCGCCCCTGCAGTTCTCTGTTTAATAACCCTTTAATATTCAATCTGTTAGGAATCATGCCTAGGGAAAATCGAGGGCTTTTACCCCAGGCAACCCTCCATGCCCTCTTCGCAACTAACAAATTAGTTGACGTTTCCCATTTTCCCACGTCAAAATCAATAACGGCAGAACGCCTTAGGAGAAACCGTTGGCCCGCACCAAGTCCCCGACCCTGACGGAAGCCGAATTGCGCATCATGAACGTGCTCTGGCAGCGCGGATCAGCCACCGTTCACGAGATGCTCGGCGCTTTCCCCGCCAAGCCCGCTCTGGCCTATAACTCGGTCCTGACCATCGTTCGCGTCCTCGAGAAAAAGGGCTATGTGAAGCACGTGAAAGAGGCAGACACGCGCGCTCATGTGTATCTCCCGCAGGTTGATCGCAAAGACGCAACGCGCTTCGAAGTGCGACATCTGGTCAGCCGTTTTTTCGGCAACTCGCATGAACAGCTTGCGCTGAACGTTCTGGAAGAGACCAGTATCGACGCCGAAGAACTCCTTCGCCTTCGCCAGTTGCTGGAAGGGAGCAAGTGATCCGGCCATGACTTTGCTAACGACCTTCCCGCCAGCGACCTTGCAGCTCAGCGCCGTTGCCCAAGCGTCCACGCTGCGAATCGTGGATTGCCTGCTCGAAGGCACGTTTATCGCGATCTTTGCCGGTGTAATCCTGAGGGCGGCTCGCCTGCGCGACTCGCGCGCCCGCTTCGCCGTATGGTTTTTTGCCCTGATCTCCATCGCGGCGTTGCCATTGCTGGCCGGAATATCGCTCCCCGCGGCTCCGTGGACCCGCGTAGCCGAAGTTTCAGGCCAAGCTTCGTCTCGGTCGCCCATCACTCTGCCAATTTCCTTGGCGCTATATGTTTTCGCTGCATGGGCAGCAATCGCGGGCTGGTTTCTGCTCGGCGTCGGCCGCAGCCTGTGGCATTTGTATGTTCTTCGCCGGAGCTGCATCCCCGTTGATACTGCGGCACTCGACGTTCGGCTGCAGGAAACCCTTGAGCACGCCCAGAGCCCGAGGCCGGTCGCGCTGTGCACCTCCGACCGCGTTCACGTTCCTACCGCCCTTGGCCTGGCGCAGCCCGTGGTTGTGATCCCGGCCTGGGCGTTGCAGGAACTCTCGACCGACGAACTCAATCAAATCCTGTTGCACGAACTGGCTCACCTGCGACGTTGGGACGACTGGACCAACCTCGCACAGAAGCTGGTCAAGGCCTTGTTCTTCTTCCACCCCGCCGTCTGGTGGATCGAGAAGCAAGTTTCTCTCGAACGGGAGATGGCCTGCGACGACGCAGTCCTCGCCGAAACCTCGAGCCCGCGCGCTTATGCCGAATGTCTGGCACACCTCGCGGAGAGAACTCTGATTCAGCGCGATCTGGCGCAGCGCAATTTCGTTCAGCGCAGCGCGGCGTTGGCCCAAGCGGCTCTCGGCCGAATCCGTCAAACTTCGCTGCGCGTGGCTCAAATCCTCGATGTGAACCGGGAGTCTCCCACTGGACGCGGCTGGAAGCCTGCCGTTGCGCTGCTGGCGGTATTCGCCGTCACCTGCGTCCTCGGAGTGGCCAGAGCGCCCCGGCTGATCGCGTTTCACGACATCGCACCTGCCGCTCCAGCTTCCGTCATCGCATCGCTGTCGCCCAGCCTCAGCGGCGCAACCTCGGGCGACGCATTTCTTGCGCGTCCCTTGCCTGCGAAGTGGGGGTTGACGAAAGTCAAGGCGACCACGCTCGCGACCCATCGCAAATCGGCTGGTCCAAAAATAGCGGCTGCAACGCGGTCCTCGATTCCGGTAACGCAGGTTTCGAATATTGCCGTAACGCAGTCCTCCAAGGAAGATCAGTTGAATGAAGACCACCGCGCCGCTGAGCTGTTCCACCTCACGAGCACCAGCGCGGCCCCGGTCGCCTTCACCGAGACGCTGTTCGTAGTGGTTGAGGGCCAAACCAGCGGCCCATCGGACAGCCCGGTGGTTCAGATCCGTTGGTGGCGCGTAGTAGTTCTACATCCCGTCGCCGATCCTGACAGCAACCGAATTCCACCCAAACAAACTTAGCTACTAAACCTAGTTATGAAAGGCAGCAGCGAAAGACGGAAGTTCAATCTCAACAACTAACGAATTAGTTATAAGCAAATCGAAAGGAAGTCAACTCCAATGAACACACAAAACATGAACACGCAGAACTGGTCCCGCACACAAAAATGGACGCGCCGTCTGGCCGTGCCTGTTCTCGCACTCGCCCTGATCGGATCGTTCGTCACGTATGACTTCATGAAACCCGCCGCCGCTCGTGCGGCCTCAGCCGCGCCCGCTGCGGCGCCCCTCGACGCTGACAGCGTCGGCGCTCTGCTCGCCCTCGACAAGGCCATGGAGACTCTCGCAGCCCGCGTTACCCCGGCCGTAGTCAACGTCACCGTGACTTCCCGCATCAAGCCTGACGCAGCCGGCAGACAGATGCCCGAAGACATGCAACAGTTCTTCGGACAAGGCAATCCATTCGGTCAGTTCTTTGGTCCGCGCATGCAGCAACGCCAGCCGCAGATTGAGCATGGCATGGGCAGCGGTGTAGTTATTTCACCCGACGGCTACATCGTTACCAACAACCACGTAGTCGAAGGCGCGGTCGACATCCGCGTCACCACCAGCAACCGCCGCGTGCTGAAGGCGAAACTGATCGGCACCGACTCCCTGACGGATCTCGCAGTTCTGAAAGTCGATGCCACCGGCCTGGACAGCGCTCCCTGGGGCGATTCCAGGGAAGTGCGGCCGGGTCAAACCGTCCTCGCCTTCGGCAATCCTTATGGATTCCGCTTCACGGTCACACGAGGGATCGTCAGCGCAATCAATCGCGCCAACCCTGACCCCTCTGACCGCAGCAAGCCGGGCGAGTTTATTCAGACCGACGCCGCCATCAACCCCGGCAACTCCGGCGGACCGCTGGTCGACGCCCGCGGTGAAGTCGTCGGAATTAACACGTTCCTGGTTTCACCTTCGGGAACGTTTTCTGGCATGGGTTTCGCGATTCCGTCACAGATCGTCCGGCCCACAGTGGAAACTCTGATTCGCGACGGCAAGGTCAGCCACGGCCACATCGGCATCGGCATTGCAGACGTGACTCCGGAAAACGCGAAGTTTTTCGCGGAATCCACCCCAACCGGCGGCGTGGTTACACAGGTTGAACCCGACTCACCCGGAGCAAAGGCCGGCCTGCAGATCGGCGACGTCATCACCGAAATCGATGGCCAGAAGGTCAGCGATGCCGGCGAACTCCAGGTGCTGGTCGGACAAAAGCAGCCGGGAACCAAAATCATGCTCAAGGTTTTGCGTGACGGCAAGACCATCACAGTTCCGGTCACTCTCGAAGAACTGGGCAGCCGGTCAGGTGCAGGCCGGGGAGATTCGAATGACGGCGAAGGCAAGATGCACTGGGGCATCGGCCTCGGCGACCTTACCCCGGACATGCGCGATCAGCTGCAGGCGCCGGGCGATATCCACGGAGCCGTGATTGAGCAGGTACAGCCCGGCAGTTCTGCCGACAACGCAGGACTGCAGCGCGGCGACATCATCCTCGAAGTGAATCGCCACAAAGTGCAGTCGGCCAGTGATGTGCAACAAGCCCTGGCAAAAGTGGCCAAGGGTGAAGATGCATTGCTGCTGGTTTACTCGAACGGAGGGAACAGCTTCCGCGTTCTGCATTCGCCCGAAGGCGCGTAATCGAGCACGCATCCTTGGGGGTAGTGGGCTGTTCAAGACAGCCCACTACCAGAATCATTTGTCATCCCAGCCGGAGTCGGAGCGCCAGCGACGGTGCAGCGGAGGGATCTGCTTTTTCGCGTGTGCGTTACTGCTTTGAGGGCGTTTTTACATACCGCCCCGCGAAGGTAAGAAACGTAGGCCAGTTCGGCCCCGGCGTGTGTCCCCCACTATGCTGGCGGAACGCGATGTCTCCGTCGATGAGCGTTGTCTCAATCGGAGGGAATTCGCTGGTTCCGAGATCGCTCTTGCCTAACAGCTTGTACACCGGACCAGCCCCCACCGCAGCCAGGAACATTCCTTTGGCATCCACCCAACCATCTCCGTTGAGCGCTCCTGCGCTAATGAATACTGGACGCGGGGCGCACAGCGCGATCAGTTCGTGCGCATCCACCGGCAAATCATTCTCGGTGAGCGGGCCGGCATATTTCAGAAAGTTGCCCGCCATCCAGTGATATTCGCCGGTTCCCGCGACGTTGCCGATCTGCTCTCCAAAGTTGCGGCGAAAAAGCTTGGCTCCGCCTTCGCCCGACGAACTGATATACCCGATCGCGAAGCGCGAATCATAAGCCATCGCCACCAGCGCGGCTTTGCCGTAGCGCGAGTGCCCCTCGACTCCGACCTGTTTCGCGTCTACTGATTTGTCAGTCTCAAAATAGTCAAGCGCGCGGCTCGCGCCCCATGCCCACGCCCGCAGCGCGCCCCAATCATCCAGCGCACGCGGCTGGCCCTTGTTGACCAGACCAATCACACCCTGCGTCAGTCCGTCGCCCTTGTCCGCCTGCACGCTCGTAGGAATGTAAGTGGCGTAGCCCCAACCCTTGGCAAGAACCTGCTGTTGCCACGTCGGTCCGGAACCCGGCTTGAACATATCCGGGAAGCGCTTGGCGAGAGCTGCCAGCACTTCTGCGCTCAACCCGAATTCCATCATCACCGGAACCGGGCCGCTCGCGTTGGCTGGCGTAGTCAGAGTTAAATCGATATCCACTTTCACGGGTGGATAGGCCGAATTGTCGAGGTGTCCGCTCAACTTCTTGGTGATGACCGGGACTTCGCCGTTCATCTCTTTCGTTGTGCTGATGACTTCCCAATTCACTTTCGGGGTGTTCTTCGGCACGCGCCCGTAGATCTCGCGGTCGAAGTCTTCCACGATTTCCGGGCGGCGCTCCTTCCACCACATGTTCGAGGTCGTGACTTTCTTGCCGTTTTTCAAGACCAGCGGATCGGGGAGCTTCAAATCGGAACCCGCTTTGGACTCGTCATAATTCGCGGCGTTCGGCGATTTCGGATCGCCGTCTGCCCCTCGCCGCAACGATGAGATGTGCAGCAGATCCATCATGCGTTGATGATCCTGCTCGGAGGTGAGCTGAGCTGGAGGAGGAGCGCCGGCTGGAGAGGTCTGTGCGTTCGCCCATTGCGCAGCGAATGTGGAACCGAATGTCAAACAAAGACCGGCCAGGGCGAAACCAGCCAACCTCCATCGATCTCTCCGCCGGTGAGCCATCCTGAGTTGAGCCGTCTTGAATTGCGCCATGAAAGTTATTTTAGAATTCCACAGGCCTTTCGGCCCATCTTGTGACGTCCAACCTTGACTCCGCCACGGCCGATCGCCGATGATGTCGCCAAGCCATGCAAAGGAGCCGAAAAGTCCGGACCTAACTCCTTTGCTGTCTAGATTTTGACCATTAAGTCATTTGTTATGAGGATTTTGCAAGGCCTGTTTTGTGTAACCCGATTGTTTTCCGGATTTTAGAAAATAAATGGGGGGGGAGGGGGTGGGGTAATCAACTGATAACCCTTCCCAATAGTTCTTCCCCCCGTTTCACCCCTGCGGAATCTCCGCCAGGTTGATCACGGTCCACACCACATAAGCCGCCAGCAAGGTGACAATACACGCCCCCACCACAGGTCGCCACGAAGTCTCTAACAAATCGGCCAAAACTCCTGCAACGAAAATGAAAAGGAACGGAATCCCTGCCAGCAAAAATCCCTCGCCCGCCGCGTGCGGATGCGCCATCCCCAGACCCAGAAACAGCGCCGCCACCAGCAACGGCGCGGTATTGCCAAAATAGCGCGTCCGCGGCCACGCGGCATAAGTCGCCAGCGCGACCGGAAGCGCCAGCGCCAGGGCCGGACATGCGCGCCCAATCCTCACCGCGACCTGCTTGTAGACACCGAGCACGGTGAATCCGCGCCAAGTCGCTCCCCAAAACTCCGCGCGCCGCATGCTCTCCCCGAACGCGTGGGGATGGAAGAAGTACATTGCAAATAGCAGAACAAATCCCACGATAGAGGCTGCGATCCAGATCACCACTCCCGCTCGCCGCCGCACCGGAGCTACATACAGCAGAAAACCCAGCGCCATCGGCAGCAGCACGATCAGCGAGAATTGCGCTCCTACCGCGATGGCCAGCGAAATCCCCAGCAGCACGATGCGCCGCCAGTTCCACAGCACCACTTCGCGCGGAGCGTACAGCGTGTGAGCGACCGCGATGGCAGTGAAGACGGTCCCAAACGCGCCCCACGCCGCGACGATCTCCGGTTCGGTATGCCACACCGCGCTCGCCTGAATGAGAGAAGGTGAGAAACAATAGAACGTGAGCGCGACGAACCCTCCCGTATTGCCGCACAGCCGCCGCGCCACATACCAAAGCGAGGCGCCGAGGAAGACACCGCAGGCCAGGAATGGAATTCGCGGAAGCCAGCGCCAGTAGATCGCGGTATCGGCCGCCAAATCCCGCGGCCACATCAGCAAAGGCGCGGCCGACACCACTGAAAGTAGTGGCGAATGCTCGGTATCGAAACTGTCGAGCGTCATTGCGATGTTAGCGTCTGGGTTCGAGTATGGAGAACCGGCGACGCCGCGGCCGTGCAACTGCTTCCAGCCCTCGCCGATGCGGAGAGCTTCCGAACTGTCGAGTTGCGGCGAGGTCCGCAGCTCGGAATGCACCAGCCACACGGCCTGTGCAAGAAAGGCCAGCAGCAACAGTCCGGCGAGAAACTGTGGACGTCCGAAGCGTTCGCGCGTGAAATATGGCCGCATAAGGTCGAGCCGAGTGTTTTACCATGTCGGAGGCTGTCTAAGCGAAAGTTCCGCAATGAACGAACTCGATGTCAACACGGGACGCGGTCCGGAGCAGAAGTCAGAGCTTGTACCAACCGGTCCAACTTTCGCCGTCGCGAACCAGCCGTCCTACGCGCGTACTGTGTTTCTCGACTCTGACGGCCTGCGTCCGGGTTGGGGACTGGCGTTTTACGTTTTAACGTTTCTCATTCTGCAGAGACTGGCGGTTGACTTGGCGTCATCGCGGGATTTTGGCGCCAGCGGCCTGTGGACGCTGATGCTGGAGCAGGTTGGCACGCTGCTCACGGCGTTGATTCCAGCTGTCGTGCTGGCTCGAATCGAGCGCCGCCCGTGGAAAGTGTATGGCCTGCCGCTGCAGCGGGCGTTCGGTCGGCTGTTCTGGATTGGCGCAGGGTGGGGATTTGCCGCGATCACCCTGCTGATGTTCGCGCTCTATGGCTCGCACACTTTTAGCTTTGGTCACGTCATCCTGCACGGTGCGCGTCTCGCTCGTTTCGCGGCGTTCTGGGCCGTTTTCTTTTTGCTGGTGGGATTGTTTGAAGAGTTTTGGCTGCGCGGATACGCGCAGTTCACGCTGGCGCGTGGCATCGGCTTCTGGCCTGCAGCGCTGATATTGTCGTGCGCCTTCGGATTGATTCACCTGAGAAACGGCGGTGAGCATTGGACAGGTCTGCTTGCCGCCGCGCTGCTCGGTTTGTTCTTCTGCCTGACTCTGCGGCGCACGGGCAGTCTATGGTTTGCGGTGGGTTTTCACGCGGCCTGGGATTGGGGCGAGACCTTCTTTTACTCCGTGCCCGACAGCGGGTCGGTCTGGCCCGGACATCTGCTGAGTTCGTCGCTGCGCGGCCCGCAGTGGCTTAGCGGAGGCTCGGTCGGGCCGGAAGGCAGCTTGCTGTGTTTCGGGGTGATTGCCGCGGTCTGGATTGCATTCGAACGCGTCTATCCGCGCTCTGACTTGCTCGCCCACGCGACACTGCCGTCGGCGGCGACAGCAGGTTCCTCGTCGCGACGCTCCTCGGAATGACAATTTCTACTAAGTTCGGGTAGCGCGCACCCGCCTATACTGACTTTATGACCCCAGAAGCCGACCTACTGACCCCGCTCCGGCGCTACTGGGGCTACAGTTCGTTCCGGCCTTTGCAGGAGCGAATCGTGCGCAGCCTGCTCGCCGGACACGACACCTGCGTGGTCATGCCGACCGGCGGAGGCAAGTCACTCTGCTACCAGTTGCCCGCCGTCGTGTCGGAGCGGACGACCGTGGTGATTTCTCCGCTGATTGCGCTGATGCAGGATCAGGCGGCGCAGCTGGCGCAGATGGGGATTCCAGCCGCGGTGCTCAACAGTTCCGTCAGCAGCGAGGAACAGAGCCGCGTCATGCGGCAAGCGCGCGAGGGCGCTTTCCGGTTGCTGTATCTGTCGCCCGAGCGATTGCAGCGCGCCGACACGCTGAGCTGGCTGCAGCAGGTGCCGATTTCATTTTTCGCCATCGATGAGGCGCATTGCATCTCCGAGTGGGGACATGAGTTCCGTCCGGAGTACCGGCAGTTGAGCAGCCTGCGGGGGAAGTTTCCCGATCGTCCCATCGCTGCGTTTACCGCGAGCGCAACGCGCCATGTGCGGCACGACATTCTGACCCAACTCGATTTGCGGAGTCCCGACAAGTACATCGCCAGTTTTCATCGCCCGAACCTGCGCTATCTGGTCCGCCAGTGCGATAGCGCGGAGCACTCCACGCTGCTGGTGACCGCGCTGCGCCACTACGACGAAGGCAATGTGATCGTCTACTCACCCACCATCAACAAAGTTGAAGAGACTGTGGACTTTCTGGAAGACCAGGGAATCGCGGCCATTGGCTATCACGCGAAGATGGATGCGAGCGCCCGACGCCGCAATCAGGAGCGCTGGATGTCGGACGAAATTCGCGTGCTCGTCGGCACGATCGCTTTCGGCCTCGGAATCAATAAAGCGACGGTGCGGGCGGTCATCCACTTGGCGCTGCCCAAATCGGTGGAGCAGTTTTATCAGGAAGCGGGACGCGCCGGGCGCGATGGAAAGCCCGCCGACTGCATCCTGCTATGGCGGAAGCAAGATGCAGGCCTGCTCGGATATTTCGCCAACCAGGTTCTGGATGCCGCGGAGCGCGACCGCGCCTGGCAGAGATATCACACGATTCGGGGATTCGCGGAGTCGGAGAAATGCCGCCATCTGCAGATTTGCACCCACTTTGGGGAGACTCCAAAGTGGGGTTCGTGTGGGGCCTGTGACGTTTGCGGTGCTTCGCCGGAATGGCTGAGTGAGAAGGCGACGCCTGCGTTTGCGCGCCGGGCACTGGCGGGATCTGGTTCCGGCGGAACGCGAGTCGCTGCGAGCATTGCGGAAGCGGATCAGGACTTGCGCGAGTATCTGCGGGAGTGGCGCCGCGCGACCGCCCGGGAGCAGGGAACTCCTGCCTACGTGGTGCTGCATGACACTTCGCTGGATGAAATCTGCCGCACGCAGCCCAACTCGATCTCCGACCTGTTGAACATTACCGGCATCGGCGAGCGGAAAGCCGAACTCTACGGGCAGGAAATTCTGCAGGCGCTGCGGCAATATCGCGAGGGCGCGCGAGCGTCTTTGCCAGCGGCGAAAAAGACGGCTCCGGCGCTGGAGACCTTGCAACTCCTGATGGAAGGCAAGAGCTTTGAGGATATTGCCCGCATTCGCGGGCGGCAAATCGCAACGGTGGTGAATGCGGTCGCCGGACTGGTGGAGAAAGGCGATGTGGAATTCCGCGCGGAGTGGATTGACCGAAGCCGTCTGTTGATGATCGAAGCGGCCTGCGCGACTCTCGGCCTGGATCGACTGGAACGCCTGAAAACGCTGAAGGACGTTCTGCCGCCGGAAATCACCTACGACGAAATCCGGCTGGTTGTGGCGCGGCTGCGGCGCGAAGGCAGCAAGAGCAAAGCGTCACTTCCCGCTTGAGCGTGTTCCTGAAGGCGTGTTTCCCAAAAAAGGACACAGCGCCGAATAACCCCTTGAACTTGCCCCGCGGGTGTACAATCTCATGGGTTCGATATTCCCGTCAAACATCATCACGAAATTTAAGTTGATCTGCCAATTTCTTGGCATCGCTCGTGACGCTTCCGTGCGGTGAGAAACATTCGTACGTACGGCAAGGAACGTTCGCTCTTCGAGGAGGGCGTCATGAGAATTCTGCTTTACAACCCCGACAACGGTGTAACCCGCAACTTCATGCCGCATCTCTGGATGTTTCTGCTCCAGTCGCTCACTCCTCCCGGACATGAAGTGCTGCTGATTGACGGAAACGCCAAACCCATGGACGAGGCGCAAATCGCGCAGTATGTCCGCGACGAGAAAATCGATTTAGTCGGCATCGGCGCCATGACCCGCATGATTGCCAAGGCTTATCGCATCGCCGATGCCATTCGCACCACGGGCGTGAAAGTGGTGATGGGAGGACCGCACGTCACCGAACTGGCCGATGAGGCATTGGGCCGCGACGGCGGGCCGCGCCACGCCGACGCCGTGGCTCTGGGCGAAGCCGATGAAACCTGGCCGCGGATTGTGAACGACGCGGAGCGCGGCGAACTCAAAGAAGTGTATGTGCCGGCAGACGAGAACGGCAAAGAGCGCAAGCCGTCGCTGAAGCCGTATCCGGTGATTCCGTGGGACTCGATTGACCTGACCCAGTTCAACCTGGTTCCGAAAGCTTTCTTTCCACTGCTGAAAAGGGTCGGTGAGGGGTGGGGGAAGTTTCAAATCATTCCTGTCGAGTCCGGAAGAGGTTGCCCGTACGGCTGCGAGTTTTGCACCGTCACCGGATTCTTTGGCGACTCGATTCGCTTCCGCAGCAACGAGAGCGTGGTGAACGAACTGCTTCTTCTGAAGGCCCGCGGCCACAAGGAGAAAGGCCAGATGGCTGTGTTCTTCATCGACGACAATTTTGCCATCAACGTGAAGCGCACCAAATCGCTGCTGCGCGACATTATTGCGGCCGGGGCGCAATTGAATTGGGTGGCGCAAATCAGCGCCAACCTCCTGCGCGACGAAGAACTCGTCGACCTGATCGCGGCTTCCGGGGGCAAATGGATATTCATCGGCATGGAGTCGATCGACCCGACCAATCTGAAGGACGTGAACAAAGGCTTCAACAAGCCCGGCGAGTATGCCGAAGTGCTCGAACGGCTGGCAAAACGAAACGTCTACGCCATCACTTCATTTATTTTCGGTATGGACAATGACACAGTCGGCGTGGCCGAACGGACGCTTTCGCAGGTGCGGACCTGGCCGCCGGGGCTGCCGATCTTCGGTTTGCTGACTCCGTTGCCGGCAACGCCGCTCTACAAGCGGCTGGAGGTCGCCGGGCGGCTCACGCGGCCGAAGCATTGGAAAGAGTTTATTCCGTTCGCCATGGCGCACACTCCGCTGAAAATGACCATCGAGGAAGCGCACGCGGAAGTGAAATCTGGCTGGGCGCAAGCCTACAGCCCGGAAGCTCTGGCTCACGCGGTCGATTCGCTGGACGACCAGCCCCTGGGGTATCGCATCAACATTTTCATAGCGCGCTTGTGTTTCCGCGGGATTTATTTCCCCATGATGGGAAAGTTTGCGTGGCTGAAAGTCGTGTCCGAGAACCGGCATACCATCTTTAAGCTGGTGAAGGAAGGCTTCTTCGGGCGCAAGGTGCGGCCGCGCAAGCCAAGTAGCGAAGTTGCCTATGACGACGCGACAACCAAGGAATCGCAGGTCAGCGCTTAGATTTTTCTTCGTCCAAGGAAAAGGCCATCCACGAAACCGTTGATGGCCCTTTTTATTTCTCCTGTTTTTTTTTCGCGTGATCCGCCGCTACTTGGTTTCTATGACTTGCTTAGCCGCATCGCTGCCCGAGCGAATGCAATCGGGCACGCCGATGCCGCGGTAGGCGTTACCTGCCAGCGCGACGCCGGGCAACTGCCGGCGCAGGCGTTCGATGCGATCAAGGCGCTCGAGATGTCCGACGCCGTATTGCGGCATCGCGGAGTTCCATTTATATATGCGGGCGAAAAGGGGATCGGCGCGCAGCCCAGTAACCTGTGGACCCAGGATTTGCTGCAGTTCGGTGCGCACGATTCCGATGATCTGTTCGTCGCCGAGCGTCCAAACATCTTCCGCGTTCTTTCCGGCAAAAAAGCAGCGCAGCAGGGCGCGATCCTGTGGAGCGCGATGGGGAAATTTGTTGTGCACGAAAGTCGCGGCCAGCAGGCGCTTGCCTTCGCTGCGCGGCACCAGGAATCCGAAGCCGGGTGGAAGCGATTGGCGCACCGAGGCGCCGTATCCAAGGCCCACTGTGATCGAAGAGCTGTACTGAATCCCAGCCAGTTCGGCAGACAGCTCTGGGCTGGCCATGCGCAGCACGTGCGCCGCAGCCGCCGCGGGCAGCGCGACGACGACGGAATCGAACTCGTCGGACTGCAGTCCAGCTGAAACCACCCAGCTGTTGGCCTCCCGTTGAATGGCATGGACAGGAGCGCTGGTCAGCAGAGCCGACGGCGTGAGCCGCGAAACTACAGTCTCCGCCAGATGTTGCATGCCATTCTTTAACGAAGTGAACAATGGAGGAGCGGGCTGGCGGGGACCTGCCGACGTTTTCTTGCGGGCATTTCTTCGCGCGGCCAGCATGGCGCGGCCGAGACTACCG
>Ga0181537_10001829_pt1 | contig 19189 bp, 14 predicted proteins | sample PEATcosm2014_Bin_39_FD_119765 | JGI IMG/M metagenome (GOLD analysis project Ga0181537, IMG submission 119765) | Peatland microbial communities from MTU Mesocosm Facility, Houghton, MI, USA - PEATcosm2014_Bin23_10_metaG | ecosystem: Environmental > Terrestrial > Soil > Wetlands > Peat | place... | reverse complement strand
GGTCAGGATATCCTCTCGATGGATGTCGCCCGCTTCGGCGGGTTTGCGACGCCCAAGTACACGTCGATCAAGGTGCCGGAAAAATATGCGCGACGCTTCCGGCTGGTCTATCCGAACGAGGAACTGCCGGCGGCCCGTCCGGTGCGCCGCTCGCCCATTTACGACAAATTGCGTGACGCCGGCGCCGTGATGGGCGCGAATTTCGGACTGGAGAACGCGCTCTGGTTCGCGCCGGCCGGCGTCGCGCCGATCGAAACCCCCACCTACCGACGCTCGGAAGCCTTCCCCATCGTCGGCGCAGAATGTCGGGCCGTGCGCCGGACGGTTGGGCTGTATGAGACCACCAATTACGGCAAGTACGAAGTTTCAGGGCGTGGGGCCCGGGCCTGGCTCGACCGCGTGTTCGCCTGCCGGATTCCCAGACCCGGCCGGCTCGGACTCGCACCGATGCTGAATCCAGCCGGGCGGATTGTGGGTGACCTGTCGATCGCCTGCCTTGCCGACGATCGCTTCCTGATCGTCGGCTCAGGGTTTGCCGAGGAGTTTCATCTGCGCTGGTTCTGGCAATCGGCTCCGCCCGCAGATGTCGCCGTGCGTTCCGCCGCCTCAACGCTGACGGGCCTTTCGATTGCCGGACCGCGATCGCGCGAACTGGTGCAACTCCTGGTACGGGAGGATCTTTCGGCGCAGGCATTCAAGCTGTTTGATGTCCGCGAGACGGCGGTCGGATTTGCGCCATCGATCCTGACCCGCGCCGGCTTCACCGGTGACTTGGGCTACGAGATCTGGACTACGCCGGATTATTTTGCATCCCTGTATGACGATGTCCGGGAGGCGGGCAGCGCACTCGGGCTGGTGCATTTCGGCGGACGCGCATTGTCCTCGTTGCGACTGGAGAAGGCCTATGGATCCTTCAACAAGGATTTCCGGCCCGATTACACGCCGGGCGAAACCGGTCTCGATCGGTTTATCGACTTCAAGAAGGCCGAATTCGTCGGTCGCGATGCGGCACTGGCCGAGCGCGCGGCGGGCCCGAAGCGCCGTTTCGTCGTCATGGAGGTCGAGGCGCGAGACGCCGAAGTCATCGGCTACGAATCAATCATGAAAGACGGCAAAGCCGTTGGCTACGTCACCTCCGGCGCCTACGGCCATTGCATCGGCCGTAGTCTCGCGGCCGGCTATGTGCCGTCTGCGCTCGCCCGCGAAGGCGAGCGTTTCGAGATCGATATCTTCGGCGACCTGTGCGGCGCAACGGTACGACTGGAGCCAATATACGATCCCCAGGGCGTCCGATTGCGCAGCTGAGCTCCGCCAAGGCGCCACCGGTTCGCGCTGCGTGAGGAATGAAATCGACGCAACTGGCCCATCTGCCACATCACCTTGTTAATGCAATTGGGCTGCAAAGCTAACTGCAGGGAAACAATGGATCCTAAACTCATCGCTCCGCTGGTAACGACTGCTGTCTTGGTCTTGGCGCTCTATCGCTGCTTGCGCCGTAGCTTCGGCCCTCAGAACAGCAGCGTAACCAGATCTCCCGAAATCCTAGCAGCAATACGTCCATTCGCCACGTTCGCTGCTTCTTGGCTTCATCGTAGACCGCCAGGCGAGATTATTATGATGTCCCAGTGCTCTACGGCGGTATTCTTTCGTACCCAGGAAAGTCGCGGTAGCCCTTGGATCACACACGGCCGGTCCTGTTTTCGGCCTGATGCAGTTCCTAGGGCTTCTGCAGATTGATCCAGAACTCTGGGCTCGTACCGAACAAATGACCGAGCCGCAGCGCTGTGTCACCGGTCACGGCACGCTGACCCTTGAGGGTCTCGCTGATTCGGTTAGCGGGTACCTTGATCTGCCGCGAGAGTTCCGCTGCCTTACCGACCGCCGCTTCGCTCCGCCCCTCGTAAACGCAGAACCTCTTGGTCTTGTCAACATCTGCGTAGGACTAGATCCTGCGCACGCCGAGCGACCCATTGTTCACATTCACCTGTTTCCCAGTGACGGCATCGAGTCTTTTGAGCGCCCCGGCCGCACACGTTCGCTCGATCACGTATGCGCCGACCAGAGTCGGCTCCGGCCACGCTGCGGGCCGCGCGGACACGTCCGCGCCAGACACCACAGAAATCAACAAGAGAGCAAACAGGTTGCCCTGGTACCCGATTTCAGAAAGCTTGGAGCTGGACCAATCCGGCTCCGAAGGGCACGTTAGGACGCTTCCACCTTCGCGTTTGGGAACGCGAGACGAATCTCCGGCAGGGTCCTGTCAGTCAGGGAGCTTAGTTCATCCAGCGCATGAGCGAGCAATGTGCCGGTTGCTCCGCCAATGCCGATATTCCCAGTCTTGATTGCAGCAAGTGACTTAATCGCAATATCCATAAGCCGTCGGTGCTCGGCGGCATAGATCGCCAGGCGTTGATGCAAGGTTTCCGTTTGACGGTCAATCGATGTCTGGTGGGCAGAAGCAAACGAGGTGACGGCATCCGCTATCGCATTGTCAAGGCAACGGTTTAGCGTGCGAAACTCGTCTGTGGACAGGGATACATCCTGTTCGACCGCCAACGCAGTAACGCTTTGGCACACATCCCCATGATCGTGCACCACTTGGTCGACCGTGAAACCACGACGCAGCAATTCAGCGCCGTGTAGAGCCGCCGCGCGACCAATCTCCGTGGGTGCCGGCGCAGGCTCCGACTCGACAGTCCGAACGGACGTGGTTTGCTCCGCTCGAAGATTTTCGACAAGCTGTTGCAAGAAGAGCGGCACGCCATGATCGACAGTTGCCCTGCTCTCGGCGGGCTCGAAGCGTTTGGCGGCCTTATCCCGGCAACGGCTGATTAAAAGCTGTCGATTTGTGGTCAGGAATTCGTGGAGCATGATTAAACCATATTTCGCGTCTGGTCCGCGGTCTGTGCGACAGCGCACACTGCTACGGCGCTACGCAAATGCGAACCCGCATTTGCTCTGCTTCGCCCCGTACATTGCTTCATCTGCGCGCTTGATCAACGCTGTCGCGCTGACGCCGTCCCTAGGAAACACGGAGATTCCGATGCTGGCTTCAAGACGTGGACTGAACTCGACATCATGCATACGCAGGTCCAATGGCGCTTGAATCGCCTTGCATATCTTTGCGGCAATCATCGCAATGTCTTTTTCCTCTTGGAGCGGAGTCAGCAGGTACAAGAACTCATCCCCACCATACCGGCTGACCGTGTCCTCGGTGCGCGCACTGTGCCTGAGGCGCGTTGCAACGGCCTGCAAAACCGCGTCGCCTGCCGGGTGTCCATACGAATCATTTACGCTTTTGAAATTGTCCAGGTCCACGAACATGACCGCAAGAATCCACCGATGGCGTGCCGCCTGCGCTATTCCGTGCTCCAGCCGATCCAGAAACAGCGCGCGGTTCGGCAGACCAGTCAAATTGTCGTGCAAGGCCGCGCTGCGAGAGCCTTCCTGCTGCTCGACCGCCGCAGCCAGCTGATGATCGACCATGATTCGGTCTCTGATTTGAATCTTCAGCGCCTGATTTACTGCCGTCAGTCTGTCGAAGGCCTCCTGCAGTTTCCTTGTGACGGCCTCGTTTCTATCGAGAGCAATTTTCACACCTGGCGGTGGTTGGCTATCAGCAATTTCGTGAATAATTTCACTATTAACTGAGATTAGTTCTTCGGCGGACTGCCTTATTAGCGCACCGACGTGCTCGTTTTTCCCAAGCACTTGGGTGAGGAGCTCAACCGGCACGTTTTAGAGTTCCGCGTTCAGACCAGATGATCATGGGTGCCAACTCAAGGTCCCGGGTTACCGGGACAAGCGAACTTAGGCCACGAACGGCGTCGCTGCGCTCGAACGGCTGTCGCATAGCTGAGTGCTCTTAAGGATCGGTGGATGCGCTGCATTTGTCCTGAAGCGATTCTTACTGACCCCGGGCAACGTGGATCTCGATTGTCAAGGCCGTGCCGGCCGCGTCACCTTGGTGGCAGTTTGCGCGGTCGCCGAGTTGACGTCCGTACGGTAGCGCTCAGTCATCACATTGGGGGCCACTGTGGTGGTCGATACACTCTGGCATTGCGCTTGCAGGATCAGGCGGCGCACATCGTTTCTATCTGAAGGGTTTCGATGGGAAACGCTGGGGCACGCCGCATTTCGGCGTTTGGCATTAGCTGTGACATTTCGCCGGCAATCGTCGGCGGCGCGCAGTGAAGGCACTGGACCGGGACCGCCTGGGGCGCCGTGGGACATTCCAAGGCTGCTTGGGCTGTGGCGGGCCGGATGTCAGCGACCTGAGCTGTACGGGCGCGCTGATTTAATGCCCTTCGACCCCGCCAAGGGGAATGCAGGATTTGCATCCTTTATGCCGATTGATGGCGATTAGGATGTCGGCCGCAATGGGCGCCTCGGCGGAGGGGCAACCGCGACATCGGCACGCTTCGTTCGTGCGAAAGCGCGGTTTCACATATGACTTAATCTTACGCCTGATGATGCGCCGGCTACTCCCATGCTATGTTCCCCGGGAGGTCAATGGGTTCTGTTCTGTAGCAACATCAACTAGTTGTGTTGACTAAATAGAATTAGTCGCACTCGTTTAAGCACGCTAGAACCTACGGCCAGACAGTATTTCGGCGACCAGGCGTGGTGTAACGCGACGCCCACTGCTAAGTCCACTAGGCTAATTGCAACCGAGCTATGGCTGCTCCGGTGAATGCGTTCCTACCGGCACGCGGCGGAATTTGCCCACGCGGCGCTGCCTTGCATGAACCAAATGTAACTTCCAGCGCGCACGCGGGAGATCTGAATTCTGCGGTGATCAGGTACCATTTGGCATGGCATACGATCTGCGAAAACGAATTGAGACGTTTGCAGACGGCAGCTTTAGTTCTGAGGCGTTCATAGAGGAACTGGCCACACACTGTGCCGATGCGCCTGATTTCATTTGGGACGTGCTTGCCCTGATCGATCAGTACCATCGTCGCGGAAAGATCTCAGCAGAATTCCAGCGCTCAGTGCGGGACCTGATCGAAAGGCCCGCGCTGACACACGAACAGCCGCCGGCATCCAGCCAGCGAGCCGCACCACCGGCGGGATCGGCAATGGCATTGTCGAGAGGGACGAGCGGCGCGCGCGTTGAGCCCCGCGCGGCGCACGAGCCAAAACCGGCGGACACCCGACCGGACTCGCCACATACCGGGGCTCGCAATCATTCCGCTCAACCGGCGCACGCGCCGATGTGGGCAACGGACGGCCAAATCTTCGTGCCGGTGCTGCGAGAATATTCCCCACCGGCGCGCGACGTTCAAGCACCGGTGCTTAGCCACAGAATGGTGCTGCCCGCTCAAACCGTCAGCGACCCTTGGCCGGCGTCGCTCACAGAGCTGAAGATCCAGGTGCGCCTTAACCGCGCGGCCGACCTAGGGGCATCGATGCGCGTCCCTGGTCTGCACCGGACAGGTCGCAGCCGCTCGCTCCAGATCGCCCTGCTGGCGGTACTCGTCTGCTGTGTCACGGCCTCTTCGGCAATATACAAGCTGGCCATTAAGCCTCTTGCTGCCCCGGCACCGGTAGCTTCGCCGCCGCTAGAGCCCCCTCGTCTCAGCCTGTCCAGTGACAGCTACATCGTGTATCCAGGTGCCAAGAGCGTACTGATCGAGGTCAATCGGACAGGAGATAGTTCAGGCGAGGTGAGTTTCGTATGGTGGACCAGGGAATCAGGAGCCAAGTCTGGTCAGGACTATCGCGGCTCGAGACCGAAGACTGAGCATTTGGCGGCCGGGGTCGACACCTTGCAATGGACAATACCAATCTACGCAAATGCCGCGCGCCGGCACACTGAGATGTTCTATGTATTCATTGGCTCTCCCGGCGGAGGCGCAGACGTCGGCGCGACTACGCGCGCGACGATATTCGTCATGAGTCCGGAGTAGCAGTGCGCTCACAGCTGTGACCGCCCCGCGAGACTTGCTGCTAGCGGTTCCAGCGCAACAACAAATGCGATACCGACTAGATCGTTGCCGCCTGAACGGCACGACGAAATTTCAATGGACCGCTAATGCTTGCGAATGGTTCCTTCGTGCCGCCCGTCCCGGTCACTACGATATTACCGTAGCCGAACATTCGACCTACCAGGGTTTGCTCCACCGCAATTGCCTCGACCTTTGACAACTGGAGCTCGACGGTGCGCCGGCGCAGCACTCCGACTTTGACTACCAACCGTTTATTGGTGACGGCGAACTCCGAGGTTGCGAACGTCACGTACTTTGGCAGAGCGATTATCACAGTCAACACCAGCAGCACGGCGGCGCTCACTCGAAATCCCATCGCCAGCGCCCCCAGTGCCAGCAATCCAAAAAGCACCGGCAAGGTGAAAATGAGCAGGCTGAGCCGGGTTCTATAGACCACCCGTTCATCGGGGATCAGACTCTTATCCACGTAACTCACGCGCACCTCTCCAGTGACTCGGCACTTTCTCGCTCTGGTATCTGTGGACTGCGGCGCGACGCTCCGGCGCCGGAGACTTCCTTGCTTTGCCTCCAGCTCGAATGAGGGCGCCGATTGCCTCGATCGGGTGGCGCGCTACTTCTTGAGCGTATCCTTGATACCGCCGCGCGTATTCTGGATCTTTCCAGCTGCGCGCTCGGACTTGCCATCCGCGGTCAATTTAGCGTCTCCAAGAACCTTGCCTACGGTCTCTTTGACGATTCCTTTGGCTTGCTTTATCGAGCCGTCGATACGATCTTTATCCACCTAACACCCCTCTCCGTTGATTGCAGCTGCCGCACGCCATCCTGACGAGCGGCGCCGGATGGAATTGTCCAATGGCCACGCATCGTTGTGAGGCGATGCGAATTGCGAGTCAGACTCTGCGCACGAGCCAAATTATCAGGAATACAACAAGCACGGTTCCGATTAGTCCGCCACCGATATACATGTTCTGCTCCACTTGAGTTAAGAGATGCATTAGCACACGACCGCGATCCCAGCGTCTGCGGGTTACCGCACCCATCTGCTTGCCATCTGGCCTCAGCCAATCCCCTTTCGGGCGCGCTTGCCAGCAGACTGCAGAGTGGGCTAATTTCTGATCATGGCCGGCGCTGTTCGGTACCGCACGGACATCACGCCGCCCCAAGCGCATGCTGTCTAATGCGGCATGCTTGGGGTTACGCCGCAGCGTCCACAAATCAACACCACGGAGCACGACATGCACCTGAATCTTAGTCTGACACCCTTGGTATCCCTGCTTGCCGGAATCATCATTCTGATCGTGCCGCGTATGCTGAACTTCATCGTCGCCGCCTACCTGATCATCATCGGCCTCATTGGCCTGTTTGGTAACGGATCGCTGCACCTGCACTAGGTGAATACAAGGACAGCGGTATCGGCAAGTCCGCGGATGGCGACGCGCCTCAGCGCCGCCCAGAACCTGCAGGCAAAAACTGAACTCATGCTTCTGGAACTATCCGCAGCAGGCCCAACAACAGATCGGCACGCGAGCGGCAGCGTGCGAGGTTCGGTCAGGACTTGGTTTGAGGTCGCCTGAGATGGACTGGCAGTAGCTTGCTTTGACCGCACGCCGTAACGCTGTCTCGGCAGGCCGACTTAGCACATAAGAGCAGTTTCTGGCCGGCAAGAACTAGCGATCCTGAGATGACCGTTTCCGGGGCACGGCGGAGGTTCTGGCCCAACAGTGTCACATCGTGCGCTGGCAGCCGATCGATGCGAGGTCCGGCCTGCTCCGCACGGCGTGGGGCACGTGGCTGCCCCCTAGGATATAGGCGAGCTTCGTATTCCCGAAAGCCTGAATCCCGGTATTTTCGGTAGCAGGCGGCCAATCCAGGCCCGCATTCCATACAGTCTTGGCAGCGCGTCGCGGCAGAACACTACCAGATGGGCATGTCGATCAACACACCAGTCGGCACGTGATCCTGCCGGGAACAGCGCGGAGCTGCCCGCCGAAAGGTGATAGTGAAAACCGCATTCATCCTTAACAACCAACGATCCCTGCGCGACATAGACAGTCCACTCACGCGGGCAGAAGAAGTTGAGTCGTCCTGGCGCGCAATCCCACAGATAGGTCGTCGCGGCACCGTCGGCGCTATGGTGTAACAACGTGAAATTCTGCTCCTGCTCGCCAACAAATTCACAATCGGGAGTCGCCGGAAACGGCGTCGCGTGGCGCTGGGATGGCCCAAAATCGATTACACCAGAGAACGTCACAAATAACTCCCAGGACACCGACGGCGGATCTACACCGCTAAAGGCTAGAATCTAGAGCCATTCCGGGTCGGTTCGCTACCGAACATAGCTCATGGGTGCCCATAATGAGCCGGGCCGGCGGCGCTGATCCGCCCTGTTGCAAGGCCAATATGTTAATCACCGCATACGGACAGTGGACTGACAACCGGGTTGGTACGTTAGCGAACTGACCGCAATAGGTTCCGGCACTAGCGTGTTCGGATAGTCGCCTCCCTCCCCCTCATGCTCTGATCATCCGGAGTAGCCGATGGAATCGCTACATGGCCCAGATCACCCCGCAGACAGCAGCGGCGCCGACATTCGGATCTCAGTTCGAGTGAAAGGCAGCAATCCGTCGCGAGCGGCACAACACTTTGGCAACCCCCCGCCGAGCCAGGCGCAACCGCCGGCGTCGCGGAATCAAAGAGAGTTACCTGCCTCAAGGACGCCCGTCCCGGCGCAACTGCGCGGCGAAACGCGGCATTTGGGAGCCTGCAGCTCGCGCTGACCGGATAGTACCGTGGCACGCCGCAGGCGACTTAGGGCGTGACGGGTGACACCCTACTCATTGGAATGCTCGCGTCTCGTGGGCCAGACGCCCCGCCTCCTTCTACATCGGATTTAGAGTCATTCATGCACAGAGCAATCGAAAACACCACGGACATACCGACCCTGATCCCCGGGCTGAGCCGCGCAAGGGCGTCCGAATTCACGCTCGCGCCCCTGCCGTATTCCGAAAATGCGCTAGAGCCAGTAATTTCCTCGCGGACACTCCAGGTCCACTACCGCAAGCACCACCGGAGCTACGTAGATACGCTTAACCGGTTGGTCACAGGAACTGCCCTGGCCGACATGTCACTGAAGCAGTTGCTGCTCGAGGTTGCCGGCCGACCGGATCAGGCCCTGATTTACAACAATGCCGCGCAGGCCTGGAATCACGCCTTTTACTGGCAGAGCCTAACTCCAATGGGCGGTGGCATCCCGCCACAGAACCTTCGGGCGTTAATCGAATATTCTTTTGTTGACCTAGCGGCACTTAGGGATCAGATCACCGCGGCCGCGGTAAGCCAATTTGGCTCCGGCTGGGTGTGGCTGGTGCTCGATGGCAAGTCACTGCGGGTGCTCAAGACCGACAATGCCGACAATCCTCTTGTGCAGGGGCTGAAGCCGCTGCTGACTATCGATGTCTGGGAGCACGCGTATTACCTGGACGTCGAGAATCGGCGCGCGGAGTACATCAAGGGCATCCTTGATCATCTGATCAACTGGGATTTCGCAGCTGACAACCTGAGTTTGGGGTGATCCCCGCTACGGCGCGGTGGCAGCGCGAGCACGGGACACTTTCATGCGTCCGCTAACGCGCGCTGGGCGGCGCTTGGCCGTCGGTACTGGCGATCGCACATCAGTCGGCTCACCTCCCGATGCAGAACCCCATAACACTCACAGGCCCTGCCCTCAAGACCCGAGCGATCGGATACAGAGATGTGCCCACGCCGGTAGTGGATCAACCCGGCTCGCTGCAGTTTGCCCGCAGCCTCCGTGACGCCTTCGCGTCGGACGCCCAGTGCGCTCGCGATGAGCTCCTGGGTCATCACCAACTCCCGCTGCGGTAAGCGATCGACGATCTGCAGCAGCCACCGACACAGTTGCTGTTCAATCGAATGGTGCCGGTTGCATGCCGCGGTCTGGCACATGGCCGTCAGCAGTGCCTGGGTGTAGCGCAGGAGCAGGCGCTGAACCAGACCTCCGCGATTGAACTCACCCTTGAGCACAACTCCCGGGAGACGATAGCCAAATCCCGCTGTCTGCACGACGGCTGAGCTGGACGTCGTGTCGCCACCCATGAACAGCGAGATACCCAGAACTCCCTCGTTACCTACGCCGGCAATCTCGGCCGAGGATCCGGATTCGAGAATATAGAGGAGCGAGACAATCGCCGTGGTCGGGAAATACACGTGCTGCAGCTTATCCCCGGGTTCGTACAGAGTCTGCCCGAGTTGCATTGGTATCAATTCCAGGTGCGGCCCCAGTCGTGCAAATTCCTCCGGTGGCAACACCGAGAGCAGGTGGTTTTGACTTGGGCTATGCAGCAGGGCCACGATATTCGCTCCTGTAGGCAACACTAGTGGGCACGGCTGAGTTCAACACCGATGCCGCGGTAGCCAATGAAGCGACAGCCCTTGCTGAACATCGGCTCCCCGCTGACTTGAAACTGGTGCAATATTCCGTCGGAATCCACTCGACTGACTCTGAAGTCCAGGAAGGGTTGGCGTTCCGCGATCATGCTCAGCAGCACCGCGCGCTCCGGCTCGTTCCACCCGGTGCTTTGCTCGGAGTGAACTCCCGCCAGAAACGCCTCGACCTTAATGCTCAGCATGTCGAGGACCGGCCCCGACATTTTTGTGTAGGTGCCAGCCTCGTCCTGCTCCCAGTACCAATCCGAAGCCAGCTCGGTAAGGCTGCGAAATCGGGCCTCGCTCTCGCGCAGTTGTGCCGTTCGCTCAAGCACGGTCTCCTCGAGTCGCCGGTTGGATCTTTCGAGCTGCTTGTAAAGCAGCCGCACCTCGAGAACGTTGCGTATGCGGGTTCTTACCTCCATCAGATCAAAGGGCTTGCTAATAAAGTCTTTGGCGCCAGCTCTGAGTGCACGCAGCTTGTGACCCGGCTGCGCGGTCAGCACGATTACCGGCAGGTAAGCGTCTGCAGTCACGGTCTTGAGCACTTCCATTACCTGAAAGCCGTCCATTACCGGCATCTGCAAGTCGAGCAGAATCACATCGTAGGCGTGAGCGCGGTGCATGGCGCAAACCTCCTGCGGGTTAGTGGTAGATGACACATCGGAGTAGCCGGCATCAGCCAGTAGCTGCTCGAGAAGTTCTACGTTGGCTCTCTGGTCATCCACGATCAGCACCGACGCGTCAAGAATCTCAGGCTCGCTGACAGTCATGGGGCCAGTCCGGCGCGCAAACGGGCCGGTTGGCCTCCGGCGATGCTTAGTGTCATATCCAGGGTCTCCATAAAGTCGCTGACCTTGATCGGTTTGGTCAGGTAGCGGTGAAAACCTGCCTTCAGGCCCTTCTCGATGTCCCTCGACATGGCGTTGGCACTGAGTGCCACGACGGGTATGTGGGCGGTAAGCGGATCCATCGCCAGCTGGCGCAGGACGCTAATACCACTGATTCCCGGGAGGTTGATGTCCATCAGAATGAGGTCGGGTCGATAGCGTCGGGTCATCTCAAGGCCCTGCTGTCCGTCCCGGGCGCTGAGAAGGCGAATGTCGGGCCGACGCGCCATAAGATCCTCGACCAGCAGCAGATTGGCGGGGTTATCCTCCACATACAGCACTGTTTTGGACTTGGCCACGACGCTGCCCGATGGCAGCGCCTGCGCGGGCACTCGATCGTTGAGGTCCGCCGCAACGTTTTCATGCGTTCGGCCAAGCTCGATCCAGAATACGCTGCCCTGCCCCACGGTACTCTCGGCGCCGATGGATCCGCCCATCGACTCGACCAGGCGCTTGCATACGACCAGGCCAATACCGGTTCCCTGCTCGCCCGCAGTTTCCTGCCCAAGGCGATTAAAGGGCTGAAAAAGCTGCGAAAGCTGCTCCTCTGAAAGGCCTGCGCCGGTATCCATCACGCAAATGCGGATACGTTGGGGGCTGTGCTGAATGCACTCGACGCGAACTGAGCCACCGACGATGTTGTATTTGATGGCATTGGAGAGCAGGTTAATCAGAATCTGCTTCACCCTGGTGCGATCTGCCAGTACATACAGCGGCAGTTCGAGCTTGGGAAAGCTCAAGTGGACTCTTCGCTGACGAGACTGGGACTCCACCATGGCATGGCATTCATCCATGACTTCGGAAAGCGAGCTCGGCTCCAGGGACAGCGAGAGCCGGCCGGATTCGATCTGTGCCAGATCGAGAATTTCGTTGATCAACTTGAGCAGATACCAGCCAGCCTGAAGAATCTGTTCAATACTGCGTTTCTGGGATGATGTGGGCGTCGGTGAACCAGATTCGATCAGCTGCGCGAATCCTAGAATCGCGCTCAGCGGCGTGCGCAGCTCGTGACTCATGCTGGAGAGGAATTCGGACTTGGCCAGGTTGGCGGTCTCCGCGGTAGCCCTGGCGAGATGCAAGTCCGCTTCCACTTGCTTGCGCGCAGAATTGTCAGTTCCGACCAGCAGATAGCCGATGATTTCACCATAGTCATCGCGCAACGCGGTAATCGATACCAGGGCGGGAAAACGGCTGCCATCCTTACAGATGTAGGTGAGCTCGTAGATATCCTCGATGCCGCGGGAGGCCTTGTAGGCGAGGGTCTCGAAGCCCGGTGTGATGGTAGTGGCAAATACCCGGCTCATCGCCCGGGCCCGCTCCGCGACTTCCTCGGGATCATGAATATCGCTCGGGCTGATGCGATTAACCACCTCGGCAGCAGCGTAACCGAGCATCCGCTCGGCGCCGACATTGAATAGCTGAATGATGCCCTTCTCGTCGGTGGCAATAATGGAAAAGGTTGCGCTGGTCAGAATTGCATTTTGCAGAGCGCCGGTCTTGAGCAACGCTTGCTGGCGCTTTAGCTCGACGCCGCCATCGGAACTACCCGGTAATGAGGCCAGCGGTGAGGCGGCCGTAAGAGGAGGCATACCTGTATCCTTCGTAGCGCCCAGAGACTCGGGGCTGTGGGCCCATCGTGGACCCGGGCGATGCGGCACCGCCCCGACGCGTGTTAAACAGGTGAGGCTGCAAGTCAGCGTGGTGGATCTTGGGCGCTAGGGGCTGCGCAATCTGTGCGCTGGGATACATAGCATAGTGCCCGGCCCGCGAGGCACTTGAGGAGCCGGTTGCGACTAAGTGCCAGCTCGGTGAACTTGGCGGCTCACGGCCTGGCGTACGGCAGCAGGCGATCGAATTCGGTCTTGACCACCTGATAACATTCGCAGACACGCTCTTCCAGTCGAGGCCTATCAAGTACCGTAATCCGGCCACGACGATAGGCAATCAATCCGGCCGCCTGCAGCTTGCGGGCCGCTTCGGTAACGCCCTCGCGACGCACACCGAGCATGTTGGCAATGAGTTCCTGCGTCATAGTCAGCTCGTTGCTCTCCAAGCGATCGAGGCTCAACAGCAGCCAGCGGCACAGTTGTTGATCGACTGAGTGGTGGCGGTTGCAGACCGCAGTCTGGGCCATTTGGGTGATCAGGGCCTGTGTGTAGCGCAGCAGCAGATGCAGAAAGGGGCCGAACCGGCCAAATTCGTTCTTCAGCAGCTGTGCCTTGAGCCGGTATGCGAAGCCCGCACTCTGCACCACCGCACGGCTCGGCGTGGTCTCGCCGCCCATAAAGAGCGAGATACCCAGAATGCCTTCGTTGCCGACAATCGCGATCTCTGCTGATGCCCCGTCCTCCATCACGTAGAGAAGCGAGACAATGCTGGTGGTGGGAAAGTACACATGACGCAACTGCGCGCCAGGTTCATACAGGACATCGCCAAGTTTTAGCTCAACAGCCTCCAGCGACGACGCGATGCGCTCAAAATCACTGGCCGGTAACGCGTCCAGCAAGTGGTTCTGGCGAAGACTGGGAGGCTTGGCACCCAACTTCGATGGGTTCTTGTGGGGTGGCACGGAGTGATTGCTCGCCGCAACATAGAGATGCTCTGCCCGCACTGTACGCTCGTACGGTCGGCCTATGTACTGTTTCGCACCTTGCCGGTTATCTGCATCACGCCACTGGCGCGTAGGTCACCCCCCGATCGTGCACCTCAGTGGTGCGATGGCGCCGCAGCATCTAGCGGATAGGCGGATGCCGGCGGCGGCGCTCCGGCCAGCATGCTCGCCGAGTCATTGCCGGTCGAATCAGGTGTCGGCTCATGGGGCTGGTAGGGATAGTAGTGAGCGCGTAGCGTCCGCTGTTGCGCCGCATCAGGGTAGCGGGCGCCAGCATAGAGCCGCTGGTAATCGGGTTTGGGTGCGGCCACAGCGACAGTACCTCTGCTCGGCCGATCCCAGACGCCGCGGTAGTGGGCCCATGCCGGACCCCAGTGCACATCCCACCGTGGAGGCGCATCCGACCGGCCGCCCGAAAAATAGGTTGGCGGGCGGTTGTAATAGGCCACCGGAATTTGCAGCACCGGCAGCGGCACAACCAACGGACTTACCTTGGCCCACGGACCGTTGTACCAGGCACTTCGATACCACTCGTCACCCTGGTACACCCAGTAGGTGCCGTCGTAGTAGAAATAGTTTGCGCTCAGCTCCGGTGCAAAATACGCCGCCGTACCGCTGATCAGCACCAATCGCGGATAGCTCGGTACATCAGCCCATTGCGCATCGGCTGACTGCGCAGTGGAGGCACCGATCGGACTGGCGCGAGCCTGAAGACTGAGTGCCAGCACGAGTGCCAACAAGATAGACAGGCGCATTGCAGCCATCCTTAAGATGAGATCACGTGGCACAGCCCTGATCGGCAAAGCGAAACATTCACACTGCAAAACAAGCCTGCAACAGCTGATTAAGCGCGCCTATTCCGAGTCCGATCTGTACGGTGCCGAACCCTGCATGCGAGGGCTGCCCAAATTGAGCAAGCGCCGTCCCGGCGGGTGGCTTCGAATTGCAGCCCATGGGATCCGATGGCCAGACCAACATCGCGCATTGTGTGCGGCGCCGCACCGACCGTCCGCGATACGAACGCTAGCCTCGGCTGCCAGGAGGAAATTTATGAGCCCGGACAGTCCCTGGATCGATGCGGTCCAACCGGCGCATTGCTCTGCGGCGTGGCGTGACCGCTATGGCCAATTGGACGGTATCTTGGCGGGGCTACCGCCTGCCGGCGCAAGCGCTTACTGCCAGTCTTGGAGTCCAAGTCGCTATCCAGACCAGGCGACCGGCGCCTCGCTGTCGGCATCCGCCGCCGAGGCTGCTTTCGCGGATCGGTTTCCCCGGCATCGCACGCCCTGCTATGAGCCGCCGGTAGCGCCAATGGACCAGTAGCAATAAGCGAGCAGCGCTACTCGCACCGGCGACGGCCAGATATCGGCATTCATACCCTCGATTGATGACTCTTAGGAATTCAGCGATGTGTGGTTACAGATCGTCAATACTTGCCATTGAGGCGCTCACGCTGATGGTCTGCTCGCAATTAAGCATCGGGGCTCCATTGCAGACGCACTCAGACTATGAGGCGGCGCGCTCGCAAATCACCGTGACCTTGGATCAGCAGCGCGCCGCATGCAATGCCCTCAGCGAAGCGCCAAAGAATCTGTGCATCGTGGAGGCGCAGGCCGCCGCCAATCGCGGTCGCGCCGAAGCCACAGTGAACTACCAGGGCACAAACCGCTCCAGGATCAACAGCCAGATGGTCAATATACGCGCCGATTTCATGGTTGCGCGGGCGCGTTGCGCGACCCAATCGGTCACGATGCAAAGCGAGTGCATTAACCTGGCCCAGGTCACGCGCGACCGCCTTCTGGACGAAGTCCGAGCGGCGCGGCGAGCCAGCGCGCTCGCCAGCAAGGCGAACACAGACACTCCTGGATCCGCGCAGGAAACCGTCGACTTGTCACAGTGCGATGCCCTGGTGGGGAGCGAGCGTGACGCCTGCACCGCTTCCGTACTTTCCTCGCTTGGACAGTAGGTGCACGGACGTATACGCACTCTGGGCCGCGTTTTCCAGATTCGGGTACTGCGGATATTGCTTCGGTCGTGGTGGCGCAGGGCAGTCAGACTTCGGGCTGCCGTCACGCCCTGGAATTCTGAAGATCTGATTCGTGGCGAACTCTTCAGCGTCGAGCGGCTCGAGCAACACGCTACCAGTCTCGCAGCAGCCCAGACCATCACCCTGCAACCCATGGCGCGACGCTCGCTGTCCGGGCGGCTGCGAGATAATGAAGCCATCCTGCTTGCAGCCTACCGCTCAATCGCCCGTGCGGCTGCTGATAGCCAGTCAATCACTCCAGCGGCCGAGTGGCTGCTGGATAACTATCATCTGGTTGAAGAGCAGATCCGCGAGATTCGTGAGGATCTGCCTGCCAGCTTCTACCGTCTGCTGCCAAAACTCGATGGCGGACCCTTGCGTGGCTACCCGCGCGTGTTTGGGCTGGCCTGGGCCTTTGTCACGCATACCGATAGCCGCTTTGATCCGCGCTCACTGCGACGGTTCGTCGACTGCTACCAACAGGTCGAGCCACTGACCATTGGCGAGTTGTGGGCCGTGGCGATCACACTGCGCATCGTGCTGGTGGAAAACCTGCGCCGGGCAGCTGCCAGCATTGTCAGCAACCGAGCCTCTCGCCAGGAGGCCGATGTCCTGGCCGACAGTCTGCTGGGCGTCGAAGGCGTTCCCGCTGAGCCCAACGCCCTCACGCAGCGCGCGGCCGACGGCGGGGAGTTCCCGCGCGCCTTCGTAGTGCAGCTGGTACAGAGGCTGCGAGACCAGGATCCGAAAGTAACCCCAGGGCTGCGGTGGCTGGAGCAGCACCTGAGCACGCAAGGTACCACCGTCGACGAAATCGTTCGCGACGAACACCAGCGGCAGGGTTCATCCAATGTCACCGTGCGCAATATCATCACAAGCATGCGGTTGCTGTCAGATCTCGACTGGACCGAATTCTTCGAGAGTGTGAGCCTCGTCGATGCGCAGTTGCGAACCAGCAGCGAATTCGATGCGATGGACTTTGCCACCCGAACGCTGTATCGGTCGGCGGTTGAAGAACTCGCGCGCGGCTCCGGTGTCAGTGAAATCGACGTGGCGAAAGCCGTGGTCGCCGCCGCCGCGCAGGCTCCCACAAGCGGGCCGGACGCGCGCGCGGCCGATCCTGGCTTCCATCTGATCGCCGAGGGCCGCCCAGCCTTCGAGCGCCGGCTCCAGTATCGGGTGTCCGCGCGCAGCTGGCCCCGCCGCATCGTTCGTAGCTGCGGCGTTGCCGGATATCTGCTGGCCATCGCCGTGGTGGGCTTTGTGGTGCTGGGAATGGCGCTGTGGACGCTGCAGAAGCTCGGTCCGAGCCACCTGCAACTGATCCTGTTGGCAGTGTTTGGTTCATTGCCCGCGCTTGACGCCGCAATTGCTCTGGTCAATCGCGCCGTCGCGGGCGTCTTTGGCGCCACCATCCTGCCCGAGCTGGCGCTGCGCGGCGGCATACCTCCCGAGCACCGCGCCCTGGTCGTCGTGCCGGCGCTGTTGACTACCGCGCGTGCCATTGAAGACCAGGTCGAGCGACTGGAAGTGCATTTTCTCGCCTCTCCGGATCCTGAATTGTACTTCGCGCTACTGACGGACTGGGTGGATGCGACCGAAGAATCGCTCGAAAATGACCAATCGTTACTCGATGCAGCTGCTCAGGCCATTGCGCGTCTGAATCAGCGCCACGGCACCGCAGAACGGCGCGCGCCATTTCTGTTACTGCATCGACGGCGAGTGTGGAGCGCCGGGGAGCGCCTGTGGATGGGCTGGGAGCGCAAGCGTGGCAAGCTCCACGAGGTCAACCGGTTGCTGCGGGGACAATCAGATACCACGTTCATCACACGCACCGACCCGTCGGCGCAGGTGCCAGTAAACGTGCGCTATGTCGTCACACTGGACGCCGACACCCGTCTGCCGCGCGAATGTGTGCGCCGTCTGGTCGGCAAGATGGCCCATCCGCTGAACCGACCGCACTTTGATGCGGCCAGCGGACAGGTCAGCGCTGGTTACGCGGTGCTGCAGCCACGCGTTGCGCCATCGTTGCCCGTGGGGCGAGAGGGTTCGCGCTTCCAGCGGATCTTCTCCAGCGCCAGTGGCATAGATCCGTATGCCGCCGCGGCCTCGGACGTGTATCAGGATCTGTTTGCGGAGGGATCCTACGCTGGCAAGGGCATCTATCACATTGACGCGTTCGAAGCCGCGCTCGCTGGACGCGTCAAAGATGGCGCGATGCTCAGCCATGATTTATTCGAAGGAATCTTCGCGCGTGCTGGTCTGGTTTCTGACATCCAGGTGGTTGAGGAATTTCCGTCCCGGTATGACGTAGCCGTCGCGCGGCAACATCGCTGGGCGCGCGGCGACTGGCAGCTCCTGCCATGGCTGCTGGGTCGAAAGGATGCGGCCACTGATGTCCGCACGAGCTCCAGGCTGCCGCTGATTGGCCTGTGGAAGATAGCCGATAACCTGCGACGAACTCTGTCGGCGCCGGCGGGCGTGGTCGCTCTGGCCTTGGGCTGGACGTTGCCGTTGCCGGCCGCGTGGCGCTGGAGCCTGTTTGTTCTGCTCACCATCGCGCTACCCGCGCTGCTGCCACTAATCAGCGCCATCCTCCCTCATCGCGCCGGCATCAGCCTGCGCAGTCACCTGTACGCCATGCGCAGCGATCTTCTGCTGGCCGCATCGCAGGCGGCCTTTCTAGTCACGTTCCTGTCATTCCAGGCTTGGCTGATGATCGACGCCGTGCTGCGGACACTCTTTCGACTGGCTGTCAGTCGCAGGAACCTGTTGCAGTGGGTCACAGCCGCGCAATCCGGGCTTGCGACGCGTCTGAGCTTGCCGGCTGCCTACCGGCGCATGAGCGGGGGCGTGGTATTGGCGGTCGCGGTATTGCTCCTGGTGTGCCTCCTGCAGCCGCGTGCTGCGTGGCTCGCAGCGCCCTTAGTGCTGCTGTGGCTGCTCGCGCCGGCATTGGCGGTATGGATCAGCACGTCCCCATTGGTTGCGGGGCAGGTCCCGGTAAGCGCAGCCGAGTCGCTGTACCTGCGGGGCATCGCGCGTCAGACCTGGCGGTACTTTGAAACCTTCGTGACTGCTGAAGAGCACATGTTGCCGCCTGACAATTTCCAGGAGAACCCGCGGCCGGTGGTGGCGCACCGCACGTCGCCGACGAACATCGGCCTGTACCTGCTCGCTACAGTCAGTGCTCGCGATTTTGGCTGGATCGGCACACTCGATGCGCTGGAGCGTCTGGAAGCCACGCTCGCGACGCTTGGCCAACTCG
>Ga0181537_10001828_pt1 | contig 19195 bp, 15 predicted proteins | sample PEATcosm2014_Bin_39_FD_119765 | JGI IMG/M metagenome (GOLD analysis project Ga0181537, IMG submission 119765) | Peatland microbial communities from MTU Mesocosm Facility, Houghton, MI, USA - PEATcosm2014_Bin23_10_metaG | ecosystem: Environmental > Terrestrial > Soil > Wetlands > Peat | place... | reverse complement strand
GGTGCGATACACCTTGTCGCCAAAATGCATCATCAGCTGCGCGGCCACTTCCACCGCCAGGTTGTTACGCGCATCGAACATGGTGCGCAGGATGCCTTCGATCTCGAGCTGCGCATTGGCGCCGCTGCGGATCTGCTCGATGGTCGCGACCAGCGACGACAGGCCCTCGAGCGCGTAGTACTCGCACTGCATCGGTATCAGTACGCTGTCGGCCGCCACCAGCGCATTGACGGTCAGCATGTTGAGCGCCGGCGGGCAATCGATCAGCACCAGATCGTAGTTGGCGCGTATCGGTTCGAGGGCGCTGCGCAGCCGCTGCTCGCGGCCGCTTGGCATGCCGATCATGCGTACTTCCGCCGCGGTCAGGTCCTGGTTGGCCGGCAGCACAGCCAGCGGGGCGTGAGCTTCGCTGGCGCCGATCGGCCCGACGCTCAGCAGCGCCTCGGCGGCGGTGCATTCCCCGAGCAGCACTTCGCATGATCCGCGTGCGATGGTGGATTTGTCGATGCCGAAACCGGTGGTGGCATTGCCCTGCGGGTCCAGATCAATCAGCAGCACGCGACGGCGCATGGCGGCAAACGAGGCCGCGAGATTCACCGCGGTCGTCGTTTTGCCCACTCCGCCTTTCTGATTCGCGACCGCAATGACACGCTTCATGACGGCCTTAGTCTAGCCCTTGGCGGCCCCGGACTACAGGTAAACTGGGGCCATGAAGTTGATCTCCGGAATCATCGTGGCCGCCGTGTTCGCGGTCATGACTTTCGGTGTCTGGGGATACCTTAATCGGCCTGAGAGCGAACCGCCGTGGCCCGCGCATATCCAGGGCGTGGCGTTCTCGCCCTATGCCGCCGACCAGGACCCGTTTGGCAGCAAGGAGATCCCGTCGGTGGAGCAGATCGATTCGGATCTGAAGCTGCTCGCCACCAACACCTATGCGGTGCGCACCTACTCGGTGCTGGGCACGCTCGGCAGGATTCCGGAGCTGGCGGCGAAGCACAACATCAGCGTCGCGCTCGGGGTACAGCTGAGCGTTGACAAGGCCGAAACCGAGCAGGAGATGCGCACCGGCATCGCGCTCGCCAATACTCATCGCAACATCGTGCGCCTGCTGGTCGGCAACGAGGTGCTGCTGCGCGGCGACCTGACGGTGGAGGAACTGTCGGGCTTCCTGGATCGGGCGCGGGCCGCCGTTCGCCAGCCGGTGGGCTACGCCGACACCTGGGCCACCTGGCTCAAGAACCCGGAGATCGCGCGCCATGTGGACTTCATCGCCGTGCACCTGTTCCCGTACTGGGAAGGCGTGGACGTCGAGTCGGCGGTGGACTTCTGCTTCCGCGAGCTGCGGGCGGTGCAGGCCGCGTATCCGAAGAAGCCGGTGATTATCGGTGAGATCGGCTGGCCGTCGGAAGGCCGCATCCGCGCCGGTGCCGTGGCCTCGGTATCGAATGAGGCGCTGTTCCTGAGGCGCTTCCTGGCGCGCGCCGAAAAGGAGGGCGAGCGCTACTACATCATGGAGGCGTTCGACCAGCCGTGGAAGGCGCGCGACGAGGGTGCGGTCGGCGCCTACTGGGGCATCTACGACGTCGACCGGCAGCCGAAATTCGAGTTCGTGGCGCCGATCGTGCGCATTCCCGAATGGCACATGCTGGCGGGCATCTCGGTGGCGCTGGCACTGCTGATGCTCGGCGTGTTCTACATGCACAGCGGATCGCTGCGCACGGTCGGCCGCTCGCTGCTGGCGATCGTGGTGTTTACCGCCGCGACCATCACCGTCTGGGTGGTCTACGACTACACGCAGCAGTACCTGACGCCGACCACGCTGTTCGTCGGCTCGCTGCTGATATTGGGAATGCTCGGCGTGGTCGCGGTGCTGTTCGCCGAGGCGCACGAGTGGGCCGAGGCGCACTGGACCGGCGATCATGCGCGGCTGTTCAATCCCGCGCGCCACGGCCGCGGTTCAACCCGCAAGGTATCGGTGCACCTGCCGGCGTACAACGAACCGCCGCAGCTGCTGATCGAAACGCTGGACGCGCTGGCGCGCCTGGATTACCCGAACTTCGAAGTGCTGGTGATCGACAACAACACGCCCGATGAGGCCACCTGGCGGCCGGTGGAAGCGCACTGCGCGCAGCTCGGCGAGCGCTTTCGCTTCTTTCACGTCGCGCCGCTCGCCGGTTTCAAGGCCGGCGCCCTGAACTTCGCGCTCGCCAAGACCGCCGCTGACGCCGAGGTGGTCGCGGTGATCGACAGTGACTACAAGGTCGAGCCCAACTGGCTGCAAGACCTGATGCCGGCGTTCGAAAACCCGCGCATCGCGATCGTGCAGGCGCCGCAGGATTACCGCGACGAGCATGACAGCGCCTTCAAGGCGATGTGCTACGCCGAATACCGCGGCTTCTTCTATATCGGCATGATCACGCGCAACGAGCGCAACGCCATCATCCAGCACGGCACCATGACGCTGGTGCGGCGCTTCGTGCTGTGGGCGGTCGGCGGCTGGGCGGAGTGGTGCATCACCGAGGACGCCGAACTCGGGCTGCGTGTATTCGAGGCCGGCTATGAGGCGGTCTATCTGACGCACAGCTACGGCCGCGGCGTGATGCCCGATACTTTCATCGACTACAAGCGCCAGCGCTTCCGCTGGGCCTATGGCGCGATGCAGATCCTGCGCCATCACGCGGCGGCATTGCTGCGGCCTTCCAGCAGCGCTCTGACCGGCGGCCAGCGCTACCACTTCATCGCCGGCTGGCTGCCGTGGCTCGCCGATGGCTTCAACCTGCTGTTCAACCTGGCCGCCATCGGCTGGTCGATTGCGATGATCCTGGCGCCGCAGAAGGTCGACCCGCCGCTGCTGGTGTTCTCGGTGCTGCCGCTGTCGCTGTTCATGTTCAAGCTGGTGAAGCTGGTGCACCTGTACACCCACCGCGTCGGCATGAATTTCCGCCAGACCGCGGCCGCGGCGATCTCGGGCCTGGCGCTCGCGCACACCATAGGCCTTGCGGTGCTCAAGGGCCTGCTGACGCGCAACGAGCCGTTCTTCCGCACGCCCAAGCAGGGCGCGCCGCACCGCTTCGCAGCGGCGGTCGGCGCCGCGCGCGAGGAGACCCTGCTGATGCTGGCACTGTGGTGCTGCGCAATCGGCATCCGCACTATCCCGAAGGAGATGGCGAGCCCGGACCTTACGGTGTGGCTGGCGGCGTTGCTGATCCAGTCGATCCAGTATGCCGCCGCGCTGCTGGTATCGCTCGCCAGCGCATTCAACATACCGGCATCGCTGCTGGGGGCGCGCCCGCCCGACGTCACAACGCCTGCGGAACAAGCCTGAGAATATGACGCTCGGCCGCAAGGCCCGGAACGCTGATCGAGCGCGACTGCTGCAGCCGCCAGCCCGGCGGCAGCTGCGCGATTTCATCAGCCGGGTAGCGCCCCTTGAGCGCCAGCACGCGGGTCGCAGGTCCGCACAGCCCGGCGACGCTGGCGAGCAGATCCGGCAGCGACGCATAGGCGCGGGCGATCACGGTATCAAAGCACTCGGCCGGGGTCAGCGCCTCGACCCGCGCCTGCAGCGGCGTGACATTGGAGAGCTGCAGCGTGCGCGCCGCGTGGGTCACGAAGCGGATCTTCTTGGCCACCGAATCGATCAGCGTAAAGGCGCGTTGCGGCGCGGCCAGCGCCAGCGGCAGGCCGGGGAAGCCGGCCCCGGTGCCGACGTCGGCAATCCGGCTACCGGCGAGTTCACCGTACGCGCTCAGGCTGTCGAGCAGATGGCCGCGGATCATCGCGTCGCGAGTGGTGATGGCGGTCAGGTTATAGCTGCGATTCCAGACCGCGAGCTCATCCAGCAGCTGCAGCGCGCGTGCCGCCTGGTCATCGGAAAGCTGCACCCCGAGTGCAGCGGCATCATCGATCAGCTGCTGGCGCTCACCGCTCATCGCGCTGGTCGCAGCACCGATCGTCAGTGCGCCACCGGACCGATGCGCACCACGGTGCGGCCGACGACGCTGCCCTTCAGATAGGAGTCGAACACCGCCGGCAGCTCGGCGAGCTCGACGCTGCGGGTGACGATCTGGTCCAGGTGGCGCGGCTTCAGGTCGGTCGACAACCGCTGCCAGACGGCCATGCGGATATCGCGCGGCGCGGCCGATGAGTTCACGCCCAGCAGGCTCACGCCGCGCAGGATGAACGGCATCACCGTGCCATGCAGCTCGCCGCTCGACGCCATGCCGATGCTGGCGACGTTGCCGCCGTCGTGGGTGGTGCGCAGCAGCCACGCCAGCGTGTCGCCGCCGCAGTTGTCGACCGCGCCGCCCCAGCGCGCGGACTCGAGCGGCTGCTTGCCGAACTTGAGTTCACTGCGCAGCAGCAGCTGCGTGGCGCCGAGCGCGCGCAGGTAGGATTCGGATTCCGGCTTGCCGGTGAGGGCGACCACCTCGTAGCCCTTGCCGGCCAGCATGTCGATCGCCAGCGAGCCGACACCGCCGGTCGCACCGGTCACCACCACCGGTCCCATCGACGGCGTCTGGCCATTGATCTCCATGCGCATGATGGCGCGCCCGGCGGCAAATCCGGCCGTGCCCAGCGCCATCGCCGAGGCCGCGTCCAGGCCAGCGGGCATTGCGACCACCGCCGACGCCGGCACGCGCGCGAACTGCGCGTAGCCGCCATCGCGCGTCTCGGACATGCCGCAGCCGGTGACCAGCACTGCATCGCCGCGCTTGTAGGCGGCATCGCTCGATTGTTCGACCGTTCCCGCCAGGTCGATGCCGCCGACCAGCGGATAGCGTCGCAGGATGCGCCCGGCGCCGGTGGCTGCCAGCGCATCCTTGTAGTTGATACTGGAGTGCGAGACGCGGATCACGACTTCGCCGGGCGACAGGTCGTCGAGTGCGAGCTGCTCGAAGCGCGCGTCGACGCCGGCGTCACGCTGATGAATCCGGTAGGCGCTGAATCGATCAGTCATGGGTGCTGTTCCGCTGCAGGGACCAATGAGGCACCATACCAAGGACATGAAGCATTTCAACTGCCGCCTGAAGCGTCATTTCCTGCCGCTGATTCTCGTAACGCTTGGCTGCGGAGCGCTGCCGGCGCAGCAGCCTCCGGGCGCGCTGACGCGCGACGGCCTGGCCGCCGCTGACCCTGCTGTCAGCGCCAGCCTGCCGCGCTACCTGCAGGCGCGTTCCGCCAGCTTCGTCGACTGGCTGCTGGACGGCAGCATGCTGATCACAACGCGCTTTGGCGACAGCGAACAGATTCATCGGCTGCGCGCGCCGCTGGCGATGCGCGAGCAGCTGACCTGGGCGCCCGGCGGCGTTGCCGCCGCTGCCGCACGACCGTACGCGAGCGATGTGTTCGCCTATCTTGAACGGCAACAGGGCGGGGAGGGCGGCCGGTTGCTGCTGCAGCGGCTCGCCGATCACCAGCTGACGACGCTCACCGACGGCAGCCATCGCGACGCGGCGCCGCTGTGGGCGCACGACGGCAAGCGCGTCGCCTTCGCCAGTAACCGCCGCAACGGCGTCGACGTCGACATCTACGTGCTCGACACCGCCGACGCCGGCGGCACGCCGCGACTGGTGGTCGGCGCCGCCGGCAATCACTGGCGGGCGTACGACTGGTCGATCGACGACCAGCGCCTGCTGCTCGGGCGCGAGCTGCCGAACGGCACTGCTGCGGGCGACGGCGCGGCGGACAGCGAACTCTTTATTGCCCAGGTCGACAGCGGACAGATCAGTGCGGTCGGCCAGGCCGGCCCGGCCGGCGCTGCCATTCATGCCCAGGCCGCGCTGTTTGCCACTGACGGCCGCGGCATCCTGCTGCTCACGCACCAGGCCGCGCCCGGCGCGGCTGGTGCGGGGGCGGCCAACCAGTTCCAGCGCCTGATCTACACCGACAGCGGCGCCCACGAATGGCGCGAGCTCAGCACCGACGCCAGCCACAGCGTCGAACACTTCGATCGCAGTACTGATGGCCGCTACGTCGGTTACTGCATCAATGATGCCGGCAACAGCCGGCTGATGCTGATCGACCAGCAGCGCAAGCTCGATCTCACGGTGGCAACGCTGCCGGCCGGCATCATCAGCACGATGAAATTCGATTCGAGCGGCAAGCGCCTGGCGCTCACCATTGAGTCGATCCACGCGCCGCGCGATGTCTATGTGCTGGAGCCGGAGACGCAGGCGTTGACGCGCTGGACGCAAAGCGAGGTCGGAGCGCTGGATCCGGAGAGCTTCGTCGCCCCGCAGCTGCTGCGCTATCCGACCTGGGACCGCGTCGACGGCCAGCCGCGCGAGCTGACGGCGCTGGTTTATCGGCCGGCCGCGGCGGCCGCCAGTCCGCGTGCGGTGCTGCTGTGGCTGTGCGGCGGCGGCGGCAGGCAGTGCCGGCCGCAGTTCGATCCGTTCCTGCAATGGCTGGTCAACGAGCTCGGTGTCGTGGTCGTGGCGCCGAACGTGCGCGGTTCCTCAGGCCTGGGCCGCGCGCTCGAACAGGCCGGCCAGGGCGCACTGCGCGAGGATGCGGCGCGCGACATCGGATCGCTGCTGGTGTGGATCGATCTGCAGCGCGATCTGGATCGCAATCGCGTGGCGCTGCTGGGCGAGGGCTACGGCGCCTACCTGGCACTGCAGTCGCTGGCCGACTATGGCGATCGCCTGCGCGGCGGCATCGTCGCGTTCCCGCCGCCGCTGGCGGGACTGGCCAATGGGGCTGCGATCCGCCGTCCGGTGCTGCTGGTGCAGGGACTGAACAATCCGGGCGTGCCGTCCTATGAGCTGGAACAGCTGCGTTCGCGTCTGCGCGTCGCCGGTGTCGACGCCCAGTACCTGGCGGCCGCCGATGAAGGCCAGGAGTTCACGCGCGCCGCGGCTCGCGACGCCTACCACATCGCGGCCGGCAACTTTCTCGCGCAGCTGCTTCGCTGAAGGCTAATTCGCCGACAGGATGGTCACGCGCCGCGGCTCGGTGCGCAGCGGCGGCGTCTGCTTCGAGTAGTAGTCGGCGATCTCCTGCATCTCGGCCATGCTGACGCCGGTCATGAAGGCTGGCATCACTGCGTTCTTGCGGTCGCCTTTCTGGTATTCCATCAGCGCACGCGCCAGGTAGTCGGCGTGCTGCCCGGCCAGTGTCGGGTAATCGCCCATGACCCCGACGCCGTCCTTGCCGTGGCAGGCGACGCACAGCTGCGCCACCTTGGGCGGCGCAGTTCCGACCGTGGTGGTGCCGGACTTGAGCACCGGTCCGGCGAAGTAGAGCGCGATATCCTCGATGTCCTGGTCCGACAGCGACGCGGCCTGCACGTGCATGGTGGCGTGCGAGCGCTCGCCGCTGCGATATTCCTTGAGGGCGGCGATCAGGTACTCGGGATGCTGTCCGACCAGCTCGGGCACACTGTAGGTCGGATAGACATTCTTGTAGTTTTCGATGCCGTGGCAGCCGAGGCAGGTGTATGACAGCTCCTTGCCGCGTTCGGCGTCGCCGGCCGCGTAGGCCGCGCCGCCTGCGCCGAGCATGACGGTGACCAACAGGGCTGCAAGACCAGGACAGGACAGGGACATACCGACTCCGGCTGCGACTTGATGAATAATGCTGGCCGTTTCCGGCGCAAAACGGGTCTGAATCGGGCGCAAAGTGTACGGGCTGATCCGGGCTTTTACCACAGCATGATCGCATTGATACAGCGTGTCGCCGAGGCCAGCGTGCGGGTCGACGGGCGCCTGATCGGCCAGATCGGTCCCGGCATTGCGGCATTGATCGGCGTGGTGCGCGGTGACGATGAGGCCGCTGCCGGGCGCTTGCTGCAGCGGGTACTGGACTACCGTGTGTTTGCCGATGCGGCCGGACGCATGAACCTGAGCCTGCGCGCACGCGCCGGCGGGCTGCTGCTGGTACCCCAGTTCACGCTCGCGGCCGATACCGGTGCAGGCAATCGGCCGGGATTCAGCGGCGCCGCCGCGCCGGCTGCGGCCGCGGCGCTGTTTGATTATGTGGTCACGCGCGCGCGGGCGCAGCACGGCGAGGTGGCCACCGGGCTGTTCGGCGCTCAAATGCAGCTGTCACTGGTCAACGACGGTCCGGTCACGTTCTGGCTCGAGACCTGAACCGCGATCCCAAAGCGTGACGGGCATGGCAGGAATTCCTTCGGCGCCAGTTAGTTGTGCGGCCGCAAATGCCCTATCATTGAGCATTGGCCGCAATCTCAAGGCCCCAGTCCTGACCGGAGTTTCCCATGGATCTGTTCGCCCCCAAGCACCTGCTGCTCATTCTGCTGATCGTGCTGCTGGTCTTCGGCGGCAAGAAGATCAAGACGCTCGGATCCGATCTGGGCTCGGCCTTTCGCGGCTTCAAGAAGGCGATGAGCGAGGGCGAGACCGAGGAGCCGGCCAAGCAGATCCAGGCGCCGCCGGCGCCGGCGGCCAAGGATGCCGAGTTTCCCGAGGTAGCCTCGACCAAACCCGAGCAAGCGAGCGACAAGACACCGCCGCGCGTGTGACGGCGGCCTCGCGGTTCGTCAGGGTCGTCAGGCTCGTCAGCGCGCCATGTTCGGGATCGACTTCTCCGAAATCCTGGTGATCTTCGGTATCGCGCTGGTAGTGCTGGGCCCGGAGAAGCTGCCCCGGCTGGCGCGCACCGTGGGCCGCTGGGTCGGGCGCGCGCGCGCGATGGCGCGGCAATTTCGCGAGCAGCTGGAGCAGGAGGCCGACGCCCTGCAGCGTAGTGCCGACCTGCGCACGCCACCGCCGTCACCGGCGCCACCGCCGTCACCGGCGCCACCACCTCCGCCGCCTCCTCCGCCGCCGCCATCGCCACCGCCGTCCCCGGCACCGGCGGACCCGCCGTGAGCGAATCGGATGATCCGCTGCCGGAAGGCACGCTGATCTCGCATCTGCTGGAGCTGCGCTCGCGGCTGCTGCGGGCATTCATCGCGGTGCTGATTGCATTCCTGCCGTGCGCCTATTACTCCAACCCGATCTTCGATTTCCTGACCACACCGCTGGTGGCAAAGCTGCCGCCCGGGCAGAAGCTGATCGCCACCACGGTCACTGCGACGTTTACCGCACCACTGAAGCTGGCGTTCATCGCCGGCCTGCTGATTGCGATGCCGTACGTGCTGTTCCAGGTCTGGGCATTCGTCGCGCCCGGGTTGTACCGGCGCGAGAAGCGCTTCGCGGTGCCGCTGCTGGTGTCCGCGATCGTGCTGTTCTACCTCGGCGTGGCATTCTCGTACTTCCTGGTGTTCCCGCTGGTGTTCCGCTTCTTCGTCGCCACCACGCCGCACAACGTGATGCTGATGGCGGATGTGTCGAATTACCTGCAGTTCGCACTGACGCTGTTCGTCGCGTTCGGCGTTGCGTTCGAGACACCGGTGGCGGTGGTGCTGCTGGTACTCACCAACCTGGTGCCGCTGGCGAAGCTGCGCTCGATGCGCGGCTACGTGCTGATCATCGTGTTCATCATCGCGGCGATTCTGACGCCGCCCGATGTGCTGTCGCAGACCGCAATGGCGGTACCGATGTATTTGCTGTACGAGGGCGGCATCCTGTTTGCCGCGGTCCTGAGCCGCAGCAGCGCCGCGGCTGAAGCGAGAGCGCAGGAATCCGCTTGAGCGACGCGTCCGGCCGTACCATCCTCGGGCACCCGGCGGGCATCGCGACACTGTTCTTCGTCGAGATGTGGGAGCGGCTGAGCTTCTACGGCATGCGCGCGCTGCTGATCCTGTTCCTGGTGGACCAGGTGGCGCATGGCGGGCTCGGGCTCGATGACCGCACCGCGGCGGCGATCTATGGCATGTATGTGGGCGCCACCTACCTGGCCTGCCTGCCTGGCGGCTGGATCGGCGATCGCGTGCTCGGCAGCCAGCGCGCGGTGCTGATCGGCGGCATCGTGATCACCTGCGGCCATCTGCTGCTCGGCTTCGCCCCCTCGACGAAGGTGTTCTTCTTCGGCCTGCTGGTGATCGTGATCGGCACCGGACTGCTCAAGCCCAATGCCACCGCGATCGTCGCGCAGCTGTATCCGGAGGGCGGTGCGCGGCGCGATGCCGGGTTCACGATCTATTACGTCGCCGTCAACGTCGGCGCGACCCTGGGCCCGCTGATCGCAGGCCTGCTGGCGGTGCGCTACGGCTGGCCGGCCGGATTCATGACCGCCGCGGTCGGCATGGCAGCCGGCGTATTGCAATACCTGTGGTCACGCCGGCTGCTGGGGGACGCCGGACGCAGGCCCATGTCTGCCTCGAGCGATGCCGCGCTCGCCGGGGCTGCGCCGCGCGCAGCAAGGCGCTGGATCGCGCTCGCGGGCGTTATCATCGCCGCGCTGGTAGTTCTGCTGTGGAGCGGGGTGCTGCATATCGACCCGATAGCACTGCAGGCGCTGACCACCCAGGGGATCATCGGCATCACCATCGTCTATTTCGCTTATATGCTGTTCGGCGCCGGACTGAAGCGCATCGAGCGCCAGCGGGTGGTGGCGCTCGCGGTGCTGTTCATCGGCTCGGTGCTGTTCTGGGCCGGCTATGAGCAGACCGGCTCCTCGCTGAACCTGTTCGCCGAGCGCTACACCGACCGCGCGCTGTTCGGCTGGGAGATTCCGGCCACCTGGTTCCAGTCGCTCAACCCGATCTACATCGTACTGTTCGGACCGGTGTTTTCCGCGCTCTGGGTTTGGCTTGCGCGCCGCCGGCTGGATCCGTCGACGCCGCTGAAGTTTGTGCTCGGGCTGCTCGGCATGGGCGCCGGCTTCCTGGTAATGGCGGCGGCTGCGCGGCTGGTGGCCGCCGGTCATATGGTCGGCATGGGCTGGCTTACGGTCACCTACCTGCTGCACACCTGGGGGGAACTGTGCCTGAGTCCGGTCGGACTGTCCGCCACCAGCAAGCTGGTGCCATCGCGATTTGTCAGCCAGAGCCTGGGCATCTTCTTCGTCAGCCTGTCGCTTGGTAACCTGCTGGCGGGCCGCATCGCCGGGGATTTCGATCCGGCCAACCTGGCGGCAATGCCGGGCCAGTTCATGTTCATCGTCTGGTTCGCAGCCGCCAGCGCGGCGCTGCTGGTAATGGTGATGCCACTGATGCGACGCTGGATGGCCGGGGTACAGTAGCGCGCGCAGCAGCGCAACAGCGGAGGTCTCTCGTGGCAGTCAGCATCCTTGCATCGCAGGCCCCGGCCGTGAAGCGGGCGCCGCAGCTCAGCATGCGCGCGATCGTGCTGGCGATCATCCTCGCGGTGCTGATGGGTGCGGCCAATACCTACCTGGGACTGTTCGCCGGCATGACGATCGCATCCGCGATCCCATCGGCGGTGGTGTCGATGGCAGTGCTCAAGCTGCTCGGCCACGGCGGCATCCTCGAGAACAACATCGTGCAGACCGGCGGCTCGGCCGGGTCCTCGACCGCCACCGGCATCATATTTACGGTACCGGCGCTGGTGATGCTGGGTGCCTGGAACGACTATCGCTATGGCTGGGTGTTCGCGTTCGCAGCCCTGGGCGGTGTACTCGGCGTGCTGTTCTCGGTGCCGCTGCGGCGCGCGCTGATCATCGATCAGAAGCTCGCGTTCCCGGAAGGCTGCGCCGCCGCCGAGGTGCTGCGCGCCGGCGCCGATCCGTCCCGCGGCGCGAAGCTGCTGTCGCTGGCGGCGGCCGCCGGTGCGCTGGTCAAGCTGGCGGCCGCCAACGGGCTGCGGCTGATACCAGACACCGCGGCGGCGGCCGGCTATGTCGGCCGCGGAATCGCATTTGTCGGCACCAACCTGTCGCCGGCGCTGCTCGGTGTCGGCTATATCTGCGGCCCGAACGTCGGCATCGTGATGCTCGCCGGCAGCATCATCTCGTGGAACATCGCGATACCGATCTACAGCAGCCACTTCCTCGGCGGCAATCCGGTACTGGCGGCAAAGCTTGCCGGCCTCAGCGCCGAGGATGCGGCCTACACGCTGTGGTCGCAGCAGATGCGCTTCCTGGGCGTGGGCGCGATGCTGATCGGCGGTCTGTGGACGCTGGTGTCGCTGCGCGGCTCGCTGCTGGCCGGCATCCGCAGCGGCTTCGCGGCGACGCGCCGCGCGCAGGCACGCGCCGCCGCCGGCACGGCGGCCGATGTTCCGGACACCGAGCGCGACCTGCCGATGAAATACGTGCTCGGCGGGGTGCTGGCGGTGTCGCTGCCGCTGATGCTGATGTACCACTCGGTGGTCGGCAGCTTCGTGATCAGCGTGCCGATGACGCTGGCGATGATCGTGCTGGCGTTCCTGTTCTGCTCGGTGTCAGGCTACATGGCCGGCCTGGTTGGCAGCTCCAACGATCCGGTCTCCGGCATGATCATCTCGACCATCCTCGCGGCCTCGGCAATGCTGCTGGTGCTGACACACGGCAACGCTGCGGTCGGCCCGGTGGCCGCAGTGATGATCGGCGCGGCCGTGTGCTGCGCGCTCTCAGTCGCAGGCGACAATGTCCAGGACCTCAAGTGCGGTCAGCTGGTCGGGGCGACGCCATGGCGGCAGCAGCTGATGCTGTGCATCGGCGTGGTCACGTCGGCGACCGTGATCGCACCGGTACTGAACCTGCTGGCGCGCGCCTACGGTATCGGTGCGCCCGATGCGACGCATCTGCACCCGCTGCTGGCGCCGCAGGCCACGATGATGGCGGCGGTTTCCAAAGGGCTGTTCGGCGGCAGCCTGCCGCTGAACATGATCGGCATCGGCGCACTGATCGGACTGGCGGTAATCGTGCTCGATGAATGGCTGCGCAGAAGCGGCGCCGGTTTTCGCGCCCCAGTGCTCGCGGTCGCGGTCGGCATTTATCTGCCGCTGGATCTGAATGTGCCGATCTTCGTCGGTGGGCTGCTGTCGTACCTGGCCAGGCGCCGGCGGCGCGCCGGCGGCGATGAGAGCCTCGCCGGCCGCGGCATGCTGTTTGCCGCCGGCATGATCGCCGGCGAGTCGCTGACCGGCGTGGTGCTGGCGATCCCGATCGTCGCCTCCGGCCGTGCCGACGTGCTGGCCCTGCCGGCCGGGCTGCAGTTCGGCGATGGCCTGGGGCTTGCGATCTATGGGGCGCTGGCGGGATTGCTGTACTGGATCGCCAGTCGCCGCGAAACCTGATCCGCGGCGCGAAGCCGCTGACGTCAGCGCTTGGCTGCCGGCGCCGGCTTGTCGGCAGCGCCGCGCGGGTTTTTGCCGGCCGCCGGTTCCAGCGAGGCCTTGAGCCGCAGCAGCGCGCGCTCCCAGCCGTTGCGCAACCGCAGGTACAGCGGGTCCCAGGACTTGCCTTCCGGGACGCCCGAGCCGAGCAGCCGCAGGATGGTCAGCGCGCCGCCCTTGTCGGGCGCGGCGACTTCGCTGTGCAACAGGAAATCATCCACGATCACCGTGTCCTCGCTCGGCTGCCCCGACAGCGGCATGTAGATGAGTCGCAGGCGGCGCGGCGGCAGGAACACATCGATGTGCGCCTCGCGCGTCAGCTCGGCATCGATGCGCGCCCAGAAACTGCCGCCTTCGCGCGCATCGACGCGCGCCTCGGGCGCATACCAGCGCGCCAGGCGCGCCGGGTCGATCATCGACTGCCAGACCTCGCCGATGTCGGCGCGTATGTCCACCCGATGGGCGTAGCCGCGTGTCTGTTGCGCCATGCTGCGTGCCGCCGTTCTAGGCGCTGCCCACGGCGGCGCGCGTTGCGCGATCACGCAGCGCCACCGCCAGCATCGGCAGCAGCGAGGCGGCAATCACCAGCAGCGTCACCAGGCCGAAGTTGTTGCGCACCCAGGGCAGATTGCCAAAAGCAAATCCGCTGAACAGGAACAGCGCCACCCACGACAGCCCGCCGGCGATGTTGAATGCCTGGAAGCGCAGATACGGCATGCGGCCGATGCCGGCCACGAACGGCGCAAAGGTGCGCACGATCGGCGTGAATCGCGACAGCAGTACCGTCAGGCCGCCGTGGCGGCGAAAATAGCCTTCGGTCTGCTGCAGGTAGGAGAGCTTGAAAAACCGGTAGCGGCCGCTGAATGCGCGCTGGCCGAGCGCGCGCCCGATGGCGTAGTTCACCGAGTTGCCGGCGACCGCGGCCAGCGCCAGCAGCACGTACGCCCAGCCGACCGACAGGCTGTTGCTGCTGTCCACCGCGGCCAGTGCGCCGACGCCGAACAGCAGCGAGTCGCCGGGAAGAAATGGCGTCACCACCAGGCCGGTCTCGGCAAAGATGAGCGCGAACAGGATGGCGTAGATCCAGCCGCCGTACAGCGTCAGCAGCTCGATCAGGTGGCGATCCAGGTGCAGCACCAGGTCGGCTGCGGTATGCAGCATGCTCATGCCGGCGCGGCTGGCATCACTGCGCCGCGGCGCTGACACGGGCTGCCACCTGGCCCGTATGCATGCTCAAGGCCTGCAGTGCCACCGACACCTGCGGATCGCGCTGCGCCAGCGTCGCACGGTCGGCGGTATCCATGTCGGCCGGCGGCTGTTCGGCGCCCTCGAGCACGGTATCCGGGACGATGCCGACGCCATTGATCGAGATTCCGGCCGGGGTGAAATAGCGCGAGGTCGTGATCTTCAGCGCCTGGCCGTCGGCCAGCGGCATGATGGTCTGCACTGAGCCCTTGCCATAGGTGCGCCGGCCGATAAGCGTGGCACGGTGGTTGTCGTGCAGCGCGGCGGCGAGTATCTCCGAGGCCGAGGCCGAACCGCCATTGACCAGCAGCACCAGGTGCGCGCCGTTGGTGATGTCGCCCGGCTTGGCCTCGATGCGAAAGCGCGCATCCGCCGTGCGGCCTTCGGCGCTGACGATGGTGCCGTGATCGAGGAAATCATCCGCCACCTGCACCGCCGCATCCAGCACGCCGCCCGGATCATTGCGCAGGTCGATGACAAAGCCGTCCAGCCTGCGGGTGCGCGAGCGCTCGAGCCTGGCCACGGCCTGTTCCAGCTCGCTCGCCGTGGTGTCGGTGAAACTGGTGATGCGCAGGTAGCCGATGTCCGGCGTCAGCAGTTCGGCCGCCACGCTGTGCAGCTGCACGTGCGCGCGCTCGACCTGGAACTCGAGCAGCGCAGCCGAGCCCTCGCGGCGCACCGCCAGGCGCAGCGCGCTGCCTTCCGGGCCGCGCATGCGCGCGATCGCGGCCTCCAGATCCGCCGGATCGACCGCGATGCCATCGATCCTGACGATCACGTCGCCGTTGAGGATGCCGGCGCGCTCGGCCGGCGAGCCTGCCATGCGGCCCACTACGCTGACGCCGCCCTTGGCCGCCACCACCTCGACGCCGATGCCGGCGTAGGTCCCGCTGGTGCTGACCTTCATGTCCTCGAATTCATCCGGGCTCAGGAACGTCGAGTGATCGTCCAGGCCCTCGACCATGCCGCGGATCGCGTTCTGCAGCAGCACATGGTCGTCCACCGGGTCGACGTAATTGTCGCGCACCCGCTGCATGACTTCGGCCAGCAGCTGGGCATCCTTCCATGGCAGCGCGTTGCTGGCGGGGGCCGCGGTCAGCTGCCCGGGGGTGTGTTCAGCGGCGACCCGCGAGGCCACCGACAGCGATAAGCCAAGCAGCAGTCCGACCAACAGGGCGAGAACCAGGCGTGCGCGCGGCGGCATAGCCACGATAGTACTAGGCTGCGGCCACGGACCCAAGTGAGAAGAGCGCGGCCGGCGTGCCGGCGCATGGTGCGCGCCTGCCCGTCGGGCGTTCACGCTGCGTTGGCGCTGGCCGGCCAGACACCGCTCGGATGCGCCGCCGCCGCGTACAGCGGCAGCTCGGCCACCACATCCACCAGCGGCACCGGTCGCCCGATGGCAAATCCCTGGCCGTAGTCCACGCCCAGGGCGGTGATGCGGGTGCGAATCTCGTCGGTCTCGACATACTCGGCCACGGTGGTGATTTCCATGGCGCGCGCCAGCTGCGCGATCGCCTGCACCATCGATTCGGCGCGCGGATCCTTCAGCACGTCGCGCACGAAGCTGCCGTCGATCTTGAGCATGCCGATCGGCAGCGTGCGCAGGTACGCCAGCGAGCTCAGGCCGGTGCCGAAGTCATCCAGTGCGATGTTGCAGCCGAGCTTGCGCAGCCGGCGCATCAGCACCTCGGCGCGGTTCAGGTTGCCGATGGCCGCGCTCTCGGTGAGCTCGAAGCACAGGTTGGAAGGATTCAGGCCGCTGCTCTCGATCATGCGGGCCACGTGCTCGGTGAAATCGGCATCCTGCAGCGACTGGCCGGAGAAATTGATCGCGAACACGATCTCGCTGGCGCGCAGCAGGTCGGCATGCGGCTTGAGCATCTCGAGCGAATGCTTGATGACCCAGCGATCCAGCGTCGGCATCAGCTGGTAGCGGTGCGCCGCCGACATGAAATGGTCCGGGCCGACGATCTCGCCGTTCTCGCCGATCATGCGCAGCAGGATCTCGAAATGCGGCGGCCCGTCGTGCTTGCCCAGCGGCACGATCAGCTGCGCATTCAGTTCCAGCCGGTTCTCCGCGATCGCGGCGCGCAGATCGGCGATCAGATTGATATCGGTGAAGCGGCGCACGATGCTCTCGTCCGCCTCCTGGTACACCTCGACGCGGTTGCGGCCGCGGTCGTTGGCGGCCTTGCAGGCGGTCTCGGCAGCGGCGAACGCATGCACGAATTCCTTCGACAGCGCGTCGACCGCCGACACGCCGATGCTGACCGACACCGGCATCTTGCCGTCGCCGAACACCGCGCCCAGATCCTCGGCGCCGGCGCGCAGCGCCTCGGCGAATTTGGCGGCATCCTCGAGCGCCGCCGGCAGCAGGATCGCGAACCGGTCGCCGGAGATGCGAGCGGCGATCGCTCCGGGCGGCAGGCGGGTGCGGATCAGCTCGCCGAGCTGCGCGATCACCCGATCGCCCATGTGCATGCCGTAGTTGTCGTTGATGACGTGCATGCGGTTGATGTCGATCGACAGCGCGCTCCAGCAGCGCTGCGTGCCGTTGGCGTTGCTGGGCACTTCCTGCAGCACCGCGCCGACGCGCTGTTCGAATGCCGGCCGGGTCAGCAGGCTGGTGAGCGCATCGTAGCTGTGGCCGATGATGGTGGCGACGCGGCTCGCCAGCAGCTCGGTCAGCCGGGCGTAGTGCGGCGTGAACTCGGGAGCCGATTCGGTGCGGAACAGCGCCAGCACGCCCATGGTATTGCCATCGGCGCGCAGCACCGGGCACACCAGCACTCGGTAGGCGCTCGACTCGGCGCCGACGGTCAGCACCATGCGATTGACGATCGTGGCCTTGCGCCGCATCTGCGCCATCGACAGCAGGTGCCGATGCGCCTTGGCCAGTATCGAGGTGTCGATCGGCGACTCGGCCGATACCTGCACCAGCGCGATGCCCTTCTCGGGCACGATCAGCGCCGACAGGCCGACTTTCAGGTGCTCGGTGGCGCGGTTGACGATCGCCTTGAAGTCGCCGGCGCTCTCGGGCTTGCTGTCGGTGCCGCCGGTGATCGACAGCAGCATGTCGAGATCGTTGTCCTGCTCGAGCAGCGAGCTGTTGAGGTTCAGGATCTTGTCGCGCGCCATCAATTCGCGCCGCAGGCATTCGATGCCGGGCCGCACCAGCGCCTGCACGAATGAAAACGCGCGCAGGTCGGCATCGGCGTTGCCGGGCTTGAAGCAGATCGCGACCACCGCGAACGGGTTCGGCGGCTCGGCGTCGTCGCGGCGCAGCCAGAACAGGTAGGTCGGTTCACTGCCCGCCAGGCATTGCTCGCCGCTGCCGGTGGGGTCGCCCTGGGCCTTCTTGATGGTCTCGCGCAGCAGCGTTATCAACGCCGGTTCGACCGACATTTCGGTGGACCAATGCAGTTCGCCGAGCGCATTGAAAACGCTCAGGCTGTTCATGCGTGGCAGCAGCGCACGCAACAGCTGGGCATATGGCTCGAGCGATGGTTCAGCGACCGCCGGCCGCACTGGCACGGTTGTATTCATGCGTTCTCGTAGTTCCTGTGGCCCACAGCATCGCTGCCTGAGCGACCATAATCCTTGACGGATGTCGCTTTTCCCTCATCCATTCCGGGACACGGCACTCACTGGCGCCGGACCGTGATGCGGGTCCGCCGGGGCTGCTCCCGGCTTGTCAGGGGGAGGGGTTGCGGGCCTTGAACCAGGGCGCCGGATTGACCGGTTTGCCGTCGCGGCGGATCTCGAAATACAGCTCCGGGGAGGCCCGGCCGCCGGTATCCCCTGCCGCCGCGATCGGCTCCCCCGCAGCCACGGTTTCGCCCACGCCCTTGAGCAGTCGATCGTTGTGGCCGTAGAGGCTCATATAGCCCTCGCCGTGATCGACGATCTCCAGCAGCCCCATCCCGGGGAGCCAGTCCGCATACACCACGCGTCCGCCCGACACCGCCCTGACCGGCGCGTCGCGTTCAGTGGCTATCACGACTCCTTCCCACCTCACGCCGCTGGCGCGGGTATCGCCGAACTGCGCCGTCAGCTGGCCTGCCACCGGCCAGGGCAGCAGCCCGCGCGAGCGGCCGAACGCGGTGGCATTGTCCGGCGGCGCAACCGACTTCAGTGAGCGGTTGAGCTGGCGCAGCAGCCCCTCGAGGTCGGCCTGCTGGCTCTTCAGCCGCGCCAGGCTCTGCTCGCGCGTGCGTGCCGCGGCAGTCAGGCTCGCCAGCACCTGCTGACGCTGATTGCGGGCGCGCTCGAGCTGCGTCAATTGCAGCTGCTGCGCCGCTTTGAGGCTCGCCAGCTCGCTCTGCTGCTGCTGCAGCTGCTGGTCGAGACCATCCAGGCGCTGCAGCTGCGAGCGGATCTGTGCGATCTGCTCGGCGCGCGCGCGGCCGAAATAGCCGTAGTAGGCGAACAGCCGGCCGCTGTGCAGCGGGTCCTGCTGATTGAGCAGCAGCTTCAGCGGTTCCTCGCGTCCGATCATGTAGGCCACGCGCAGCTGCGCGGCCAGTCCGGCGCGCTCGTTGACCAGCGCCTGCTGCTGCTGCTGACGCGTCTGCGCCAGCGCGCCGCGGCGCGCGCTGCGCTCGGCGTACTCGCGGTTGGCGCGGTCCAGCTCGCCGCGGGCTGCACCGAGCGAGAATTCCGCCGCCCGCAGGTTGCCCGACAGCCGGTCACGCTCGAGTGCGTCGCGGCTCACCTGCTCGCTGATGCGACCGATTTTCTCCCGCAGCGCCCGCAGCTCGGCCTCGGTCCTGGCCTGCGCGGCGGCGTGCAGCGGCGCCCACGGCAGCAGCAGCAGC
>Ga0181537_10001827_pt1 | contig 19198 bp, 18 predicted proteins | sample PEATcosm2014_Bin_39_FD_119765 | JGI IMG/M metagenome (GOLD analysis project Ga0181537, IMG submission 119765) | Peatland microbial communities from MTU Mesocosm Facility, Houghton, MI, USA - PEATcosm2014_Bin23_10_metaG | ecosystem: Environmental > Terrestrial > Soil > Wetlands > Peat | place... | reverse complement strand
TCAATGCCCGGGCTGCAATGGAACGGGGCGCGTGACGAGCGACTGCCCAACCTGTCACGGCGAGGGAACGGTGAGCCGCACAGAGACGGTGGAGTTTCGCATCAAGCCGGGCACGCGCGACGGGCAGCGGATCAGGTTGCAGGGCAAGGGCAATGCGGGATTGAATGGCGGCGCGCCGGGAGACCTGTTTGTGATTGTGCGGACGGGGACACATCCGGTGTTTACACGGGTGGGAGACGACATTCAACTGACGGTGCCGGTGACGGTGCCGGAGGCCTCGCTAGGCGCGAAGGTGGAAGTGCCGACGATTGATGGACGCGCGCAGTTGAAGATTCCGCCGGGGACGCAGAGCGGGCAGAAACTGCGCATGCGCGAGCGGGGCGTGGAGAGCGCGTCACACGCGGGGCAGCGCGGCGACGAGATTGTGACGGTGGAAGTCGTGGTGCCGCATCTGCAGGACGAGCGCAGCAAGGAGATCATGCGCGAGCTGGGCAAGTTGAATAGTGAAGATCCGCGGGTGAAGCTGTTTGAGAAGCTGTGAAAGATGCAGGGACCAAGGGACCAGGGGACTAAGGACCTGGGATTAGTCGACGGATTCATTGAGAGCGACCATGGTAGCGAGACGGAAATCGAAGGGCGCGTACATGATTTCGGCGGTGGCCGAGATGTACGAGATTCATCCGCAGACGTTGCGCCTGTATGAGCGCGAGGGATTGCTGAAGCCGTCGCGCACCGATGGCAACACGCGGCTCTATACGGATGAGGATCTGGAGCGGCTGGAGTTCATCTTGAACCTGGCGCGCGACCTGGGCGTGAACATCGCGGGTATCGCCATCATCTTGCAGATGCGCGAGCGGATGGAAGAGATGAATCGGCAGATGCAGAGTTTCGTAGAGTACGTGCGGAGCGAGATGCTGTCGCGGTTTCAACAGGCCGCACCGAGCGCTGCAGGAGCGATTGTGCCGCTGCGCAAGCCGACGGTGGTGCCGCCGCGCGCGCCGGGGAAGCGCGAGCAATAGAGGCGGAGCAGGGTTTCTCCCGGTTATCAAAGCAATGAGAAAAGCAAGAAGAGTCATCGCGCGGATCGCATCCGTGCCGGTATGCTGATTGCTGCATGTTGTACGCGCTGCTTGCTGTATCCGTCCTCGGGCTTATCACTTCAAGTGTCTTCACCGGCATGGTATTGGCGGCGTTGCCGGGGTATCTGCGGGAACGCCGGGCGGCACTGGCACAGGAACGGGCGCGACCGGGATTTACGCCGCCTTTGACGCTGCTGAAGCCGCTGCATGGCGCCGAGCCTGAGCTGGAAGCGCATCTTGCCAGTTTTTTTGAGCAGGATTATCCGGCCTACGAAGTGCTGTTTTGCGCGCGAACGGCGGACGATGAGGGACTCGCGATCGCAAGGCGAGTGGCGGCGCGGTCCCCGCATATTCCGGCGCGATTTTTCTCAACCGGCGGTGAGCCGGACTATATCAACGACAAAGCGATCTCGATGGAGCGGATGGAAGCCGAGGCCGCCCATGACATTCTCGTGATCAGCGACAGCGACGTGCGGGTGACGCCCAACTATCTGCGCGCGGTGGCGCTGCCTTTTGCCGATGAGAAAGTCGGCGCAATGACCTGCCTTTATCGCGGCGTTGCGGCCGAGGGCGGACTATGGGCGCGGCTCGAGGCCGTGGGCATGAGCGTAGAGATGTCGGCGGGCGTGCTGGTGGCGCGGATGATGGAGGGGATGCAGTTTACGCTGGGGCCGACGATGGCATTTCGGCGCGAGACGATCCGCAGGATGGGCGGATTCAAAGTGACGGCGGATTATTGCGCTGACGATTTTGTGTTGGGCAATGAGACGTGGAAACTGGGGCAGAAAGTGGCGCTGAGCCATCACGCCATCGATCACATGGTGATCAATGCGCGCTTTGTCGCTTCGCTGAAGCACCAGGTGCGGTGGATGAAGTCGACGCGATTTTCACGGCCCAGGGGGCATTTGGGCACGGCGCTCACCTTTGCGATTCCATTTGGAATATTGGGATGGGCGGCGGCGACGGCGCTGGGCTGGCCGTGGCTGGGGCTGGCGCTGTTTGGATGGAGCGTGGCGATGCGGCTGGCGCTGTCGATCGGCGTGGGGCGCGGAGTGGTTGGCGACCAGAGCTGGGTTGGTTTGATGGTGCTCTATCCGATTCGCGACCTGATGGGATTCTTCTTCTGGCTGGCGAGCTATGGTTCGAATCGGATCGTGTGGCGCGCACGGATCTACGAGTTGCTACCGGGAGGGGAGATGCGCGCGGCGCGGTAAGGCGCGCCCGCCACCGGAAAGATTGCACAGGGCTCGCCGCGGTGGAAGCTCACTTTGCAAGTGGCCGGTCGGTCCACAGCGTCTTGTCGGCGATGGACTGGACCGGGTAGAGACGTCCGGCGAGCAACTGCTCGGCCTTGGGCTGATTTGTATCCTGCGCGAAGAGCCACTTGCGCTCGCCGGCACCCCACATTTTTGAGAGCTGATCTTCGCTGAGGAAGATTTTGGGCGCATCGGGATAGCATGATCCCCACAGCATCGATGAGCCGTTGCCGTGAGAAGAGCATGGTTCCATCACGAGGTAGGCGGGTTTGTGGAGCAGGTTGTGCGTATAGAAGATGACCGACGACGCGTCGGATTGATCTCCATAGATGATGAAGGAGTCGGAGGGCGAGCCGTCGCGCAGGATGGTGTCGGCCAGCTGCTTTGAGCTAAGCATGGGATCGAATCGGGCAAAGGCGATGTGCGCGGCGATGAGGAAGACAGCCGCGGTGAGCGCGACGCTGACGGTTGCGGAGATATGCCTGCTGCGCAGACGGAGCAACCATCCCGCGGCGGGGCCAACCAGCAGCGTGACGAGTGCGAGACCTGCGGGCAAACGCAACGCGGCAAACGAAGGGCCGGTCAAGTCGAACAAATGCGACATGGAGAGGGTGTATCCGCCGACGTCGCGGTGAGCGAGCAGAGTGCCGATGTCGGCGACGAAGGGAAGATTGCGCGATTGCCAGAGACCCCAGGCGAGAGCCATGGAGGCAACGAGTCCCGCAACAGCGAAGACGGCTTGCCCGCCGGTGAGCCAAGCGGTCGAGAGCACGGGCTTGTCGCCGTCGGGGCCAGGGCCTTCTTCGACGGAGGCGAGCACGCCGGCGATGAGGATGAGCAAAGGCGTCCAGGCCGGAAAGGTGTAGTACTCCTGATTGGTCGAGATGGAGAAGAAGACCAGAGTGAAAGCGGCGAAGAGGCTCAGCAACCAGATGGTGCGAACGCGAAACTTGAGGCGGGCGACGTAGGTTGCCACGTCTTCGCGCGCGGCGTAGTCGAGATAGAAATCGACAGTCTGGCCCGCATCGCGGCGCAGGTGGTGAAGCCAACTGCTGCGGGTGCGCCAGGCTACGACCAGGAGCGCGGGCAGAAAGAGGCTCCAAGGGAAAAGCCAAACGAGATGGAGCAGCCAGTAGGCGACAAAGGGAAGCTTGTTGTAGTCGTGAGGGAAACGCTGGCCGAGGAAACGCAGATAGTGTTCGTTGACGAAGTAGAAATACCTGAAGCCGTGTACGTTGCCCGGCGTGGGATGGTTACCGATCGGATGTCCCTGATCGGGGTTGGAGAAGCCGGCGAGAATGTGCCACGGCGCGGCGATGACGAAGTAGAGCAGAAATCCGGAGATGGGCTTGAATTTTGACAGGCGACGCCATTGCCCGCTGAGCAGAAGCAGCGGAATGGCGGCACCGGCGAAGAAGACCGGCGCGATGAGGCCCTTGGTGAGTGTGGCTAGCGCCAATGCGGCCCACATGACATAGAAGCGCAGGGGCCGGTGCGATTCCATTCCTGTGAGAAAGCAGTAAAGCGCGAGCAGAAGCAGAAAGCTCAGCAGCGCCTCGGGAATGGCAAATCGCGTAAAGAGGAACGGACCAATGGCGGTGAGCACGCCGAGCGCGGAGTAGAAGGCGGCGCGGCGCCCCCAGGCGCGGCTGGCCCAGAGCCAGCTTAGCCATGCGCAGCCGAGCAGAGCCAGCGCATTGGGCAGATGGGTGGCAAAGACATTTTGACCAAAGACGCCGTAGAGGGCTGCGTCGATCCAATAGGGCAGTGGGGGTTTTTCAAGGTAGCGGATGCCATTGATTTTGAGCGTGATCCAATCGCCGCTCTCGATCATGTGCTGTGCGGCCTCGGCATGGCTGGCGTCGGCGTCGTCGAGCAAAGGCGGACTGAACAAGGATGCGAACTGCACCGCGGCGAAGATGGCGAGCAAGAGGGCCCAGGCGCCAAACGCAGAGGGCGCACGGTTCATACGGGACTCTGGGCGGGATGGATTTGCGCTCTCTTTTGTCATCTTCTGGAGGTGGAAAAAGGCGGCTTTCTGGTGAATGTGGCAAAGGCCGGAGGTGGATCGCGTCGATTGGTATTGGAACGCCGACATGAGCAGAATACCAGTCATTGAGAGACGGTGTTCCAGCGTGCAGGACGGGCGCAAAGGCCAAAGTTGAAGGGCCAGCCCAATTTCGTGGTGCAAAATAGGAGACAGGAAGGTTACAGCACGATGAATTCGGGCTTGATTCCCCTGAACGGTCCCAAACGACCTGCCGCCGAGCCAGATTGGCAAAAGCAACTTGAGAGCTGGCGCGAGCTGCTCGACAAGTGCGGACGCAAACCGAACAAGAAGCATGTTCACGGGCTGCGGGTGGTGACGCTTCGGCTGCAAGTGCAGGCAGAGCATTGGCTGCGCGAGCATGCGACGGAGGACGGGACGGCACGGGCGGCGGTGCGATGGAACAAGCAGGCGGAAAAGCTGCGCAAGGCGCTCAGCCCGATCAGAGACAGCGATGTCTATCAGCAAATGCTGAAAGGATTGCGGAATCCTGTTGCGGGAGAAGCAGCAGAGACGTGCCGCGCGAGCCTGGACAGCGCCAGAGAGATCGACAAGCTCGAGCGACGGTTGAAACGGAGTCGCGTGTCGGCGGAGAAGAAGCTGCGCGGCGCAATTGACAAGCGAGGCAAGCGGCTGAATGACGCGGGTAGGCAATTGCAGGAGGGGCTGGCCTCTCCAACGGTGTGGGCTGGAATCGATTGCGCAGCGGCGGTGCGCGAGATCGTGCGAGGGCTGGCAGTGGATGCGCCGGGTTTGACCGCGGAGACGCTGCACGAATTCAGAAAGCGCGCGAAGACGGCGCGCTATCTTGCTGAAATTGTCGCCGGGCAGGATGGATTGGCGAAGAAGCAGGCGGCGCTGCTCAAGAAGATGCAGGGAATCGCGGGCTCGTGGCACGACTGGCAGATGCTGGCAGAAAAGACCGAATCGGAACTCGGCGCTCGCGAAGGTGCGGTGCTGGTGCATTTGTTGAATTCGATGGCAGAGCGAACGCTGGAACGGGCTCTCGGTGAGTGCCGGCGTATTACGGTGCAATTGGTCGTGCTGGGCAGAGAGAGCGATGCCGCATCGAAGACTGTTCCGCGAAAGAAGCTGGTGCGACGGGTTGAGTCCGCGGTGCGGGGCCAACGATACGCCTGAGCGGTGATGGGACAGCAGAGTGCTTTTGCGCAAAGAATAAATATTCGGACAATTCAGACGACCGGGATAGAAGCTGGTCGTCCAATAAAAGGGAAGGCAGGCATCCCCATTTGCCGGGGGAGGATCATCGATGAAAATCCAGCGCCAGTTGATTTTCAGTTGGTTGATGCTCATCTTTGGCGTCGGAATGGTGCAGGCGCAGACCAAAGCATTCTCGATTACAGCCAGCAACGTCACCATGCCCACGAGCGGCAACGGCATCAGCTCCTATACCGTGACAGGAATTCCGAGCACCGGGAGTTTGATCGTCAGCTGCACGTATTCCGGCCCGTCCACTGCGGCAAGAATTCCAAGTTGCTCGTACGGTCCACTTGCCGCTTATCCTGTGACGGCGGGACAGACCTTTAATGGCGAAGTCTTATTTTTCCCGTTCGGTTCCGCGATTCCCGCACAACAAAGAGCGGCTCGACGTTTCTCAGACGTTCCGGCGGTTCCGGCACTTGCGGCTGCGCTATTGATCGGACTCGGAATCCGGCGTGGGACTCGGCGTTGGATCGTGATCGCGTTCGTGAGCGCAATCGCTCTGGCAGGAGTTTCGGCTTGTGGTGGCAATCCAACTGCGATGACGCCTGGGACGTACCCATACACCATTACCGCCGGCGACGAAGCGAACCCGAACACGCCGCTGGGCCAGGGCGTGAGCACGACGATCAACGTCACCGTGCCGTAGGCTCTCTTATCGGACCGGACGAATCAGGCACGAAGCCTGTTGCGATTCGCACAGCGAATCTCGCGCGCTCAACTCGTGTATCTTGAGCCAAGAAACAGTTTTGGTTTGATCCGGAGCGTGCGCAACCCCCTATGCCCACCTTTGCCGCTATTGACGTTGGCTCCAATTCCTGCAGGCTCAAGATCGCAAAAGTCGTGGCGCACCGGCTGAAGAAGGTGCACGAGGATCGCGAGGTAACTCGGCTGGGCGCGAGTGTTTTTGACTCGGGGCTGGTTTCGCCGGATGCGATGGCGGCCACTTTGCGGGCGCTCAAACGCTTTCAGCGCGCGATCCAGTCGCATGGCGTGGACCAGATGCGGGTGGTGGCAACGTCGGCCATGCGCGACGCACGCAATGCACCGGCCTTTCAAGCGTGGGTGAAAGCAGAAACCGGCTGGACGATGGAGATCATCTCGGGCCTCGAAGAGGGACGGCTGATCCATCGGGGCATTATGGGCTCTGAGCCGGGAACGGGCGGTCGGGTGTTGCTGATCGACCTGGGTGGAGGCAGTTGCGAGATCACGCTGTCAGAACACAAGCGAATCAAGGAAACCACAAGTCTGCCGCTGGGGGCCGTGAGGTTGACGGAAGAGTTTTTGCAGGCCGATCCGCCGCCGCCCGATGGGCTCAAACGAATGCGCAGGCTGATTGCGCGCGAACTCAGACGCGCTCATCGCAAGATCCACACGACTAAAGTGCCGTTGGTGATTGCGACCTCAGGAACGGCGGCGGCTCTGACCGAGGCATGCATCGCCGCGGGCAAGATGGACAAGGGGCCGCGGCGTGCCTCGATGCGCAAAGATGGACTCTCAGCAATTGCGCCCACATCGGCGGTGCGCAAGCTGGCCGCCAAGTTTGCGAGGATGACATTGCCCGAGCGAGAAGCTGTGCCGGGAATCGGTCCGCGCCGTGCGGAGATTATTATTGCGGGCGCGCAAGTTTTTGCAGAGCTGCTGGAGAGCTTTGCGCTGAATGGATTTCGTTATTCGCCGCTGGGATTGCGGGACGGCATATTGGCGCAGATGCTTGCCGAGCAGGATGCACGTGCCGCGGCGCATCGCGAATTTGAACATGAGAGGTGGCAGAGCGTGCTGGCCACGGCGCGGCGCTACGGGGTGGATCCGCGACAGGCTGATCCCGTCCGCGCGCATGTGCTGCAGCTTTTTCGCGAGTTGCAGCCGCTGCACGATCTGCCGCAGGAGTATGAGAACTGGCTGGCGGCGGCGGCGGTGCTGCGCGACACCGGCAAATTCATCAACCACCAGGGACACCACAGGCACACGCAGTACATTATTTCGAGCTCGGAGATGTACGGCTACACGCAGGTGCAGCGGACCGTGGTCTCGGCGCTGGGGCGCTACCTGGGCAAGAGCAGGCCGCAGGCGGGGGATCGCGCGCTGCGCAACATTCCCGCAGAGGAACACAGGAATGTGCAGCAGGCAGTGTTGTTGTTGCGGCTGGCGGTGGCGCTGAATCAGGATCGCGCGAGCGATGTGCTGCGCGTGGCGGCGCGGGTTCATCCCAAGCGCGTGTATCTCGAGGTGAAGCCGGGGCGCACAGGCGCGGAGCTGGAGCTATGGTCACTGCGCAAAGAGGCGGACTACTTTCGCGAGGTCTTTGGTCGGGAGCTCTTTGCGACACTGGCGTAGATCTGGCGGGCCACGCGCGGATCGATGAGCCACTGCAGCAGGGGCGGATGTTTCGACATGTCGATGCGCGCGACCGAGCCTTTGCGCATGCGGACGCCAGCGGCCCCGTTGCCGGTGATGATGCGGCCGAGGAACTTGAACAGGTTGGGATTGTGGCCGACCAGCAAGATGCCTTCGCGATCTGCGTATTTCTCGATCAGCTTTTGAAATGCAGCATAGTCGGCGGCGAGGCCGAGCGCGGGACTGACCTCGACTTTGGCGTCAAAGCCCAGCTCGGTGCCCACGAATTGGGCGGTCTGGAGGGCACGCTTGAGCGGGCTGGAAACGATGACGTCGATTTGTGCATTGAGGGCACTGAGCACGCGGGCCATGAGCATGCACTGCTCTTTGCCCTCTTTGATGAGGGCGCGCTTGGAATCCTGGGTCGGGTTTTCGCGCCTGAGTCCGGCGTTGGCGTGGCGCATGAGATAGAGAATCATAAGGTTGGGATTGGCTGGTTGCGGGAGGAGACTGCCAACTCCTTAAGTTCTGATTTTAACACCTTTGTAACAATCGGCGGAGGGTACAGTCGTGGCCCAGGGACGAGCGTGGGCATCAGCTTAGCATTGCGGTTTGAGGCGCGGGAACCCAGATTTCGCTGACGAGGAGGCCGCGGAGAAATTGCTGGTGGCGGGCGAGGGTGAATCCCGCAGCGGTGAGGGCGAGGCGGTGGTTGGGCAGACGGCCTACGCGGAGGCCGGTGAGCAGCCGGAAGGCGAAGTAGAGGGCGGTGACGAGAGGGCGGGCGACCAGCCAGCCGAACCAGCCACGGGGAATAGCGAAGTCGGAGACGACCCATTGTGCGTTGGGGGGGACGCAGGGGCGGAATCGGTGGGCGAGCGCGGAGACTTCGCCGGTGGTCAGACAATCGAGGAAGAAGTGGGTGGCGATGAGGTCGTAAGGCGGATTGAGGGGCTGACAGAGGCGGACGTCAGCCAGGTGAATGCGGACGCGGGCGGCGTGGATGCCGGAGTTTCGGATGAGAGCGAGGAGCATCGAGCGGCTGGCATCGACGGCGTCGACGAGAACAGCTGAGTTCTGCTGGAGCAGGCGGGCGGCGAAACGTCCATCCCCGTCGCCGAGGATGAGGGCAGAGCGGCTCGTGGCCATGTCATCGAGGAAGGCGAAGCGGCAACGGCTCAGCATCGGGCCGAAGGTAAGCCACTCCATCCAGCGGTAAGCGCGGGCGAGCGCGTTGAAGTTGGGCGGATCGACAGACGAGCCGACGGCCGCGAGACGGGACTCCGCTGCCGCTCTCATGTGAGGAGAAGGACGAGCGGCGTGAGCAGGACGAGGTCGGCAGCGGCGCGCAGGGTGAGCGGTGAGACGCGATTGCGGCGGCGATCGAGAGCGGTGAGAAGCAATGCGCTGAGCGAGCCGGCGGCGATGAGGGTTGCAATGGGTACGCTCACGAAAATGGAAATGCACACGAGAGCGAGGCCGGCGCAAGCGAGGAACGAGGCGGCGGGGCCTGCGGTGCGGCCCGACTCCCAGCGGCTGATGGCGTGGCAGTTGAGCCAGGCAAGTGCAGCGAAGAAGGCGATTGCGACAAGCAGGGCGCGGAGATTCGCGGATCCAGCGTGGAGGCGCGTGAGTGTGGGAAGGGCGCAGCCGGCGGTGAAGAGGACGCCGACCAAAAGTTCTTTGGAAAAGATGGGAGCGAGCCAGCGGGGGCGGCGGGGCAGGTGCACTCCTGAGAAGTAGACGAGGGCGGCGGCGGCGAGGACGGAGTTATGTTCGCGACTGACGGACGGCATGAGGGTGAAGATGATGGCCGCGGCTGCTGCGGCGCAGGCTGCCGCGATGGGAACGAAGATGCGGCGATGACGCCAGTGAAAGAAGTGGCGCTGGCGAAGAGCGCTGGTGTTGCCGGCAGCAAATGCGGCGCGCGCGTCGAGGAGGCGGTCGGCGACGTAGACCGTCCACGTGCCGAGAGCGAGCAGCGCGGGCACCCATAGAGGCAGACGCACACCTGCGACGCGGGCAAAGGCGAGCGACCAGACGACGGCGACGGTGGGCGCGTCGAGACTAGCCAGGTGCCAAAGAGGACTCGCCAAATGCCAGAAAGGACGCGCCACGCGCGAAAGAGCACTCGGCGCGTGTCGGAGGCGCGGGAGCGCGGGCGGGTTGTGAATGCTGTTGTTCAATTGAACCCATTTTCACATCGCTACGCGTTGAGAGTTTGCTGCACGAGGGTCTGGATTTTTGCGTGGACGTCGGCGGCGTTAACGAAGAAGGGCGTCTTGAGGCACTGAAAGGTGAGCTGCTGCGAGTCGGGAACGTAGTTCCAAGTGACCTCGACACCGTATTTGGAGGCGGTGCCGGAGTTGCCGTCGAGATTGATGCCGGCTTCGCGGGCTTTGGCGATGAGGGTTGCGAATTGCGCGGGCGTGATGGCAGGAAAAACGAGAGGCGCGATGGGCGGCATGGAGGGCTCCTTGAAACAGTGAAGAAGTGAACGAGTGAAAAAGTGAAGAAGTGAAACGCGAATCAGGGAGACGGGCTCGGTGCAACGGCTGCACCGTTTCTGGGGCAGGAGGGGCGAAGATGGGGCGAATCAGGCAGGGGGAGGGGGTGGGGGTGCGTCGGAGCTAACTTATTTGTTTGCAGCGTGGAAGTTGTGGAGGTGGACCTTTTGGCGAATATTTGGCGAAGGGGGAGAAATTGCACCGAAATTGGGGCGGCTGGCGGCTCATGGAACGGGTTGGGTGCGAGAAGCGGCAAAGAATTTCCCCTAAAAATGAGAATAGCCGCGCATAGGCGGCCATGTCTGGTGCGGATTTCACTGACTACCACTATTGTACAGATTTCCGCGAGATAATCTGCAAACTGCGGCAAAGAGAATTGCGCATGGAATGAGGGAGTTACAAATTATTTTTCAGATTGCCTCTTGACAAGAATTTGACGGCGCCTGCGTTGCGGGGACTGGCCGTCGAGGCAGCAGCGCTTCGCGCATTGGGTAGGGTCGGAGGGATCAGGTTGGATGCGGGAAATGGGAATAGCTGCCGGTAGGCGGTGATACGACAATCATCCGGAATCGTGTCCAGTTTTACCGGGGATTGGAAGCTGGTAAGTCTTCGGATCGATGTCTGGAAACTCTTTCAGGAACTCAGCCGCTGCGCGACGAATCTGGTGCCAATCAGGATCATCGAAGATCACTTCGTCGCTGGGTAAACACCTGCTTCCGCCTGCGTACCCGTTGAGCATGGTATCGAGGCGACTCCACCGGCTGAGTTGCACTTCTGAAAACCGTTCGCGATAGGTTGTGAAAAGTAGATCGACCGCGAGGTCATCGTAAAGCCCGCAATAAATCTCGGTCGGCGACGATACCCATTCGCTCTTGCCGAACCAAACTTCACGCTGAAAATCCTCGTTCGATAGCGTCCAGATGATCTTGAGAGTCTCTTTAAGCCAACTGTCGAAATCCATCATCCTAGGCTCACTCCGCCCTTCAATCCTACTTGCCCAAGAGCTGCTGGTGGATGGTGGCCAACTCGGAAGTTATCCCCATTTTGGGGTTACTTACGGGTTGGCGGTGATTGGACCGTACCCCATTTTCGCTTCAAGGAGGAGTTCAACAAATTTCAGGAGTTGACGCAATTGATCCCCGGGCTCCGGCTGATTTGGGGTGGCAGTGACCGGACAGCGATTTTCGAGAATACGCTGGGATCTTCAGTGGCCCTTGTCGGATGCTTGAAATGCCTCTCGCACCGCAACGGAAGCCTTCTCCTGACGAGAGGAATGGCGCTCGGCAATCAGCCACTTCTCATTGCGAAGGACCCAAATATCTGTAATCAGAAAGTTGCCACTGATGTCGCGCTCATTGAGGGGCTCTGCAGCCTGGGTGATGGCGAGGGTCGCGACGGCCAGGTCGTTCCAGATGGACACGTGCATATCCGTAAGTTCGTGGCGATGGATTACATAACGGGGCAGGGCTGAGAGCCATAGCTCCCTTGGTATCACCTGCAGAGACTGACCCTCGACCCCGATGACCAATTTGAATTCGGGCGCCTGAAAACTTGCAGCGGAGTCAACATCTCTTCTCAGAATGGCGTCATTCCACGCGCGCTCCGTGTTTTTGATCTCCACGACCAAAGCATCCGCGGACTGCGCTCTATCTGCCATGGGGACAGCCTCCGATTTTGAGATGGCGCCGAGGGTCACGCCTGCGATGAGCCTAGTCCTCAGCCGCTTTGGGGAACCTAATCCGAATGATTTAAATGCATTGTAATGCGGGGCTGATGTTGGGGTCGTTTGATCGCGCGAAAGGGGATTGGGGGAGGACCTTCCCAATTGAGTCGCGGGGCGTCTATTCTTGCAAAGCTCCTTGATATCGAAATCATTGACGAGAGCGGAGGCCGTTTGGGGATCGGCAGACAATGGGGACTTGTCTCTCTGGCGGTGTGCCTGGCCGTGGCGGGATGCAGCAGCGGCGCGGCCAAGAGCAATCCGCCGCCGCCGAGTTTGATCCCGAGCCTGCAGCCGTATCCCACGCCGACGGGAACGGTGTCGACCTATGCGACGGCGGGAAGCATCGATCCGAGTGGGATTTTTTTCAAAGCGCTGGGGACGAATGAGCGCAGTTGCGCGAGCTGCCATCAGTTGAATCAGGGCATGGGCTTGAGCGCGGCGAGCGTGCAGGGGCTCTTCACCAGCTCGAATGGGACGGACCCGCTGTTTGCGGCGGTGGACGGAGCGAACTGCCCGACGGTAGCCGCGGGCGACAGCGCGGGACACAGCCTGGTGGTGAACAACGGACTGATTCGGATTGGCGTGGCGCCGCCGGCAGGAGCGCAGTTTCAGATTGCGGTTGCGCAGGACCCGTATGGGTGCGCGCAGGTGCCGAATGCGACGACGGGGAAGGAAAGCTTTTCGGTGTATCGGCGGCCGCTGCCGGCGACGAGCCTGACATCGCTGAGCGCGGTGATGTGGGACGGGCGATTTACGGTGTCTCCGCTGAATGGGGAGGCGACGGTGAGCGCGAATCTCGATGCGGACCTTGGCGCGCAGGCAGCGAACGCGGTGACGACGCACGAACAGGGGACAGCGACGCTGACGCCGGCGCAGTTGATCGAAATTGAGGCGTTTGAAGAGGGATTGTTTACCGCGGAGGCGACGGACACGAGCGCGGGATCGCTGAGCAGCGGAGGAGCAACGGGCGGAGCGGCGGCGCTGGCGGCGCAGAGCTATTATCCGGGCGTGAATGATGCGTTTGGCGGCGATCCGCAGGGCGCGGCGTTTAACCCGGTAGTGTTCACACTGTTTGCGGCGTGGGAGAACAGCACGAATGCGGCGCAAGCGAGTATTGCGCGGGGCGAGGATATTTTTAACAGTTCGCCGATGGTGATGACGAGCGTGCGGGGGATTAATGACAACGCTGCGCTGGGGAGTCCGGCGACATTTACGGGAACGTGCGGGACGTGCCACGACACGCCGAATATCGGGAGCCGTTCGTTGCCGGTGACGTTTGATATCGGCACTAGCCGGCTGGCGGCGAGCGAGAGTGACCCGAACGTGCTGGCGGGTCTGCAGGAACTGACGCCGCCGGTGCTGCCGGTTTATCAGATCACGGGCTGCACGGGCGGGAGCGGCAACGCGGTGATGTATGTAACGACCGATCCGGGAGCGGGGCTGATCACGGGGCAGTGCGCGGATGTGAACCGGTTGAAGGTGCCGGGGCTGCGCGGGCTGGCGGCGCGCGCGCCGTATTTTCACAATGGGTCGGCGGCGAGTCTCGAGGATGTGGTGAAGTTTTATGACCAGCGTTTTCAGATGAATCTGAATCCGCAGCAGCAGTTGGATCTGGCGCATTTTTTGGGAGCGCTATAAGGGGCTGAGCGGGGACGGCGCCGCTGACGAAGCGAAGGATGGGGGCAGGTTTGCCAGCGGAATTCGCGCCCGCGCATAATGCAGTGCAACAGGATTTCCCTTATTCCCCAATGCAAGACAGCTTAGGAGAGCCCGCGCGATGCGGAAGTCAGCTTATCTAATGATGGTCGGTGTGATGGTTGGCGCCGGGCTGACGATCGCGGCGGCGCATGCGGACGCGCAGGCGAAGTTTGGCCAAGTGAACGTGGGCAGCAGCGCGACGGCGACGGTGACGCTGACGGTGCCGGGCGGGGTGACGCTGGGTAGCGTGTCGGTGGTGACGCAGGGCGCGGTGGGACTGGACTTCAACGACACGGGCACGGGAAGCTGCGCGGCGGGAATGACGGGGCAGACGTGCACGGTGGAGGTGAGCTTTGCGCCGCTGTATCCGGGAGTGCGGCACGGAGCGGCGCAGTTGAAGGATGGAGCGGGCCACGTGATCGCGACGGGCTACCTCGCCGGAGTGGGCGTGGGGCCGGAGATTGCGTTCGATCCGGGGACGGCGTTTGCGATTGATCCGACGGTGAATGGCTTGGCGCTGAATGGGCCGTTTGGACTCACGGTGGACGCGGCGGGAAATCTTTTCATTGCCGATGGAGATTATGAGCGCATCGTGAAAGTGCCGGCGGGCGGGGGCGTGGCGACGGCGGTGAGCCCGGCGCCGAATGGGAGAGGCCTCGAAAATCCCGGAGGCGTGGTGGTGGACGCGGCGGGAAATCTCTTCATCTCGGATCTCGACGGCGATGTGCTGATCGAGGTGCCGGCGGATGGCAGCGCGCCGGTGTCGAGCGATCCGATTGTGAATGGGGTGGGGCTGAAGTATCCCTGCGGCATGGTGTTTGATGGTGCGGGAAATCTGTATGTGGCCGATGTGGACAACGCGCGAGTGCTGGAGTTTCCAGTAGGCGGCGGGACGCCTGTGGTGGTGAATGCGACGGTGAATGGCGTGCCGCTCTCGTATCCCGTGACGGTGGCGATGGACGGCGCGGACGATTTGTTTATTTCCGACGAGTTCAACAACCAGGTGGTGGAGGTGCCGGCGGGCGGCGGAGCGCCGACGGCGATCGATCCCACGGTGAATGGACAGAGCTTGTATCAGCCTTACGGCATCGCGGTGGATGCGGCGGGGGATTTGTTTATCGCGGACCTTAACAATCGCGTGGTGGAGGTGCCGGCGGGCGGCGGCGCGGCGAAGGCGATTGCGCCGGTGGTGAATGGAAAGGGACTGAACGATCCGATCGGGATTGCGCTGGATGGCGCGGGCGATTTGTTTATTGCTGACTGGAGGCAGGGTCGGGTGATTGAAGTGCCGCGGTCGACGCCGCCGGCGCTGAATTTTGCGGAGACGAATACGGGCACGGTGAGCAGCGACAGTCCGCAGACGGTTGAGGTTGAGAACATCGGCAACGCGCCGCTGACGCTTGAGGCGCCGGCGACGGGAAACAATCCGGCGATCACAGCGAATTTCACGCTGGACAGCAGCGGGACGTCGGCTTGCCCGCTGGTGGCGTCTGGCGCAGCGCAGGGGGCGACGCTTTCGGCAGGGACGAGTTGCCAGTTGCAGATCAGTTTTGATCCTGCGATCACAGGGAGTGTGTTTGGAACGCTGACGCTGACGGACAACACGCTGAATGCGGGGTCCGCGCCGTATGCGACGCAGGCGATCGCGCTGAGCGGGGATGCGCCGGTGGCAACGATGTCGCTCGCGAGCGTGGCGTTTAGCGAGCAGCAGGTGGGGACGACGAGCACGGCGCAGAAGCTGACATTGACGAACACGGGCAGCGCGGCGCTGGGCATCACGAATATTGCAGTGACGGGAGCGAATGCGACGGCGTTTTCGTTTCCGAATACGTGCGCGGCGAGCCTGGCGGTGGGAGCGAATTGCGTGCTGCAGGGGACGTTTACGCCGACTGGTCCGGGCGCGAACCTGGCGAGCCTGATGATCGCGGATAATGCCAACGGCGCGCAGCAGACGGTGGCATTAGCGGGGGCGGGCATCTATCTGCCCAGCGTGACGGTGAACCCGTCGCAGACGAACATCACGACGGCGCAGGCGCTGACGGTGACCACCAGCGTGGGCAGTGTGATCGGCTACGCGACGCCGACGGGAACAGTGGCCGTGAATATCGCGGCCTATGCGATTTTGCCGGCGACATTGTCGAATGGGAGCGCCATGGTGAGCGTTCCTGCAGGCTCGCTGGCGGTGGGGACGCACGCCATCTCGGTGACGTATACGCCGGACAATGCAAGCGCGACGGTGTATGGAGTGGCGACAGGGGCGAATTCGGTTGTGGTGACCGCGGCTGTTTCTGCAACGGCTCCGGCGGCGACGACGGGAGCGGCGTCGAGTGCGACAGCGAGCGCGGTGACGGTGGCGGGCACGGCGAATCCCAATGGCGCGGACACGCAGGTCTGGTTTCTGTATGGGACAAGCAACACGCTGAGCGGCGCGAGCCAGACGGCGGCGCAGGATATTGGAGCGACGACGGCAAACGATGCGGTGAGCGCAAACATCGGCAGCCTCAGCCCGAACACAACCTACTATTTCCAACTGATCGCCAAGAACAGCGTGGGGACGACGAGCGGGAGCATCTCGTCGTTTACGACGACGGCTTCGCCGACGTTCACGATGAGCGCGGGGAACGGGGTGTCGGTAGCGCCGGGCGCATTGTCTGGGAACACGTCGACGGTGAGCCTGACGCCGATGTACGGATTCACGGGAGCGGTGAATTTGAGCTGCGCGATTTCACCGGCGGCCGCGAACGATCCTGCGACATGCAGCGTGCCGGGCTCGGTGACGATCAGCGGGACAGCGGCGCAATCGGTGACGGTGACGGTCTACACGACGGCCGCATCGGCAATGAGCAGGCCGGCGAACTTGATCTGGCCGGCAGCGGGCGGAGGAGTGCTGGCATGCGTGCTGCTGTGGTGGGTTCCGAAACGGCGACGGGGATGGCTGGTGATGCTGGGATTGCTGGCGCTGTTTGTGGCGCTGGGCGCGACGGCCTGCAGCGGCGGTGGTGGTGGCGGGGGCGGAGGGCAATCGAACCCCGGCACCACTGCGGGAAACTACACCGTTACAGTGACGGGCGTCTCGGGATCGACGACGACGACGGCGACGGTCGCGCTGACGGTGCAGTAGAGACGCATCCCGAAAAATTCACAATGAACATCGAGAAGGCTTAAACGAGCACTGACGCGCGCAATTGGAGTTGCGCTTAGAATTCTGCGTTTATTTGCACGTCATTGATGATTTATTCATGCTGGGGGTCGAAAGTACGACTGTTGCGCTCACAATTCCGTGGCCGACGATTCCCCAATTCAGAACAATTCGAAAGGTACATCTCATGCTCAGACATGCAGGAGTTTTGGGCCTTGTCGCCGGTGCGCTGGCGACTGCTGGATTTGCGCAGGACCACGTGCCATCAGGCATACCGCGCCTCGATCATGTGTTCGTGATCATGATGGAGAACCATGGATATCAGCAGGTCATTGACAATCCCAATGAACCGTATTTGAACAGCATCATCGGCAACAAGCAGGTGAACCTGGCGACCAACTACTTTGCGGTCGGACATCCGAGCCTGACCAACTACCTGGAGATCGTGGGCGGATCGAACTTTGGCATTCGCAGCGACAACTCTCCGGCGTGGGGCAGCACGACATGCGAGCCGAACATCGCGACAAAGATTGTGAACGCCGATGACGGCGGCGGAAATGCGCCGGTTCCAGTGGACACGGGAAGCATTTGCCCGATCACGGGCAGCGGGACGGACGCCACGACACCAGCGGTGGACACTTGGAACGAAGTAGGCGGTCCGTTTGTGGCGCTGGCCGATCTGGATGGCGTGAAATCAGTGCCTGCGGCGCCGACCGTGGGAAAGACAATTGGCGATCAGCTGGCGTGGGCAGGGATGCGGTGGAAGTCGTATCAGGAGAGCCTGCCGGAGGGAACGGCGTTTGGCGTGAACTACAGCAACGGGACGGTAACTAATCTGACGGACTTTACCGATCTGGCGCCGCTGACCACGTCGAGCGTGGTGCAGGACTACGCGGTGAAGCACAATCCGTTTGCGTACTTCAAGAGCGTGCAGGATGGCGACGACTCGCACAACAGCCTGGCCGACGTGGTTGGATTTGACGGAGCGGGCGGACTGTATGCGGACCTGGCAAATGGCCATGTGCCGGAGCTGGCGTTCATCGCGCCCAACCAGTGCGACGACCAGCATGGGCGGAGCAACGCGGATGCGTTCTGCGCATTCGACTATGGCGAAAACAACAGCGGCTACACCTATGGCACGCAAGTGGGACTGAACCCTGGCCTGATTCAGCAGGGGGATGTGACGATTGACCGGCTGGTGGGCGCGATCACTTCGTCGCCGGTTTGGAAAGACGGACGCGACGCGATCGTGATCGTGTGGGACGAGAACGACTATAGCGGCAGCGCGACGCAGTTGAGCGGCCTCTTTCCCTCGCAGAACCAGAACCGGGTGGTGCTGACGGTGCAGACCAACTATGAGAAGCACCACGGCGTGCAGAGCGGGAAATACTACACGAGCTACTCACTGCTGAAGTCGATGGAAGCGGGCTTTGGGCTACCTTGCCTGAATCATGCCTGCGACTCGAATGTGGCCGTGATGTCGGATCTGTTTGGCGGAGACAACGACAAGCACTAGACCGATGCGAAGCTTGGTCTAAACAGGAACGAAGAACAGTGCTGCCTCATCTCGTTGCGCGCAAAAAGCGCGGGGATGGGGCAGTTCTTTTGAGATGGATGTGGAGTCGGAGAAAGTCGCGCGAAGGCGGTAGAAGCAGTTAGTGCGGGCGGCCGGGCAGGATGAAGTGGTCGGCGCAGCGAGGCTCGTAGAAATCGCCAGCCATGATGATGGGGCTGGAGTAGGAAGCGGGTTTGCCGTCGATGAGGCGCTGCGGATAGAGGGCCTTGGCTCCGCAGGTGCAATAAGCGACGAGCTCGGTGATGTTGCCGGCGTAGGTGCGCACGAGCCAGGAGAGGGAGAGCATTTCTCCGAAGGGCAGGCCGCGGAAGTCGAGCTCGAGGCCGGAGACCATGACGTCGTATCCGCGCTGAAGCAGGCGCTTGGTGAAGAGGAAGAGGTCGGCGACGAACTGGCCCTCGTCGATGGCGAGACACTCGACGCGCTTGCCGATTTTTTGTTCAGTGGCGGCGAGGATGGGCAGCACGGCCCACGGGTCGGCAGAGGGAAAGTCGACGGCCTCCATTTTTCCGCAGCCATTGGTGTTGCGGCTCTCGACGACTCCGGCGGCGGCCTTGGTGTCTGCGCTGGGCTTGAGCAGCAGGATGTGCTGCTTGGCGTATTGACGGCGGATCT
>Ga0181537_10001826_pt1 | contig 19203 bp, 20 predicted proteins | sample PEATcosm2014_Bin_39_FD_119765 | JGI IMG/M metagenome (GOLD analysis project Ga0181537, IMG submission 119765) | Peatland microbial communities from MTU Mesocosm Facility, Houghton, MI, USA - PEATcosm2014_Bin23_10_metaG | ecosystem: Environmental > Terrestrial > Soil > Wetlands > Peat | place... | reverse complement strand
GCGGGGTGCCGGGATACGCAGCTCGCCATGCATTTCCATGGACGTATTCTTCCTAACTGTGACGGTGCCACTGTGTGATTTGCCCACTGGGTGATTTGCCCACTGTGTGGTTTGACTGCCGCAATTGCAACAATCGCGGCGAGGATATGAATTTTTGACATTGTATATCTAAGAGGGTCCGCCGATGCAGGTCGCAACCGCGGCGCTCGATGCCGCATCCGATACGCTGTGGCCGGAGGATAGGCATGACGGGCTGGTGATTGACGGCCGGCTCCGAATCGTCAATCCGTTCCACCCCATCCCGGTTTGATTAAACCGTCGGATTAAAGCCGCATGACAACGGTCGCTTGACGCTCGGCGGCGTGATGATGATCGTGCCGCGATAATTCCTAAAGGAAAGCCATCCGATGCCCGAATCGCCGCGCGCGTTGCCTTCCCGCATGGAGGACCGGCTGATCGTTGCGCTTGATCTGCCGAGCGTCGACGCGGCGCGGGCGGTCGTCGGCCGGCTCAACGGCATTGTCACTTTCTACAAGGTCGGGCTCTGGCTGATCTTTGCGCCCGGCTTCGAGGCGTTTCTCGACGATCTGCTAGGGTCGGGCTGCAACGTCTTCCTCGACGCCAAGATGTTCGATATTGGCGAGACCGTGCGACGCGGCATCGAGCGCGTGGCCGAGCGCGGGGTCAGCTTTGTCACGGTGCATGGCGATGGCGACATCATCCGGGCCGCGGTCGAGGGCAGGGGCGCTTCGGGTTTGCGGCTGCTGGTCGTGCCGGCCTTGACCAGCCTTAATGAGCGCGGTCTGCGCGAATTGGGCCACACTGGCAGCATTGCCGACCTTATCGCCGAGCGCGCGCAGTTCGCATTCGATTGCGGCGTCGACGGCATCATCGCCAGCCCGCAGGACAATCCCGATGCGATCCGCGACCGGCTCGACGCGCAATCTCTGCTCGTGGTGACACCGGGCGTCCGCCTCGCCGGCGCCGCGCTCGACGACCACAAGCGTTCCGGAACGCCGGCCCAGGCGATCGCCGACGGCGCGGATTATCTCGTCGTCGGCCGCCCGATCGTGCAGAGCGACGATCCGGCGGGGATGGCGCTGCGCATCATCGCCGACATGAAAAACGGCGCTAAAGCCGCGCTGGCGTAGCGCATCCACCATCGCGTTGAGACCGCTGTGGCGCTGTGGTAGCGTCCGCGCCAATCGCGCGCCGCGTTGGCGCGCGAAACGGGGCGGCTAACGAAGGGGACGGATGTGCGAACCTTGGTGGTAGGACGTTGTGCTGGGCTGATGTTGGCCTTTGCCGTGTTGGGTGGAATTTTTGCCGCGAGGCCGGCGGTTGCCGGGCCAACTCTCGATAAAATCAAGCAAGCGGGCAGTTTTAGTTGCGGCGTGCAAACGGGTCTCGCCGGCTTTGCGCAGCCCGACAGTCAGGGCGTCTATGCCGGCTTCAATGTCGACATTTGCAAGGCCCTTTCCGCCGCGATCTTTGGTGATCCGGGCAAGGTCAAATACGTGCCGTTGACGGCGCAGCAGCGCTTTACCGCGCTGCAATCGGGCGAAGTCGACATCCTGTCGAACAACACGACCTGGACCCTGCAGCGCGACACCGAACTGGGTCTCAATTTCGCGCCGGTCGTCTTTTTTGACGGCCAGGGTTTCCTCGTCGCGAAAAAGCTCGGTGTCAAAAGCGCGAAGGAACTGAACGGCGCGACTGTCTGCGTCTCCCCCGGTACGACGACCGAACTCAATCTCGCCGACTACTTCCGCGCCAATAAGATGGAATACAAGCCGGTCGTTATCGAAAAGCTCGACGAGGTGGTCTCGGCCTTTTTTGCCGGCCGCTGCGACGTCTATACGACGGACTCATCGGGCCTTGCCGCGGTGCGCCTTGGACGGGCCAGTAATCCGGACGATTATGTGATCCTGCCCGAGCGCATCTCGAAGGAGCCGCTCGCACCGGCTGTCCGCCAGGGCGACGAACAATGGCACGACATCGTCGACTGGGTCATTTACGCCCTGATGCAGGCTGAAGAGAGCGGCATCACCAAGGACAATGTCGATGACATGCTGAAAAGCGATGACCCCAACATCAAACGCATTCTCGGGGTTACGCCGGGCATGGGCAAGGATTTGGGGCTCGACGACAAATGGGTCTACAATGAAATAAAAATGGTCGGCAATTATGGCGAGATTTTTGATCGCAATATCGGCGCGGGCTCGCCGCTAAAGCTTGAGCGCGGTCTTAACGCTCAGTGGACCAAGGGTGGCCTGATTTATGCGATGCCGATCCGCTAGGAGACGATACTGAGAGCGGGCGAGCGGATGCGATGACGAGCGAAGAAGTCTCTCTCAGCTTGACTCCGCCGCGCCCGGCTCCTTGGCGTGATCCTAAAATCCGCGGCATTGTCTATCAGGTTGTCTTTGTTGTCGCGGTTGTGGGTACGGTCGCGTTCCTGATCCACAACATGCTCGACAATATCAGCCGGCAGAATATCGCGACCGGGTTTGGTTTTCTGCACAAGGAGGCCGCTTTCGGGATCGGCGAGTCGCTGATCGCGTATTCGCCGGCGGATACCTATGGCCGTGCTTTTCTTGTCGGCCTCACCAACACGCTTTACGTCGCGGCGCTCGGCATCGTCCTGGCGACCGTGCTCGGCACCGTGATGGGGCTGGCGCGGCTGTCGAGCAACTGGCTCGTCGCCAAGCTCGCGCAGGTCTATGTCGAGACTTTCCGGAACATCCCGCTATTGTTGCAGTTGTTTTTCTGGTGGGGGCTGTTGAACTCGACGGCGCCGCCGCCGCGCCAGGCATGGCAGATCCTGCCAGACGTCTTTGTCTGCAATCGCGGCGTCGAGTTCCCGGTGCCGGTGGCGAGCCCAGCGTATTATTGGGTCGCGCTGGCCTTTGTCGTCGGGCTTGTGCTGTCGATCGTCCTGCGGCGCGCGGCCAAGCAGCGGCAGATGGCAACCGGCCAGCAATTTCCAACCGGCTGGGCCACGCTTGGACTAGTTGTCGGATTGCCGGTGGTGGCCTTCTTAGTGGCCGGCGCACCGCTCGCGCTCGACGTGCCGGTGCTCAAGGGCTTCAATTTCAGCGGCGGCGAGGCGATCTCGCCGGAATTTGCTGCATTGCTGCTCGGGCTGGTCATCTATACCGGGACCTTTATCGCCGAGATTGTCCGCGCCGGCATCCTCGCCGTGAGCTGGGGGCAGAGCGAGGCGGCGATGGCCTTGGGTCTGCGGTCGGGCCTGCGCATGCGGCTGGTCGTGCTGCCGCAGGCGTTGCGTGTGATCATCCCGCCGCTGACCAGCCAGTATCTGAGCCTGACCAAGAACAGCTCGCTGGCCGTCGCCATCGGCTTTCCCGACCTCGTCTCGATCGCCAACACGACGATGAACCAGACCGGTCAGGCGGTCGAGGGCATCCTGATGATCATGGCGGTCTACCTGTTTATCAGCCTGGCGATTTCGCTGGCCATGAACCTATACAACCGCGCTGTCGCGTTGGTGGAGCGATAGCGCATGGCGGACATTGCCCAGGACATCCCGGTTGCGACGCAGGCGCCGCCGCGTCATTCGAGCGGCGCGCTCGGCTGGTTGCGCGCCAATCTGTTTAGCAGCGTCTTCAATTCGATCCTGACCCTGCTGGCGGTGGCGCTGATTGCGGCCGTGGTCCCACCTGTGATCCGTTGGGCCTTGATCGACGCGATCTGGAGCGCGCCCAATGGCGCCGCCTGCCATGGCGGGGGCGCATGCTGGGCCTTTATCGGCGAGAAATTGCGCTTCATCTTGTTTGGCCGTTATCCGATCGACCAGGATTGGCGGCCGATCGGCGTGGTCGTCATTTTCTTGCTGATGATCCTGGCCGCGTGCGACCGCCGGCTGTGGGGGCGCCGGCTCGCGCTTTTATGGTTCTTTGGACTCTCCGCGGTCTGGATCTTGATGGCCGGCGGCATCCTCGGTCTGAGCTCTGTCGAAACCGCGCTCTGGAGCGGGTTGCCGCTGACACTGATCCTCGCGGTCGTCGGCATGGTGTTCGGCTTCCCGCTCGGGATTTTACTGGCGCTCGGCCGACGCTCCAAGCTCCCGGCGGTTCGGGTGATCTGCGTCGGCTATATCGAGCTCGTCCGTGGCGTTCCGCTGATCACCGTCTTGTTCATGGCATCCTTGCTGCTGCCGCTCTTCCTGCCCGCCGGCGTGACAATCGACAAGGTCTTGCGTGCGCAGATCGCCTTTATCCTGTTTGCCGCCGCCTATCTCGCCGAGGTGATCCGCGGCGGGCTGCAGGCTCTACCGAAAGGGCAGGTCGAGGCGGCCGACGCTCTCGGTCTCAGCTATATTCAGCGCACCCGATTGATCGTTCTGCCGCAAGCCTTGGCGCTGGTGATCCCGCCGCTGGTCAACACGTTTATCGGGATGTTCAAGGATACGTCGCTCGTCGTGATCGTCAGCCTGTTCGATCTCCTCGGGGCCGCCGAATTCGCCCTGACCGACGCCAACTGGCAGGGTTTTGCCGTCGAGGCCTATGTCTTTGTCGCGGTGATCTATTGGTGCTTCTGTTTTTTCATGTCGCGCTACAGCCAGTTGCTGGAACGCGAGTTTAACCGGGGTAGACGGCGATGAGCGAGACCGCGGCCATAACGGCGTCAATGCCGGAGAAGACCCCGGCGACGGTGATCGAGTTGCAAGCCGTGCACAAATGGTACGGCGAGTTCCATGTTCTGCGCGATATCAACCTGCAAGTCGCCAAGGGCGAGAAGGTTGTCGTGTGCGGCCCGTCGGGCTCGGGCAAATCGACGATGATCCGCTGCATCAATCGCCTCGAAGAGCACCAGCAAGGCCGCATCGTCGTCGCCGGCATCGAGCTCAACGCCGACGTAAAGAACATCGAGGCGATCCGCCGCGAAGTCGGCATGGTGTTTCAGCAATTCAACCTGTTCCCGCATTTGACGGTGCTGCAAAACCTGACCCTGGCGCCGATCTGGGTGCGCAAACTGCCCAAGAAGGAAGCGGAGGAGACCGCCCGCTATTATCTCGAGCGGGTGCGTATCCCCGATCAGGCCGATAAATACCCGGGCCAGCTGTCCGGCGGCCAGCAGCAGCGCGTCGCGATCGCCCGCTCGCTCTGCATGAAGCCCGAGATCATGCTGTTCGACGAGCCGACCTCGGCGCTCGACCCCGAGATGATCAAGGAAGTTCTCGACGTGATGATCGGGCTCGCCGAAGAAGGCATGACCATGGTCTGCGTCACCCACGAGATGGGCTTTGCCCGCACCGTCGCCGATATGATGGTGTTTATGGACCGCGGCGAGGTCATCGAGCGCGCGCCGCCCAAGGATTTCTTCTCGAACCCGCAAAGCGACCGGACGCGCAGTTTCTTGAGCCAGATCCTCGCGCATTAATAGACCGAGCATTGCTTAGATTAATAACAGCGTCGGTCCGCTGATAAATTACGGGTGGTGACCTTGACGCCGTCACGCCTTCTTGAGAGGCGGCAACAAGGGATGCTCCAGTGAGCGCGGCAGGATCCCGCTCTCGCGCGGATCATCAAAGGATGCCTGGCGCCGGGCATAAACGACAAATCCCATGCGCTGGTAGAGCGGAAGCGCCCTCGGGTGGTCAAATGTGCAGGTATGCACCCAAAACCGCTCGATCGGGCGCGACCACGCCTGCTCGATCGCCGCATTGAGCAGGAACGGTCCCAGCCCGCGACCAATAAATTCCGGCACCAAGCCGAAATAGCACAACTCAGTCTGCCGCGGGTTGGCGGCGTTCATCTCGAAAAAGCCGGCCGGTACGCCGCCGACATACAACACAAAGATTTCCATCGTCGGCTTGTGAATTTCGGCCGCGAGCGCCGCATCGCTCATCAGCCGCCGCTCAAACCACACCCACGGCGTGCCGACCGTCTCATACAGATAACGATAAAACGACACCGTGCACGTCTCGGCGCGCATCAGCGCAAGCTTGCCAAGCGGCGTCGGCAAAGCGCGCGCCGGCGGGCGCTCGAACATTTCGAGATAGGTGATGGTATCGTCGATGCGCGTCATGATACCGAGCCGGAAAAGTTGACGCGCAGGTCTAACGGGCCGGGCCGGTCTCGATTGGCGGACCGTCAGGCAAGCCCCATTCCGACCAGGAGCCGTCATAGATCGCCACGCGATCGTGGCCGATCAGATAGGCCGCGAAAGCCAGCGCGCAGGCGGTCACCCCCGAACCGCAACTCGCGACGACGGGCTGATCGAAAGCGACGCCTGCGCCGGCGAACAGTGCGGCCAGTTCATCGGCCGGCTTAAGCTGGCGTGTCGCCGGGTCGGTCACCTGATCAAACGGCAGGTTGCGGCTACCGGGAATGTGGCCACGGCGGCGGCCTGGCCAGGTTTCCTCCGCCGAGCCGTCAAAGCGGCCGGCGGAGCGGGCATCGACGACCAGTTCGCGTCGGCTGGTGACATTGCCTTGGATATCGCTCTTGCTGCGCACCAGCGTGGGGTCGAACCGCGGTGTGAACCGGCGTTCTGGAATTGCCGGCGTCGCGGTCTCCAGCGCGCGTGCCTCGGCTTTCCATTTTGGCAGGCCGCCGTCGAGCAGCGCGACATTGTCATGCCCAAACAGCCGCAACAGCCACCACGCGCGCCCGGCCGACGACAGACCGTTCGCGTCGTAAACGACGACCTTGTCCTCATTGCCGATCCCGCGCTCGGCGATCTTTTCGGCGAAGCGGGCGGGCGAGGGGATCATATGCGGCAGGCTGGTGCCCGGCTCGGCGACGTCGTCGATATCGAAAAACACCGCACCGGGAATGTGCCCGGCATCATAATCGGCGCGCGCGGTCGGGGTCACCCCGGGCTGCTTGAATGAAGCGTCGAGCACACGGACATGCGGATCGGCGAGGTGGTCGGCGAGCCAGTGGGTGCTGACCAGCGCTTCGGGATGGACATATGGCATCGGCATTCTCGATTTGTCGGGTCGCCGGAAAGTACTCTACAGTCGCGGGCGACGCCATTCGCTGGACGGCACGGGCCGCCCGAGGAGGAGGAAGATGCCGCATCACGTTCCGCTGAGCACCGATGTTTTCGATGTCATGCATACGATGCGGGCGATGCGGCGCCTGAAGCCGGACCCGGTGCCGGACGAACTGATCTTCAAGATCCTCGCGGCGGGCCAGGCGGCGGCGAGCGGCGGCAACACCCAGCGTTGGAAGTTTCTCGTCCTGAAGGACGCCGCCGCCAAGAAGAAGGCGGTGCAAGGCTATTATAAGAAGCTGTTCGATGAGGTCGTCGGCCCGCGCTACGCCTCGAGCCCGGTGCCACCCGGTGTCAAGCCCGAGTCCTTCAAGCGCCAGCATTCCGCGGTCGAGTATCTGACCGAGCATTACCACGAGGCGCCGGTCTGGATCGTCGCCTGTCTTGAAGGCGAAACGCCAAACTACACGGCGGGCTCGTCGATCTATCCCGCGGTGCAGAACATGCTGCTCGCGGCGCGCGCGCTCGGCCTCGGATCGACGCTGACGACCCGTCATACGATGTACGGCAAGGAATGCGACGAGGCGATGGGTCTCCCCCCTGGCTACAAATCCTACGCGATCCTGCCGATCGGCTGGCCGATGGGGAATTTCGGCCCGCTCGGCCGCGGCCCGCTCTCCGAGGTCGTCTATCTCGATGATTGGGGGAAGGCTTATCCGGGACTGAAGTAGCAAAGCCCTCCCATTTCCGTCATGGCCGGGCGCGTTCCGGCCATCCACGGGGATCCCCGGGCCAAGCCCGGGGATGACGAAAGAGGGGAGGTTGCATCAAGCTAGGAACAGGGAGAGCGCTATGCCACGAGTGACCCCGATCAGCGACAAGAGCCAGGTTCCCGTTGAAGCACAGCATGTCGCCGATGATGTCGTCAGCGTGTTCGGTCGCATCCGCGGTCCGTTCAGCGTGTTGCTGCACAGCCCGCTTTTGGCCGAGAGGATGCTCGGCATCGTCAAGTTCAACCGGGAGGGTTGCATCGTCGATGGGCGGCTGCGCTCGCACGCGATCCTCGCCGCGGTGCGCGAGCGCGAGTCGGCCTATGTCTGGTCGGCCCAGGTCGGGGCGGCGCAACGCGCCGGCGTCGACGACAAGACCATCGCGTTACTGCGTGACAAGGGCGATGCGTCCGGACTTCCGGACGACGAGCGCGACATTGTCAATTTGACACGGCAATTGATGCGCACCAACCGGATCGATTACCCGGTCTTCAATCGGTTGCTTGGCAAATTCGGCACGCAATGGATGGTCGAACTGATCACGATCGCCAATTATTTCACGGTGCTGTCGGGCATCACCAACGCGTTCGAGGTCGCCTGTCCGCCCGACGGCGATCAGCTCCCGAGCTAGGCGATAAGCGCCGGCTGGCTCGCGCCGATCGGGCGAGGTCGACCCTCCGCGTCGAGCAGGACAAAGGTGAATTCGGCCGCGGTGACCTTGACCCTGGCGCCGCGGCCCTGACGCAATACCCACACTTCGACGCCGAGCCGCATCGAGCTTCGGCCGATCGACACGACGTTGGTGTAGCAGCACACGACGTCGCCAACCTTGACCGGGCGCAAGAACGAGATGTGGCTGACCGAGGCGGTCACCACGCGTCCTTCCGCGCGCTGCGTCGCGGTCATCGCGCCGGCGGAATCCATCATCGACATGATCCAGCCGCCAAAGATGTCGCCGGCCGGATTGGTATCGCACGGCATCGCCAAGGCACGCACGGCAAGCTCGCCGCGCGGCCGCTCGGCGGCGAAGAACTCGTTTTCGCGCGTTGTATAACACCACATGACGCAGCACCTCCGGATCGCTCCGGCGCTTCCTGCCCGACCCGCATATAGCGCATCGATGGTGCATTGCAATACGTCTAGAAGCAGATATACCCGGTCGATCCAAGCGAATATATTGCGACGCACAACAGCGCGCTCGACAAATCTCCCTCAGCTCACAGGGGACCGATCGAGGGTATAGAGATGCTGCGGCCGATCGACGCCGCGCAGCGCAAAGCGCCCGACAGACACCAGCCGGTCTCGCTCGGGCTGACGCAGCGCCTCGGCAAAAACCTCCGAAACCAGCAGGCCGCGATCGACCGATCGGCACATCGCCGCGATCCGGCTCACCTCGTTGACGGCCGGCCCGACAACCGTGAAATCGAGCCGATCCTTGCTGCCGATATTGCCGTAAAACACATCCCCGAAGTGCAAGCCGAGATAGGCTTCCGTCGTCGGCAGTTCCTTGCTTGCGCGGCGCTGGTTGAGGTCGACAAGATGACGACGCAGCGCCGCCTCGGCCGCCATCGCGCTGTGGCAAGCCGCCTCCGCCGTCTCGCCGGTAAAGACGGCGAGAATACCGTCGCCGATCAGTTTCAGGACATCGCCGCCATGGTCGTGGATCGCCGAGATCACGGCTTCGGCATAGTCGTTGAGAAAGGGGATGACCTGTTGCGGCGCGGCCTGGTCGGTAATGTGGGTGAAGTCGCGCAGATCGCTGAACCACAGCGCCGCGTTGATCGTCTCGGCGATGCCGCGGCGAATGAGTCCGCCAAGCACGCGCCGCCCGGCGTCTCGGCCGAGATAGGTCTCGACCAGGGTTTCGGCGATGCGGCCGAGCGAGACGCATTTGACCGAAAGCGCCAGCATCGGCATCAGCGCAGAGAGCGCGTCGATGTGCTGGTCATCAAATCCGCCGGTGCGATCCGTGACCCAATAGGAGTAGACGCAATCCATCTCACCGATCGCGCCCGCCTCGGCGAATCGGTTGATCAGCGCCAGGTAGTCGGTCATGCCGGCTTTTTGGTGATCGACCAGACCCGGAAACTCCGATGTTTCGGTCGGGAATAGACGTCGCCGCAGCAGCGAACTCCCTTCTTGCAACATCCGAAAAAAGGGGCTCGCCTGCCACGAAACCGCTGCTTCGCCTTCGTTCGTCGGGCCGTATTCGAGTAGTTCCGGCTCGCCACGATTATCGCGGTTCCAGCGAAACACGCGGCCTTCATGGATCGGGTGCAGCGTATCGATAATCAGCGCGCTACGCGCGATCGGCAGCCCACCCTCGACCGCCCGCCGGCAGAACCCGTCGAGGATCGCGGCCTCGCTCTTGCCGGCGAGCCCGGCTTCGGTGACCCAGCTAAGAAGCGCCGAGAGGTTGGCGGGGCTCATGCCCCGCTACCCGCATTTAGAATAGTCGCAGCTCGTGCACTGGTCGCAATTCTCGCTGCGGATGAGCGCGGCTTCGCCGCATTTCGGGCATTGCCGCAGGCGCGGGCCGGGCAGGCGGCCCGGAGCGGGCGGGGTCAGGTTGACGACTTGCGCCGTGCGCACCCCATGGTCGCGCTCGCGTGACGGCAGAAAGCCGATCTCGATCATGTGCCGCTCGATGACATCGCCGATCGCCGCCAGCAGCGAGGGCACATACCGGCCGCCCATCCACGCGCCGCCGCGCGGGTCGAACACCGCCTTCATCTCCTCGACGACAAACGACACATCGCCGCCGCGCCGGAACACCGCGCTGATCATCCGGGTCAGCGCGACCGTCCAGGCGTAATGCTCCATGTTCTTCGAGTTGATAAAGATCTCGAATGGGCGGCGGCGGCCGTCCTGCACAACGTCGTTGATCGTGATGTACATCGCGTGCTCGCTTTCCGGCCAGGTGATCTTGTAGGTCTGGCCGGGAAGCGCTTCGGGCCGCGACAGCGGCTGGCTCATATAGACAACGCCGCCAGCCTCTGGGAAATACCCTGGGATATCGGCTGGCTTGGTTGCTGGCGTCGGCGCGGGCAAGGGCAGTTCCGCTTGCTTTGGACTCGCGGCTGGGGCCTCGGGCATGGCTTCGAGGACCGACCCGGTCACCTCGTTTGGCCGGTAAGTCGTGCAGCCCTTGCAGCCCATCGCGTAGGCGCGGGCATAGATGTCCTTGAAATTGTCGAACGGGATGTCTGCCGGCAAATTGATCGTCTTCGAGATCGAGCTGTCGATGTGGCGCTGCACCGCCGCCTGCATGACGAGATGGTCTTCGGGCGCGAGGCTTTGCGCATCGACAAAATAATCCGGCAGCGGCGCCATCTCGCCCTTCAAGTGTCGGAACAGGCGATAGGCGTAGTCGCTGACCTCCTCCTCGCGGCGAGTGCCGTCCGGCATCAGCACGCTGCGCGTATAGCGATAGCTGAACACCGGCTCGATCCCCGACGACACATTGTCGGCGAACAGCGAGATCGTCCCGGTCGGCGCGACCGAGGTCAGCAGCGCGTTGCGAATGCCGTTTTTGGCGATCGCCTCCCGCACGTCATCATCAAGCGCTGCGATGGTCTCGCCGGCGAGGTATTTTTCCTTGTCGAAGAGCGGGAAGGAACCCTTCTCGGCGGCGAGCGCGGCCGAGGCGAGATAGGCTTCGCGTTCGATCAGGCCGAGCCACGCCTCGGTCGCGCTCACCGCCTCACGCGAACCATAGCGCAACCCGCACATGACCAGCGCGTCGGCCAAGCCGGTGATGCCAAGGCCGATCCGCCGCTTCTGCTGCGCCTCGTGCCGCTGCGCTTCGAGCGGAAAGCGCGAGATGTCGACGATGTTGTCCATCATCCGCACGACGTCGGGGATGATCGCGGCGAGCCCGGCCGTATCGAGCCGCGCCTGCGGCGTAAACGGCCCTTCGACAAACCGCGCCAGGTTCAGCGACCCCAGCAGACAAGCGCCGTAAGGCGGCAGCGGCTGCTCGCCACACGGGTTGGTCGCGCGGATTTCTTCACAATAATAGAGCGGGTTACGCCGGTTGATGCGATCGATAAAGATGACGCCGGGCTCAGCATAGGCATAGGTCGCGCGCATGATCTTGTCCCACAGATCGCGCGCCTGGACCGTGTGATGCACCGAGCCGTTAAAAATCAGCTGCCAGGAGGCATTCTCCTCGACTGCCTGCATAAAGGCGTCGGTGACCAATACCGAGAGATTGAACATGCGCAGCCGGCCGGGCTCGCTCTTCGCCTCGACAAAAGACTCGATATCGGGATGGTCGCAGCGCAGCACCGCCATCATCGCGCCGCGCCGATAGCCGGCCGACATGATCGTGCGGCACATCGCGTCCCACACATCCATAAAGCTGAGCGGACCCGAGGCATCAGCGCCGACACCCTTCACCTCGGCGCCGCGCGGCCGCAGGGTCGAAAAATCGTAACCGATGCCGCCTCCCTGCTGCATCGTCAGCGCGGCCTCGCGCAGATGAGCGAAGATGCCGCCCATGTCGTCGGGTACCGCGCCCATCACAAAACAGTTGAACAGCGTCACGTCGCGCGCGCTGCCGGCGCCGGCGATCACGCGCCCCGCCGGCAGGAATTTGAAATCGTCGATCGCCGCGTAGAACCGCTCGGCCCAATGCGCGGGGTCATGCTCATTGACCGCGAGCGCTGTCGCGACGCGGCGCCAGGTGTCCTCGATCGTCTTGTCGAGCGGCTCTCGCGCGCCCGCCGCATTGGCCGGCGCCTTGAGCCGATACTTCATGTCCCAGATCTGCTGCGAGATCGAGGCGATGCTGGCCATTTGTGTCGTCACCGATGGTAAACAACTTAATATAGCACGCGTTGCCTTTTTGTGCCGTTACTCACTGGGTCAAAGGGCAAATGATTTTTGCTTTTTTGTTGGCGCTCGCAATGCCGCTGATTGTCCCCACCGATCTGGTCGAGACCGAAATCGAGGCGCCGGGACCAAACGGGTCCTTGAAAGGCTTGATGCTGTCGCCGCCAACTGCGGCTGGTGCGCCGGTCGTGCTGATCATACCGGGCTCAGGGCCGACCGATCGCGATGGAAACAGCCCGCGGGGCCTCCATACCGACATGTACAAGTTGCTTGCCCAAGGGTTGGCGGCCCAGGGCATTGCGTCGGTCCGCATCGACAAACGCGGGATGTATTCGAGCGCCGCCGCGATTCCCAACGGCGACGATGTCACCATTGCCGACTATGCAGATGACGTGCATCGCTGGGCTATGACGATCCGCCAGCAAACCGGTGCCAAATGCATCTGGGTACTGGGTCACAGCGAAGGCGGGCTGGTTGCCATGGTCGCGTCCAAGGACAATCCGTGGGACATTTGCGGACTGTTGCTGGTCGCGACGGCGGGTCGGCGGCTCGGCGACGTGCTGCGCGAGCAGTTGCCCGTCAATCCGGCCAACGCGCCAATCCTCGACGAAGCTCTGCATGACATCGACGCACTAGAGGCTGGCAAGCGCGTCGAGGAGGTATCGGACCTGCTGCTGCCGCTCTTCAGGCCGGCAGTACAGGGTTTCCTGATCGATCTATTTTCCTATGATCCACCCAAGCTGCTCGCCACGCAAATGGGGCCGGTGCTGATCCTGCAAGGGGAGCGCGACATTCAGGTCAGCGTGGACGATGCCCGATTGCTCAAGGGCGCCGACGCGACCGCGAAACTCATGCTGTTGCCCAACGTCAATCACATCCTGAAAACCTTTGCTTCCGAGGATCGCACGGAAAATCTGCGAACCTATTTCGATCCCAGGCTGCCGCTCGCCCCAGGTGTCGTCGATGCAATCGCCGATTTCATAAAATCACCCTGAGCTGCCGCGGCTTCGCGCTCGAGCGCCGCGGTCACGGCTTCGATGCGGGTTTCGAGCGCAGCCATCATCTCCCGGCGCGGTAGGCCGGGTGGGATGGGCTGGAGGAACTCGACGATCACCGTTCCGCGTCGCTTCATAAAGGCGCGGCGGCCCCAATACACCCCGGAATTGACCGCGGCGGGAACCAGCGGCACTCCGAGCTCGCGGTAGAGCGCCGCGATACCCGGCTGATAGGGCACGTCGTCGATCGACTGGCCGGGTGCGGTGCGCGTACCTTGCGGAAAGATCACGACCGGCCGTCCCGCCGCGACCGCCCGCTTCGCCGCGGCAATCATCCGGCGCAGGGCGCCGGCGCCGCCCTTGCGGTCGATAAAGATCGAACCGGCGCGCGTCGCGTACCAGCCGTAGAACGGCACGAATTGGAGCTCGCGCTTCACGACGACGGCCGGGTCGCCGAGCAGCGGCGGCAGCATTAGCGTGTCGAACATCGATTGATGCTTCATCGCGATCAGGCACGCGCCCGCCGGAATGTTCTCGCGACCGCGGATTTCGCCGTCGAGCCCGACGATCATCTTGAGCGCCCACAGGACTGATTGCGCCCAGAACCGCCCGAAACGCATCGCCGTGCGTCGCGGGGTCAACAGAAACGGCAGTCCAGCAACGCCGAAAAGCACCGTTCCCGCCCAGAAAACAATATTGAAAGCCAGCGCGCGAAGGCTGCTCATGAATGCTGGATGGCAAAGGAGGCTGCGGCCGTCGGCCAGATCGCGACGATCCCCGGCCGCGCCAAGGTCGCCAGGTATTTGTCGTACTCGCCGACCATCAGCAGCGCGATTTCGAGCCAGCCCGACCATGTCTCGTCCTCGGCACGGCCTGCGAACACCGGCTCGGCGAGGATCAGCGTGTCGGGCATCGCGCGCTCAAATTCGAGGAGGCTGCGCCGCATGTGATACCAGCTCGTCACCAGGCGCAGGCTGCGATAACCCTGTTGCTGCATCCAACCGGCGGTCTCGCGCGCGTTGCCGAGCGTGTTATCGGCGTCGTGACCGATGACGACGCGAGCCAAATTGCCGTCATCGGCATGTCCGGCGACACGCATCAGCTCGATCCGGCCGACATGCGGGTTGACGCCCGAGACAAAGAGCATGCGTGCTCGCCCGGCGCCGAGCAAGTCGAGCCCGGCCTCGAGCCGCGAGCGACCGCCCGTCAACACGACGATCGCATCGGTCTCCTTTGTCGGATCGGCGGTGATCGCGGTCGAGCTCGCGACAAACCAGGCAAACCCCGCCACCCATAGCAGCACCGTTGTTCCAACGCCGGCGGCGAACCAGCCGACGGCGCGCAGCCACGGGCGGGCAGGGGAGCGGGGCGCGGCGCTCACGGCATCCGCGCGAGCTGGCGCAGCACGATGATCCGCGCCGTCACCATCGCCACGCCGCCGGCCGCGAGCGCTGCCGCGATCAACAGCAGCCAGACGCGCCAATCCAGGATCCCGTAAGTGGCGATCGGCACCGGCAGTTCGAGCGCGTGGCCGGCCGGCCCGAGGATGACGATGGTAAGGGCCGCCGCTGCCGCGCCGATGACGCCGCCACGCAGACCGAGGGTCAGCGCGTGGACTTGAAACTGTCGGGCGATATAGGCGTCCTGGGCGCCGAGCAGGTGCAGGAGTTCGATCACGGAGCGGTGGATCGCCAAGCCGATCCGCGCCGCGAAGATAATGATCGCGACAATCAGCACGGTAACGACGAGCACCCCCGCGGTGATTACCCCTTCGACGCGGAGCGCGAATTCGCGCACGGTGACGAGCCAGTGGCGATCATTGTCGAGCTGGGCGCCGGGAACAATGGTATCGAGCTGTTGGTGCAAGGCCGCGTAGTCGATTGTCGCACTCGGGTCGATCTGCACATCGATCAAATGTGGCAGCGGCAGATCGCTCACCGCCACTGATTTGCCAAGCCAGGGTTCGAGCAGCTTTGCGGTCTCGTCCGCCTGAAGCACGCGGGCCGAAACGATGCCTTTTGTCTGCCGCAACGCGCCGAGCATCATATCGAGGCGCGGTTGCGAAATGTCGGGTGGCACTTGCAGCGTCAGAGCGCTGGCGAGCGAGGCGTCCCATTGTCTCAGCGTGTCGCCGAGCCAGATCAGCCCGACGCCGCCCATCGCCGCGAGATAGACCATCAGCGCGATGATCCACGGCAGAAACCGTCCTGACGCATCCCGCCGCAAGGGCAGGTCGAGGCGAAGCCGCTGCGGCAGATGAAAATGGAGGGCGGCGATCATGCGACCTCGGCGTCCTCGCCAGCGGTCGACAGCGCCCCGCGGTCGAGATGATAGCGGCGATGCGAGAATTGGCGCGCGAAGGCGACGTCGTGGGTCGCGATCAGCACGGTCGTGCCGAGCCTGTTGATGCGCTCAAAAACCCGCACGAGCAGCATCGCGATCTCGTCATCGACATTGCCGGTCGGCTCATCGGCGATCAGCAGATCGGGTCGCCGCACGATGGCGCGAGCGATCGCGACCCGCTGCTGCTCGCCGCCCGACAGTGTCGCGGGTCGAAAATCGAGCTTGTCTTCCAGTCCCATCCAGCCGAGCAGCTCGGGCACGTTCTCGCGGATTTCGCGCTCCGGCGCGCCCGCGATGCGCAAGGGCAGGGCGACATTGTCACGGACGCTGAGATGATCCACGAGACGGAAATCCTGAAAGACAATGCCGATGCGCCGGCGCATCGAATTATGCGTCACCCGATCGGCGGTCGAAGCGTCGGTATCGAACAGCGTGACGACTCCGCGCGATGGCGTCTCGGCGAGGTAGATGATCTTTAATAGCGTTGTCTTGCCCGCACCGCTGACACCGGTCAGGAAATAAAATCCCCCGGAGTCGAGCGTCAACGAAACGTCGTGCAAAATTTCCGCATCGGCGCCGTAACGCTTACCGACGTTCTCCAATCTAACCACGCTAATCTCCGAGAATCCCGGCCCCCCGGCTCCCACATCTTGGTATGGGCGCACGAGAACTTGACATAGGCAATGCGCCGCCGTCTAGCCGCCGAGCAGCGCCACCCGCGGTTGCTTTTTGTCCGGGCGAAGGAGGCGCTGGCGCTTTTATACGCGTCCGGCGCCGGATGCGCTTAGCCGACTGCCCCGGTCAGCAATTCGCCAAACAGGTTCCAGCGCTGGCCGTCGAATTTGGCCATCTGGACCTGCTTGATCGGCGCGAAGTCGGTCGGGGTGGTGTTGATTTTAATGCCTGGAAGCAGCATCGGCACCGTGAATTCCTTCAAATTCGCCGCTTGCTTCATGACGTTTTCGCGGGTCAAGTCGTCGCCGCATTGCTTCAGTACCTGCACCAAGGTCGCGGCGAGTGATGGGCCGGTGACGTTGCCAAGGTCCGTCTTGTCGCCATCGGGATAGAACTTATCCATAAAGGCAATCCAATCCTTATAGCCTTGGTCGTCCTTCCATTGCGGGTCGGTCGGGTCCTTTAGATAGAAATCCGAGATCAGATCCTTGGAGTTCTCAAAGCCGGCGGGCTTTAGCGTCGCAGCAACCGAATTGCCGACGCTGCTGAGGATGTGCAGCGGCTTCCATTCGATCTCGCCCGCCTTGCGGATCGCCTGAGCGGCAAATTTCGGGATTCCGGTGTTGACGAAGGTGTCGCAGCCTGCCGCCTTCATGCCGACAATCAGTGAATCGACGGTCGGATCGGTGGTCTCGTAGGGCGATTCATTGATGATCATCTTGGCCTTATCACCGAGACCGTCCTTGACGCCCTTCAGATAGTCCTTGCCGAAATCGTCGTTCTGGTAGAGCACGGCGATCTTGGCGTCGGGCTTGTTCTTGAGGATGTAGGCGGCATAGATGCGGCCTTCGCTCTGGTAGTTCGGCTGCCAGCCGATCGTCCACGGATGCCCCTTGGGATCATCCCATTTGGTGGCGCCGGTGGAGACGAAGAGCTGCGGCACCTTCTTTTGGTTCATGTAGTGCCAGATCGCGCTGTTGGTCGGCGTGCCGAGCGGGCTGGCGATCAACAGGACATTGTCTTCCTCGACCAGCTTGCGCGCCATTTCGACGGTCTTGGGCGGCGTGTAGGCGTCGTCATAGGAAATGTAGTTGATCTTCCGGCCATTCACCCCGCCTTGATCGTTGATCATCTTGTAAAAGGCGGTTTCCGACTTGCCAATCGTGCCGTAGGAGGAACCTGGGCCGCTATACGGCATGGTATTGCCGATCTTGATCTCGCTGTCAGTGACGCCCGGACCGTAATCCTTGGCACGGGCCGGCCATGCTTTAAGCACCAGCGCGGCAGCCGGAGCGGTGGCCAGTATCGAGCGACGGGTCAGGTGCTTCATGACTTTCCTCCTTCGGGATTGGTGATTGGGGTGTGCCGCAGCCGGGAGAGCTGGAGGACGGCAAACCGGACGAAGCCGGCGGCGCCTGCCGGCATGACAAAGATGACGATCAGCAGGATGACGCCGTAAATCGCTCCCGCCAAGCCGGTCGAGAGGCTGTTGGCGATGTTCGGGACATAAAGAACGAAGAGGCCGCCAAACAGGCAGCCGGCGATCGAGCCGACACCGCCGATCACCAGGCCGACCAGAAACGATACCGATAGCAGAAAGTTGAAACTGTCCGGCGCGACAAACGCCACGGCAAACGCGCCGAGCGCGCCCGCGACGCCGGTATAGAGCGCGCTGACGCCAAAGGTCAGGGTCTTGTAGAGCGACAGGTTGATGCCCATCGATGCAGCCGCGATCGGGTTGTCGCGGATCGCCATGATCGCGCGCCCGCTGCGGCTTTTAACGAGATTGGCCGCGGCGCCAAACATGACCAGGACGATGGCGAGGGTGAAGTAATAGAGCCACTGATCGCCGTCGATCGGCAGGAAATCCGGCGGATCCGGCTGATCGACGACGAGGCCCTGGACGCCGCCGGTCCACGCCTCAAGCGCGTGAAACCGAAGGATTTGCGGCATCGCGACCGCCAGCGCGAACGTCGCCAGCGCGAGGTAGAGATTCTGCAGGCGCAACGCCGGCAGACCAAATAGAAACCCGACGACAAAACACACACCGCCGGCCGCCGGCAGCGTCCACAGATAGTTGATCTCGTAATTGTGCACCATGATCGCCGCCGTGTAGGCGCCGATCCCGTAAAACGCGCTATGTCCCAATGAGAATTGGCCGTTGAACCCGGTCAGCAGGTTGAGGCCGAGGATCGCCAGGCCGTAGATCATCACTTCAGTCAGCTGAAAGATGATGAAGCTCTTGGCGATGAAGGGGATGACCAGCGCCACGGCGATCGCGGCGGCGATGATCAGGTGCCGCGCGCTTGGCCGCAACGAAATCGTCCGCGGCTGCGTCAGTACGGCTGGCGCGGCGGCGATATTGTCTTCGGGCAGCGTCGTCATACCCGGCTCACCACGTGGCGGCCGAACAGACCGCTCGGCCGGAACATCAGCACGACGACGATCAGCACCAGCGCGATGGTCAGCTTTAATTCGCGGCCGACATAGGGAATAAAGCCGCCCGCCAGGTTTTCGATAATGCCGACGGCAAACCCGCCGAGCACCGCACCGCCCGGGCTCGTCAGCCCGCCCAGCACCGCCCCGGCAAAGCCATAGAGCAGCACGCCGAGCATCAT
>Ga0181537_10001825_pt1 | contig 19204 bp, 22 predicted proteins | sample PEATcosm2014_Bin_39_FD_119765 | JGI IMG/M metagenome (GOLD analysis project Ga0181537, IMG submission 119765) | Peatland microbial communities from MTU Mesocosm Facility, Houghton, MI, USA - PEATcosm2014_Bin23_10_metaG | ecosystem: Environmental > Terrestrial > Soil > Wetlands > Peat | place... | reverse complement strand
CAACTAGCCGCCGATCCGCACCCGGTTAACGTGCAGCGCTGGGGAGCGCCGGGATGACGGTGCCTGCGGCACCGGGATGGCCTATGACACGTCACCCCAAGTTGGGCGCTGTAGAGCGCCGGACGGCGCTCTCGGTTAACTTCCTCACGTCGCGCCAGTTAGAAAAACAGCGGCGCTCTGGAGCGCTCCAGGGCGCTCTCCGTTAACTTGTTGATTTTCCTGCCCTCGTAGCAAACTATCTACCTGTCCCCGGAGGCCCTTCCCTATGGCTGCCGACCAACCGCGCACGCGAACCGTAGGCTGCAAGATGACCGACAGCGAGGCCGAGCGACTGACTGCCGTTGCCGAGGGCGATGGCATGACGCTGGGCGAGTGGGTGCGCGAGGTGCTGCTGGAACGCGCGGACGGACGCAAGCCGAGCGTGATCGAGGAGACCCTGCTGGCCGAGACGCTGGCATTACGGACAATCCTGCTGAACCTGCACTTCACAGTGGCGAAGGGCGAGACAATCACGGTGGAAGAGATGCAGGCGATCATCGACCGGGCCGACGCCGGGAAAGCGAAGAAGGCGGCAGAGCGGCTTCAATCGGCGTCTAAAGAGAAACCAGGTGGTGCGGGGGTGTAGCCATGAAGCAGAAGTGGGGCCGGGAAGAGTACGTAGGCGACTGGCCGAGCGAGAGGCGGGTGTGGACCATCGCGGCGTTTTTCGTGGCTCTCGTGAGCGTGGTGGCGATCTACGTGTATCGCTACGAGCGGGTGTGGACACCGCTCGAGCGTTTTTACCTGGCGCAATATCTGGCGAGCGAAAGCAACCTGAGAAAAAACACCGGCCACTACCTGCTGCTGAACGCGGCGAACAAAAACGGGAGCCATCTGGCGCTCGACGAAGAAGTGACAGAGACCGGCAACGGCGGGTACGCGCTGACCGACGAAGCGGTGCAGGCGGGCGATCAGCGGCTCGAATGGCAGCGCGGGCAGTTCGACAACGCGAAGATGCGCGCGTATCTCGGCCACTGGATATACCGCGATCAAACCTTCCTGGACATGACGAAGCCCGCGCTGTGGGGAGGCTTGGGTGTGTTCGCTATCGGCCTCATCGTGGCGATCCCGAAAGATGCCGCGCGGAAGCGGGAGCGAAAAGAAGGGCGGCGGCTGAAAGGGCCGGAACTGGTGAGCGTGCGGGAATTTAATCGCCGCAACCGTTCGGACGGCATCGGCTTCGTGCAGCAAGAGCGGACGTTGAAGCAGCGGCTCTTCGGCAAAGTGGAAAGCCTCCAGCTTCCGCGCCGAATCGAATCGAGTCACATCCTCATCATGGGCGACAGCGGCACGGGAAAGAGCGCGCTGATCCGAAAAATCCTGATCGATGTGGAAGTGCGCGGAGAAGCGGCCATCGTGTACGATCCGGCGCTCGAATACACGCCGCAGTTTTACTCGCCGAACCGTGGCGATGTGATCTTGAATCCACTCGACGCGCGCATGCCGTACTGGAGTCCGGGCGATGAACTCGGGCACGATGCGGAGGCTCTTACTTTAGCCGCGAGCTTGTTCCCCGACCGTCACAACGACAATCCGTTTTTCGTCGAAGGCCCGCGAAAAATCTTCGCGCATCTCTTGACGTTCAGGCCGTCGCCGGAAGAGCTGGCCTGGTGGATGTGTCACGAGGAAGAGATCGACCGCAGAGTGAAAGGCACGGAGTTCGCGGCGATGATCGACAAGCAAGCGCCGCAGCAGCGGAGCGGGGTGCTGGCGTCGCTGAACATGGTAGCGGACTCGATGAAACTCTTGCCGCGAGAAAAAGAAACGAATGCGCGATGGAGCGCGCAAAAGTGGAGCGAGAAGCGGCGCGGATGGCTGTTCATCACATCGACGCCGGAGACGCGGAAGCGTCTCGTGCCGCTGACAAGCTTGTGGCTGGACATGCTGGTGTTGCGGCTGATGAATCAAGGGCGGACGAGTCCGCTTTCAGTGTGGTTCGTGCTCGACGAGCTGGCGAGTCTGCAAAAGTTGCCGCAGTTGCACACGGCGATCACGGAGAACCGGAAATCCAACAATCCCGTGGTGCTGGGCTTCCAGGGCCGCAGCCAGTTGGAGACGCGCTACGGGCATGAAGCGGAGGCGATGCTGTCGCAGCCCGCGACGAAAATCTTTCTGCGCACGAGCGAGCCGCGATCGGCGAAGTGGATCAGCGACACGATCGGAGAGCAGGAGATCGAGCGGATACGCGAGAGCCGTTCGAGCGGACAGTATCCACAGCACCGCAAATCGAAGAGCTACAATCTGGAGCGCGAGGTCAGGCCGCTGGTGATGGCCTCCGAGATCACCGGGTTGCGCGACCTGCATGGGTATCTCAAAAACGGCAACGAAGTGGTGCGGATGAGCTTTCCATACATCGAACTGCCGGACCGACAGCCGAAGTTCCTCCAGCGCGCGATGAAGACGGAGCTAAAGGAAGAACTGAAAACCGTGGCGGCCGCGGCGGGAGCGAGCGGAACGCCAGAACAGAAAATCGCGTCGCAGGAAGTGAAGCAGGGGCGCGAGCAACAACTGAAACGCACCGAGCAGAGGCAGACTTTTTTCGAGTGAGGCAACCATGCTCACCATCTCCAAACCGTTGAGCGCAGGCCAAGCCCGCGCGTATCACGCGGAAGAGTTCGGGAACGCGCGGGAAAATTACTACACCGAAGGCGAGCGGATCGCTGGCGAATGGCATGGAAAACTCGCGGAGCAGTGGGGCTTGCGCGGCGAAGTGCGCGAAGAACACTTTCAGCGGCTCAGCGAAGGGCAGCATCCGACGACCGGCGAGCAACTGGTGCGCTACCAGGCCGCGCGGGAATACGTGAACGAGCAAGGCGAGAAAATCAAAACGATGGAGCACCGCGCGGGGTGGGATGCAACGTTCTCGGCGCCAAAGAGCGTATCGCTGACGGCGCTGGTGGGCGGCGACGAGCGCGTGCGGGAAGCGCATCGCGAGAGCGTAGGCGTTGCGCTCGACGAGCTGGAGAAATACGTTCAGGCGCGGCTTGGCGGAAATCTTCCGGCAGAGACAACCGGCAAATGGGCAGCGGCGAAGTTCGAGCACGACAGCGCGCGGCCCGTGGACGGATATGCCGCGCCGCAACTGCACACGCACGTTGTCTTTTTCAATCTCACGGAGACGGCGAACGGAGAAACGCGAGCGCTGCAACCGCAAGAGCTTTACCGCACGCAGCAGTATGCGACGGCGGTGTATCGCTCGGAGTTGGCTTCGCGCCTCAAAGAACTCGGCTACGAGATCGAGCGCGGCGGGAGCGGCCAACCGGAAATCAAAGGCTACAGCCGGGAGTATCTGGAGGCATCGAGTCCGCGCCGCCAACAGATCGAAGAGCATCTGGCGAAAGAAAATCAGCGCGGAGCGGGAGCTGCGCAAATCGCCGCGCACCAGACCCGCGAAGGAAAGCTCGAACTCTCGCACGAGGAGATGCAGGAGCGGCACAAGGAAATGGCCGCGCAGTTCGGCCATCAGCCGGAGCGCGTTGTCGAAGCGGCGCAGCAGCGAAGAGAGCAGCTAAAGGAAGAACCGTCAGAAAAAGCCATCGGCCAGGCGCTTCACTACTCGCGCGAGAAAAACCTGGAGCGCGAAGCGGTATCCGACGAACGTGCGTTGCTTCGCGATGCGTTAAAACGTTCGATGGGTGAGGCGACATTCGGCGAAGTGAAAGCGGAGTTCGAGAAGCGCGTCGAGGCGCGTGAGTTCATCGAAGCGAGCCATCGCGCGCCAGGCCGCGCGTTCACCACGGGCGAAATGATCGGCTACGAACGCGACACAATCAGCGCCATGCGTGCCGGACAGAAGCAGCACGCGGCAATCGCGAGCTTCGAGACACGCAGAGAAATCGAGAAAGAACATCCCCATCTGAGCGATAGCCAGCGGCAAGCGGTCGAGCAAATCCTCGCGAGCCGCGACCAGGTGACGGCGCTTGAAGGCGTCGCCGGCGCGGGGAAAACCACTTCTTTAGCCGCGATCCGAGAAGCCGCCGAGCGCGACGGCTACAAAGTGGAAGGCTTCGCGCCAACGTCGCGAGCGACGCAGAAACTCTCCGAGGCTGGAATCGAATCGAGCACGTTGCAGCGGCATCTGACGCGGAGCGAGGAGCCGCACGACGGAGGAAAGCGGCTATACGTTCTCGATGAATCGAGTCTCGCCAGCACGAAGCAAATGAATCAGTTCTTGCATCGGCTCAGAGAAAACGACCGCGTGTTGCTGGTGGGCGACACGCGCCAGCACGAAGCCGTCGAAGCAGGAAAGCCGTACCAGCAGCTACAGGAAGCCGGAATCGAAACCGCGCGGCTGGACGAAATCGTGCGGCAGAAAGACCCGGCGCTGAAAGAAGTGGTGGAGCAGCTCTCACGCGGCCAGGTGCGGGAAGCGATGGAAAAACTCGACGCGCAAGGCCGCGTGCATGAAATCGTGGACCGGGACGAGCGGCTAAAGGAAATCGCACGCGAGTACGCCGCGAAACCGGAAGGCACGCTGGTAGTGTCACCCGACAATCAATCGCGCCGGGAGATCAACGAAGCGATCCGCCGAACGATGCAGGGCACAGGCCAAGTGGACGCCCACGAACAAAAATACCGAGTGTTGGTAGCGCGGCAAGAAATCACGGGTGCGGACCGGCAGTGGGCCGGGCAGTACGAAGCTGGCGATGTGGTGCGCTACACGCGAGGCAGCAAAGCGCACGGCATCGAAGCGGGAGAATACGCGCGCATCGAGCGCGTGAACGAGAAAGAAAATCTTGTCACGGTGAAGCGCGAGAACGGCGAGCAGGTGAGTTATGATCCGCGCCGGTTGCATGGCGTGACGCTCTACCGCGAGACGGAGCGCGCGTTCAGTGAAAGAGATCGCGTGCAGTTCACAGCGCCAGATCGAGAGCGGCACATCGCCAATCGTGAGCTAGGCACCATCGAGAAGATGGACGCACAGGGCAATCTCCAGGTTCGTCTCGACTCAGGCCGCAGCGTTGCGTTCAACGTGAAAGAGAATCCGCATCTCGATCACGGATATGCAGTGACGAGCCACAGCAGCCAGGGGCAAACCGCCGACCGCGTGCTGGTGCATGTGGACACGGAGCAAGCGGGAGAAAAACTGGTGAATCGGCGCTTGGCGTATGTGGCGGTGTCGCGTGGCCGCTACGATGCGCAGCTCTACACAAACGACAAAACGCATCTGACGGAACAACTGTCGCGCGAGGTGTCACAGCGAACCGCGACGGAGCCAAGCCAAATACAGCAGCCAGCAGCGCAGAAGATCGAATCGTCCACACCGAGCCAGGCGCAGGCAGTAGCAGCGCAAGCGCAGAGCATCGGACGTTAGCTCTGTCCCTTCGTGCGCGGCTTGAGGGCAAACTTCAACAGGCGCTCTGTAGAGCCAGCGGCCTTGAGCTGTTCGAAGGCCCACTCGATAAGCAACTCGCCAAAGTTGCCGAGCGTGCGCCGCTCGCGCGCCGCGAACTGTTCCATCTCAATGCGGAGAGCTTGAGGAACGCGAACACTTATCTGTGCTTTCCACTCGCCCATCGTCTTACACCGGAATCGGCTTCATGTACTCGCGGATGACGTTGTAGTTCCCATCTCTCCAATCGCTGAGGTCAGCGCTAACGACGAACATGTCGCAGGCGTAGCGGAGACAAAAGCTCGTCTTGTCGGTAAAGCGGACGGTGAAATACAGCGTTCCGTCGTCGATAGTGTGGGTGATGAAGTCCACGATCTTGCCGTGGACTTCGGGAAACTTCCTGCGCAGCCGTGCCTCCCGCTGCTTGCTGCGCTTCTCAATCTGCCTGCGTTCCTCAGCGGTGATCCGCGTCATGAGTGTCCTCCCGCACGGCGCTTAGACTTCCGGGCGCGCTTTTTCTTCCGCTCTTGCTGGGCTTCCCAGCGTTGTTCTTCTTCGGCGACTGCGGAGTGAGGGACAACACCGACACGCGGCGGCAATCCCTGCTTCTGGCGTTCTTCCTCGCGGCGCTCGACGTCGATATACACGTCGTCGGGGTCGCGCCACTTCTTCTCAAAAGCGCGCTTCTGCTTCCAGAAGCGACCTTCATCGAAGCGTTCGCTGTCGGCCAGGTGCTCGACGAAATCCGCGTTCACGCTGCAGCGAACTCCTTCAATCTCCGCTTGGCCGGACTGCAACGACTCCTTGTCGGCAAACGGAAACTTCTCCATGCCGCGCAAGAGCGCGACGAGGTGATCGACGCTCTGGTTCAGCAGGAAAAGGCTTTCGTAGATGCGGAGCTTCGGAGAACGTGCAGACGGTTGCGTGGGAAACGGGGACCGGATAACTTCGTTGACAGCCATCGTTGCCTCCAATCAGGTGATGGTGGTGAGGGCCGCGTCGGTGTTGATAGCACTGGCGCGTCCCGCTTCTGATGCTCTACTTCCTCCTGGGCTTCTTGTACCTGTGCTTTCGACCGTTCTTGATCTTCGGCAGGAGCTTCCGAACTCGCTCGATATCGCGCTGAGTCCAGAGATGAACGGTGATGCCGCCGGTCGTGACGGTCTTGGGTGCAGGTACTTTCTTCGCGGCGATGTAGCGGCTAAGTGTGGTGGCATCCAAACCCAGTTGCTTGGCAGCGTCGCGAGTGGAGAAGGTAGGCATCTGCTACGGTGTAGCAGATAGCATAGAAGAAGTCAACTGCCTTCCCTTCGCTCTCGCCGCCGTCAAGGGGCAAGCCCGCTTGCGCGGCTCCCGATGGTCGCCCTTGACTGCGGCTTCGCTGCGGGAATGGTCTAGCTATGAGAGGCGTGGGCCTCTCTGCGCCCAAAAACTACCGGACGCGGAGTGCGGACAAATCAACGGATGAGATAGCGAGATCAAGCTTGGCGCTGGGCGTCGCGCCGTGTTCGGAAGTGATGCGCAGGGCCTCATCCACGATCACTTCGGCGGCGCGTTGAATGTTGCTCTCGTACTCGAACCACTCACTGTAGCGCATGTCGGCGCGGAGACGGAGCAGAAGAGCGCCGCGCGTGAGAGTGGGATCTTCGCGGAGGAACTGACAGACAAACTGCAACGCGGTGCGCCGGTGCGCGTCGCGCATCTGATCGAGTTCTTCTTGCACACTCATCGGTTCACTCGGAATCGTCGTCTTGAACTTTAGCGGGGAGAATCGAGGCGAGCTGATCTTCGATGTCGAGATGAAACTGCGCGGCGATCCGCGCCAGGTGGACGCCAAAGGTTCCGCGCATCTCGCCGAGAGCACTGTAAAACGTCCAGCTTGCCCAATGGTTGTGGTGGTTGGCGTAGCGAACTACGTCGCGGCCATCTCTGCTACCAACGCGGTCGAGAAACTTCCGGCAAGCCGCGCGCATGGCGCGCAGGCTCGCCACCAACTCTGAGCTATCGAGCTTCCCCAACTCGGCACTTAGAAAATGCCGAATCTCCAGCACGGAGTGTACGCAATGCGAAGGGACTTCCAGCGAGTCGGGGGCGTAAAGCACGCGGCGATCTTCAAGGAACGTGATGACACGGCGCGCCGCCGAAACTTCCAACTCGGGAGCCTGCCAGGAGACACCACCGAGAGGAGTAGAGATGCCGGTGAGCCGGTTCGCAATCTCTGAGAACTTCACTAGAGCGCTCCCTTCGATCCGCGACTCACGCAACCGCGCGCGGCAGCTTCGAGGAAACAAGTGAGTTAATCAGCCGGATGACCGCGCGCTGATCGCGATCCGGCAAAGCGGCCATCTGTCGAAATCTTCGCCAGAGCCGCCGACTCTCGGTGTCATCGTTCAGATGATCGATCTTCGGAATCTTGACGCCAAGCAGTTCATCAGTGGTGACCCGAAGAGCGCGAGCCAACTGGATGACGGCAGGAGCGGGCGGAAACCCAGCTTCGTTCTCGTAATAGGAAATGGCGCGCTGCGTGGTGCTCGCTAGGCGGGCCAACTGTACTTGGGTAAGCCCTCTGGCCTTCCTGACCGTCACAAGACGCTGACCGAAGGAAGTCTCTCCATACTTTTTCCGTGGCATAACGAGAGGCATTTTAAGGGGCACGTTCGACTCCTTCCTCAGAGAGAGGCGTTGACATGGTAACGTATTACGTATACTCTCACGACGGGTTATGGGAGGCAATAAAACTTCCCTGAAACGTGTAGAAACCTCTTGACAGCGTTTTAGAAAAAACGGACTCCGAGGCGCGAAAGGAGGCGAACCGATGGCGCGAATCCCGGATGAGGAAATCGAGCGGCTCAAACGGGAAGTCTCCCTCGAACGTCTGGCTGAGGCGCGCGGCGTGAAACTCAAACGGCACGGCGCGGACCTCATCGGACTGTGCCCCTTCCATGAAGACCACTCGCCCTCGCTGGTCATCAGCCCGCAGAAAAATCTCTGGAACTGTCTCGGCGCGTGCCGTGCGGGAGGCTCTTCCATCGACTGGGTGATGCGCGCCGAAGGCATCAGCTTCCGTTACGCCGTCGAGTTACTCCGCGAAGGCCATCTTCCTTTAGCCGCTTCTTCTCGCCCGGTGAAAATCTGCACTGTTCCAAAACTGCCCGCGCCGGTGAGCCGCGACGCTGACGACCGCGTGCTGCTCTTGCAGGTGGTGAGCTACTACAACGAGACGCTGAAAAAATCACCGGACGCTCTGAAATATCTGGAAGAGCGCGGCCTGAAATCTTCCGAGATGATCGATCACTTCCGCATGGGCTTCGCCAACCGCACGCTCGGTTACGGACTGCCGGATAAAAATCGTGTGGCCGGAGCGGAGATGCGCGGGCGGTTACAAAAACTCGGCATCTTCCGCGAGAGCGGGCACGAGCACTTCAACGGCTCAATAGTGATCCCGATCTTCGATCTCGCCGGTGAAGTGGTGCAGATGTACGGGCGCAAAGCGACGCGCATTACCAAACTGCGAGACGGAACACCGGCTCATCTGTATCTGCCCGGACCGCATCGTGGCGTATGGAACGAAACGGCGCTCGCCGTCTCAAAAGAAATCATCCTCTGTGAGGCGCTCATCGACGCGCTGACGTTCTGGTGCGCGGGTTATCGCCATGTGACCGCGAGCTACGGCATCAACGGCTTCACCGACGAACACCGTGCGGCGCTCAAGAAATATGGCACGAAGAAAATCTACATCGCTTACGACCGCGACGACGCAGGCGAGGGAGCAGCGCAGGAACTTGCCGAAGAACTACTGGCAATGGGCATCGAGTGCTTCCGGGTACAGTTCCCGAAGAACATGGACGCGAACGAATACGCGCTGAAAGTGCAGCCAGCAACGAAGAGCTTGGGCATCGTCTTAAACAAGGCCGCGTGGCTTGGAAAGGGCCAGCGGCCAACGATTACGGTGATCGAGCCGCGAATCGTCGAGCCAGAGCCAGCGGTCGAGCAGGAAAAATCCGAAGCAGCAGCTAAAGAAAAAATCCCCGAACCCATCGAGACCATAGTGAGAGAAGAGAATGCTCTTCCTTTCGTGGCTGAATCTGTCGAACCAATCCAGGAGGCCGCGATCCCCTCGGCGCTCTCACCAACCATCGAAGTACCCACGGAAATCAAGCCCGAGGAAATCGTCATCACGCAGGGAGACCGCCGCTACCGCGTGCGCGGCCTCGGCAAAAACATGAGCTACGAAGTACTGCGCGTCAACGTGCTGGTGTCCGGCACGAATCTGCGCGGCGAGAGTGGCTTCCACGTGGACACGCTCGATCTGTACTCCGCGCGGCAGCGCACGGTGTTCATGAAACAGGCAGCGGAAGAACTCGGCGTGAAGGACGAAGTCATCCGCCGCGATCTCGGCCATGTGCTCTTGAAACTCGAGGAGCTGCAAGACCAGCAGATCAAAAACGCCCTCGAACCAAAACCAGAAGAAATCACACTCAACGATGACGAGCGCGAAGCAGCGATGGCTCTCTTGCACGATCCGCACATGCTGGACCGCATCCTCGCGGACTTCGAGCGGTGCGGCATGGTGGGCGAGGAAACCAACAAACTGGTGAGCTATCTGGCGGTGATCTCGCGCTTGCTCGAATCGCCGCTCGCCATCCTCGTGCAGTCGAGTTCCGCCGCAGGGAAAACGGCGCTCATGGAAGCGGTACTCGCGTTGCTGCCCGAAGAGCAACAGGTGCAGTACTCGGCGATGACCGGGCAGAGCCTCTTCTACATGGGCGAGAGCGATCTGAAACACAAGGTGCTCGCCGTCGTGGAAGAGGAAGGCGCGTTGCGCGCGGCTTACGCGCTGAAACTCTTGCAGAGCGAAGGCGTGCTGACCATCGCGAGCACCGGCAAGGATGCCACGACGGGGCGGCTCATCACGCATCAGTATCGCGTCGAAGGCCCGGTGATGCTCTTCCTCACGACGACGGCGATAGACCTGGACGAAGAGCTAATGAATCGGTGTCTCGTGCTGGCCGTGGACGAGGACCGCGCGCAGACCCAGGCGATCCACAAAAAACAACGCGAGGCGCAGACGCTCGAAGGACTGTTGGCGCGACAGGAACGCGACGAAATCCTGAGAGTCCATCGCAACGCACAGCGTCTCTTGAAGCCGCTCTTCGTGGCGAATCCTTACGCGCGGGAACTCACGTTCCTCGACAATCAGATCAGAGCGCGGCGCGATCACATGAAGTACCTCACGCTCATCCGCTCCATCACTCTCTTGCACCAACACCAGCGGCCACGGAAAACCACGACGCATCGCGGCCAGGCGCTCGAATACATCGAAGTGACCAAGGAAGATATCGCCACGGCGAACCGGCTCGCGCATGAAGCGCTGGGCCGCTCGCTCGACGAGCTTCCGCCACAAACACGGCGGCTGCTGTTGCTCACTGACGAAATGGTGAGCCGCGCGTGCGAGCAGAAAAACATCGAGCGCCCGGACTTCCGCTTTAGCCGCAAGGATGTGCGCGCGTTCACGGCATGGAGCGACTCGCAGCTAAAGAGGCATCTGCATCGCCTCGAAGAACTCGAATATCTTCTCGTGCATCACGGCGGACGCGGCCAGAGCTTCGTTTACGAACTGGCGTTCGAACGCCAGGACGACAGCGGCAGGCCCGTGCTGCCCGGCTTAATCGAGGTAGAAAAACTCTCTGGTTACACCTACGACGCAAAGAAGTCCGGGGCAGAAGGCGAGAAGTCCGGGCCAAGTCTGCCCCAGGTTCGGGGGGTGTCCGGGGGTGGTGCGGGTGAAGAATCGCTAGCACTGACGCGGCGAAATGGCAATCTAAGCCCGAATCTCGGAAAAATCACTACACCGGGCACCAGAGAAAATCGCGTCGTACACGCAGCCAACGGGGGCCGGTGATGGCGCGCATCACGCGGAAGCGCAAGCCCGACGCGCCAGCGACAACGCCGCTCGCCGCGCTCATGTACGACCACTTGAACGCGCTGCGCGTGCGCGACTACTCCGAGCATACGGTGAAAAATCGCCATGTGCACATCGGCTTCTTCCTAGAATGGTGCAAAGAACGCGGACTCTCCGAGCCAACGGAGATCACGCGGCCCGTGCTCGAACGCTATCAGCGGTATCTGTTCCACTACCGCAAGAAAAACGGCGAGCCGCTCAGCTTCCGCTCGCAGCACACGCGACTCGTGCCGTTGCGCGTGTGGTTCAAATGGATGACGCGGCAGAATCACATCCTGCACAACCCGGCGTCGGAGATCGAACTGCCGCGTCTCGGCCATCGCCTTCCCAAACACGTGCTCACAGCTTCGGAAGTCGAGCAGGTGATGATGCAACCGAATCTCGCCGACCCGTTCGGACTCCGCGACCGCGCCATCCTCGAAATGCTTTACTCGACGGGAATGCGGCGGCTCGAAATCATCAACCTAAAACTCTACGATCTGGACTTGGAGCGCGGCACGATCCTCATCCGCCTGGGCAAAGGAAAGAAAGACCGCTTCGTGCCCATCGGCGAGCGCGCCATCGCGTGGCTCGATAAATACATCCGCGAAGCCAGGCCGCAAATCGCCATCGAGCCGGACGACGGCACGGTGTTCCTCACAGCGCAAGGCGAGCCGTTCAGCCGCGATCACCTGACGTGGGCGGTGCGCCAGCATGTCGTCGCCGCGAATCTCGGCAAAGTGGGCGCGTGCCATCTCTTCCGCCACACCATGGCGACGCTCATGCACGAAGGCGGCGCGGACATCCGCTTCATCCAGGCGATCCTCGGCCACGAGGACTTGAAAACCACGCAAATTTACACGCAGGTGGCGATCCGCACGCTGAAACAAATCCACGCGGCCACGCATCCCGCCGCGATGCTCGACAAAAGCAACGCGCCATCACTGCCCGCGAAGTCCGCGCAACACGACGAGGCGCAGGTGCTCTTCGCTGTGCTCGACGCCGAAGCCCACGAAGAAGAGGAGGAGTAGCGGTGTATAATCTCGTTATGGCTAAAGATGTGATCCACATCTCCGAAGCGGAAGCCGCCACAACCAACGTGGCGACGCTGTTGGCCCACGTGCGGGCAGGTGCGGAAGTCGTCATCGAAAATGACGCGCGGCCCGTGGCCGTGCTGCGCTCTGCGGAGCCGCATCCGGGCCGTCTGCTCTCGGAATCCATCGCGCTGGCGGAAGCGCACGGCTCCACCGTGACGCTCGACGGAGACTTCGGGCGCGACCTCGAAGAGATCATCAACAGCCATCGTGAACCGCTCAGTCCGCCCGCATGGGACTAATCCTCGACTCCAGCGTCGTCATCGCTGCGGAGCGTCGAGGCGATAACGTGACGCAGATGCTCAAGCAAATCGTCGCCGCAACTGGCGATCAGCGAGCGGTGCTCTCTTCGGTTGGCCTAACCGAACTTGTGCACGGCATCTACCGCGCACAAACAGCGCAGACACGCAGCCGCCGCGACTCCTTCATCCGTGAGCTGCTCAACGACGTGGAAGTCTATCCCTACACCAAAGAGACGGCGCTGCTGGCAGGCAAGATCGACGGCGAGCAACAGAGCCGGGGAATCGTCATACCGTTCGGCGATCTGCTCATCGGAGCAACGGCGCTCGAAGTTGGCTACTCCATGCTGACCGCCAACGTGCGGCACTTCCGGTTGATCCCCGGCCTCACCGTAGTGCAACTCTAGCCACAGAAAAACCGTTCGAGCGTTCCGCCCTGCTGACGTACAATCTCCGTCAATGCCACTCGCCGTTAAAGAAGAGATGCTCTCTCCGTCGAGCGATCCGTGTGTGTTCTTCCCTTTAGCCGCCGATCCCGCCGAGCTTGAAACTCGCTTCGGCGAAACATCGCAGCTAAGTAAAAACTCGCGTCCGGGGTTCGCGAGAAAAAATCTTGCACTGCATCAGGGCAGCGCATGGACTAACTTGGGAACTGCGTTGGGGTTAGAGCCACTCTTGCGACGGGAAGGCCTCCGATCACGTTGTACCGGCAAAGAACGCGATAGCGAATCGGGATTGGATAACTTCGGGGCCAGGTACGATGCATCGAGTATGGGCAGGTTTATGACGCCCGACTGGGCGGCCAAGCCTGAAGATGTGCCTTACGCCAGTTTTGGCAATCCTCAGAGTCTGAACCTGTATGCTTACGCCCTAAACAACCCGCTCAAATTAGTCGACACCGATGGACATGATCTAGTTGTTGCCGCAGAACTGCAGAGTGTAGTGACTCAACTTCGACAGGAGTCTCCAACTTTTGACGCAGAGCTGTCAGCGCATGAAGGCCCGAACAGTCCTAACCTCACGATCAACACGGGCAAGACTCCTAACGATCCAGACGGCTCTCCGTCAATCGGAAATACGAGCGCAGTTATTGGCGGTGGTCCAGTGTTGGATTGCAGCCCGAATTGCGTTCCCGTCGATAAACCATACACTTACAACGGTGCTACCGTAACCGTCAGCGACTCAGTTACAGGAGACAAGAGCCAGACCCAGGACGTACTCGGGCACGAAGTGGGGCATGTGCATGATGCCCGCACAAACACGGACCAGTATCACAAGGACTCACAGAATACTCAGCAGACGAAGGGGAAGACTCCCCACGACAACCGCCCAGAAGAGCAGCGAGCAAATCAATTCAAGGACAAAATAAATCAGGAGAAGAAGCAATGGGAAAAAAACCATTGTCACGGTTTCTTTCACAAGACCTGCAGCTAGCCATGAAGGCTTTTTTTGGTGCGAGGTTTGCGTTGTGCATCGTGTTGCTTTGCATAGAGCAGGTCGCTGCACAAAGCTGTTCACTTGAAAAGTTGCAAGCAAAAACTACGGAGATTGAACACGAGCTACTTCCGCGAATGGGTGCCGTTCGTCTCCATCGACTCGAAGAGTTGGAGGACGACGTCTTCGTCCGAAGAGCAGGCAGCAATAGCGTCGAGAGTCCGTTTCTTGTCTACCAAGTCGAGCAAAGGCGCTTCTATCTGAAAGACGGCGAAGTCGTCGAAAACGTTACTGCGGGGGCATTCTCTCGGTATGTTGGCATATCTCGGGACGCGGAAAGTGTCTATCGTCTGGCCGGATTCCCGGACGCCGAGGACAGCTTCAAACGCTTGGTGGCCGACTACCATTTGCCCCCCCCACATAACGCCAGCGACGCACAATCTCGTGCACTCTTTTGTGCGCGGGTTGTTTTTGGTCAAGAGCCACAACAATGGATCCTCGACGAGGCCCAGGCTCACATGCGTGTTTCGGATCGATTGTCCGATCACGGAAAAGACGTCTCCAGTCAGACCACGCGGTGGTGGCGCGATTTTCGGCGCAACCATCCCAACGGCAACCTTAATCTGACAACCACGAGCGCAGCGGATGGTACTTTCCTGACGCGATTGCCTCTATTATGGGCGCCCGTTGAATCTGATATCCAGCCCGAGATTCGAGAACTACAGATCCAGGTGAACCGGGACGGATCATGCCATCGGGCGGGCGGCTGACCCTTGAACGCCCGATATGATCTTGGGTGGCTCAGAGATGGGCCGGAGCGATACTTGGCGGGAGGCGCAGCCTGAGCGGTCGATTTTGATTTTGGGTGGCATAAAAGGAAAAGCTGCTCCCGGGCTAGTTTGCGCGGACCGAATCGAGATAATGCCGGCGATGGTAGCGGCGGAACGTGACGAAATGAAGATCGCGTTGGCCGTAGAGGCGTTTCAGTCCGCTAGGCATTAAGCCGGCAAAGAACGCGATTCCGAATCTGGGTTGGATGAATTTGGCGCACGCTACTACTCAAGTGCTCTCGGCAGATTCATGATTCCTGATTGGTCGGCCAGACCTGTCGCTGTGCCGTACGCTGTTCTCGGCAATCCCCAGACACTCAATCTCTACAGCTATGTTGGCAACAACCCGGTGAGCCACGCCGATGCGGACGGCCACTGCTACCCCTTCTGCGAAGTTCTTACTTGGGCGATAGGGCGCGCAGCCGCAGACGGTGGAGCAAAGCCGTTCGCGAAGAATGTGGCTATTGGGGCAGCGAAGGGAGCTGGGAGTTTCGCGTACAACACCGCGAAGGCTGTCGATACGGCGTTTAGTTCCATGGGAAATCCCGCTGCAGGCTTCGTTGCTGCGATGAAGCCAGGACCGGCGGCCCTACAACCTTCAAACACGACACAAGCACAAGTTTCTGCGGTAACCCAAGTCGGCCTCACCGCTGCTACCGTCCTTGCACCTGGATTGAGCGGAGGCAGCGCAACAGAAGCCGCAACTACAACTGTCACCCACTTCACCAGTGACGCAGTGACGCGGGAATGGCCGCGATATCAGACTCAGGAATGCTTAGGGGAGGAACGTACGTGACAACTCCGGGTGAGATACCTACAGGAGCGACAAGCGGACAAGTGGAGTCACTGCTTGAAATTGGGCCAGGAAAAGGGGCGAATTCCATCACGTTCGATACTCCCAACTCTAACCTGGCGACTCCAGAAAACGGACCTACGACCAGTGGAGGAGCGACTCAATTCCAGCTGCAGAATCAGACTCCAATCGATCCGACGAAATTCAAGCCAACGCCTAAGCCACCATCGCAATGAGGTAACAACCATGAAAGAGCCGATTCCATACAAAGAAGCATTTCCGGCAGGAACGGAGGTGCAAATCGCCGGTCAAGCATTCCTTGAAGATTTTAAGGCGACGTGGAAATACCACCACAAGCTGCAGCCGGAACAGTTAGCCTATGCGGGCCGCGTGGCCAGGGTTAAGGAGGTTGCTTTCTACCATGGAGGCGACCCGATTTACACGCTAGAAGGCATACCGGGTCTATGGCTCGAACAATGCCTACAACCTGCCTGAACGAGGGCTATCAGTACGACGCGGCGGCAATGGCTGCCAGAGGGAGCGAAATCTACGCTTACGATGCGGACACCGATCCCATCTACATCTACGACGGCCCCTGCCCGCGTGTCTTCTTGAACGCATGGTATCAGACCGCTACTTCACCGGCAAAGAACGCGATAGCGAAAGTGGCCTTGATAACTTTGGGGCTAGGTACTTCACATCAAGCATGGGCAGGTTCATGCGGCCCGATCCCATCATGTTCTCGAAACAGAAGCTTGTCGATCCTCAACAGTGGAATATGTACTCCTACGCCAGAAACAATCCGCTTCGTTTTCTCGACCCCACGGGGAAATACGTGTGCAACGGTACGGCGGACCAATGCAAGACGATAAAGGCAGCGCTCGAAAACGTGCAAAAGGCTGCGAACAATCTGCAAGACGGGTCGAAGGAACGAAAGGCACTCGAAAAGGTCTTAGGCTTCTACGGCAAGGAAGATGAAAAGAACGGCGTGAAGGTGGCGTTTGGGGACCTAAAGGGCAAGGCAGAAGCTGATACCTCGACATCGAGGTCGTTCTTTGGACTTGGCAGCAAGACCACCACCATCACCTTCGACCTGAACCAAATTCACCATGATTTTAGCGTGGGGGGACGTGATGACCCAACCGAGACTGCGGCCGTCACTGCCCACGAAGGTGAGCATGGAATCGACCAGAGAATCAATGGAATGCCCCGGAGCCGCGGACAGGAATTTCTCGGCGAACTTCACTCCTTCACAACACAGTCCTACGTCAATTTCGGTTTAGGAGTCGATTCTGCGTACGGCCTGTGGTCGAACGCACAGGGTTTCGATCTAGGCAACGCTGTAATCAACGCGGGAAGAGCGACCCAGGAATGGTGCGAGGACAGCAAGCTATGTCAGTAGAACGTTGCGACGTCCAGTCTTACAGTGTGAGCCTAGGTATTTTCATGCTTATACTAGCGGGGCCCTTTCTCCCTGGTCGCGCCGTGCCAGCCCAGGAACGGCAGGACGTCGACATCTGCGAGCTAGCTACCCATCCCGATCAGTTCAACAAGAAACAAATCCGAGTGCGGGCGCAAGTCCAGACGATCGTCCTCGAAGGCGGAATGTGGCTAGTCGGTGATGCTTGCCCAAGAGAGCTCGTTTCGCTGGACGTTCCAGAGGCCATCCGCCGACACCCTGAACAACACCCGGACTATGCTGCCTTGGAAGACGCGATCCTCAAAAAAGGAAATCTCGGCACGTCCGGGAAGACCATTACAGCCACGTTTTCCGGAAAATTCACGTACTCGCATCACAAAAGACCAAAACGATCGCTAATACTTGAGGGAGTTGAGAATCTGGAAACCAGCGGAATCGGGACGCAGAACAAGGACGACGCTGTATCTACACCTACGACGCATTGACCTTCATGTACGACTGCTCGGTCGAACATGCGCTTTTGACCTACAATTTCACCGGCAAAGAACGGGATTCAGAGAGTGGGCTGGATAACTTCGGTGCTAGGTACCTTGGAAGCTCGATGGGCAGGTTCATGTCGCCCGATCCTGAGAACCTCAGCGCCATCTTGAATCAGGACGACCCGCAAAGTTGGAATGCGTACGCGTATGTTCGCAACAATCCGCTGAATCTCACAGACGAAGATGGAGAGAACTACACGGTCTGCGATGCGAACGGCCAGAACTGCGCCGACCTCACCGACAAACAGTATGACCAGTTCCGCCAGGACAACCCAAATCTCCAAGTCACGCCGAGCGGAGACATATACTCCGGCAACACCAAGCTTGGATCAGAAAGCTACTACAACGAGCATGCCCTCGATGACCTGATAAACGCTGGAAATATGGCCGCTCCGGGAGTGAATCTCGCCGCAAACGGTCTAAGGATTTTCGGCTATACGGTGGCCGCGCCGTTGATGGTAGCTGCGGAATGTGCTGCGGGCGCGCCTTCCTGCACCAAAGGCAACGTCGCAATGGCGATGCTTCCTGAGATAGGTGCGCTGAAGGAAGGAGCTCTGGTCCTCAAAGAAGGAGCGGCAGTGGGGAAGGCTGCCGAAATCCTCCAAAAAACCGGTGGTGCAACGCAGGCCGCTAAGGATTTTGAGGCCCTACAGGGTGCCGAGAAAATAGATGGTGCTGTTCGCACCAAGACGCTATCGGATGGCTCAAAGGCAGTCCTTTACAATAGCAAGGGCGGCTCACCGACAATAGCGATACAGGAGGGCGGTCGAACGGTAACGAAAATCAGATACTAAACTATGTGTGCCAATCAATCTAGAACGGGTTCAAAAGGAGAAGCCTTGACGCTGGGAGAGGACAAAGCCATCTCGCTGCTGAATCAGGCGAAGCATCTCTTCCTGCGTCAAATCTCCGAACCCGAAGAGAACTCATTGCGCCTTCTTGTGGAAGAGGCGATAGTGGATCGCACGGAGACCGTATCAACGCCGGACCAGGCCAGTCCCTTCGCCCAAATTTTGAAGGGCGCTTCGCCGATCAAATCAGTCGAGGGGTGCAGGGCCTTTGAACTCCGGTGGAGCCGTTACATCGCATATCTCGTCACCGAAGAGGGCGTGGGTTCGGGGGGTAGCGATCAGGACGAGGTTTACACCGGCAACCTGCTCCGGGTGTACACCAAATCCCATTTCCTCGACCACCTTTCCCGTGACACGGGCGGCCACTTCGAACCAATCCTGCATTACAAGCTAATCTGCGAGAACCATCTCATCGACGTGGCCTCCTATAGCCCACCAGAGGTTCGGCTTTCGGAGACTGGCGGGGTAAAGGTCAGGCCCAACTGAGCCGCCGATCAGCGGCTCTGCGCCGGGCTACAGCCGGTTAACGGGGAGCGCCAGAAGAGCGGCGTCTTCGACGCCGGGATGGGCTATGACACGTCACCCCAAGTTGGGCGCTGTAGAGCGCCGGAAGTTGCCGCAGGGGAACCGCTGAGAAATCAGCGGCTTAGAAAAACTGCGGCGCTCTGGAGCGCTCCAGGGCGCTGTGCGTT
>Ga0181537_10001824_pt1 | contig 19229 bp, 19 predicted proteins | sample PEATcosm2014_Bin_39_FD_119765 | JGI IMG/M metagenome (GOLD analysis project Ga0181537, IMG submission 119765) | Peatland microbial communities from MTU Mesocosm Facility, Houghton, MI, USA - PEATcosm2014_Bin23_10_metaG | ecosystem: Environmental > Terrestrial > Soil > Wetlands > Peat | place... | reverse complement strand
GCATCCAGCTCGTATTGTTGGTTCTCGTCGCTCATCGTCGCGCGTTCAGTCGGTGCGAGGCTCGCAAGGCCATGCCGGGTCCAATCAGGGCGCGGTCAGGCGGGCGATTGCTTGGCCCGCCGATCGCGCTGCCGCCGGTCTCTCCCGCTGCGCTTCCGGATGGCGCGTTCGTCCATCGCCCTCAGGCGACGCACGAGAACCCGCATCACGGCGATGCCGAAGCCGGTATGGCTCTCGATCATTGTGATGAATTTTTGGGCATCGATCGGAGCGACATCGCATTCGCTTACGGCGCGAACCGACGCGCTGCGCGGCGCTTTGTCGATCAGCGCCATCTCGCCGAGCAAGTCGCCGGGGCCTACGGTCTCGTAGACGCCGTCGCCGTCGAAGATTTCCAGCTTTCCCGATTTCACGACATACACGGCGACCGCGCGGTCTCCCTTCTGGAACAGGGTTTCGCCGGGATAAACCTGAACCGATTTGTGTTTCTCAGGCAGGAGATCGAGGAAGTTGATCTTCGCGCTCATTGTACCCTCACCGTTTCTGATTGGCGCCAGATTAGCAGAAAAGCCTGCCCGATGCGTCGGCTCTTCGCTTCCTTCAGGCGGGCGGTGGAGAGGGCTGTCCAGCCAGTTCCAATTCGTCTGGATGCGTTCTAAAGTCGGCCAATGGGCGCGGCGCCAGCGCCGGGGATATCCGCCATGCATGACACAGTGAAGGAAGTCACCGCGCGCATCGCCGGCCGCAGCCGCGATTCGCGGGCCACCTATCTCGAACGGGTCGACCGCTGGGCGTCGCAGACGCCGCGCCGCGGCAAGCTCGCCTGCGGCAATCTGGCGCACGGCTTCGCCGCCTGTGGACCCGATGACAAGCGCGACCTGACCGAGGCCATCAAGGCCAACATCGCCATCGTCAGCGCCTACAACGACATGCTGTCGGCGCACCAGCCGCTAGCCGAATTCCCCGCCATCATCAAGAAGGCGGCGCGCGAATCGGGCGCGGTGGCTCAGTTCGCCGGCGGCGTGCCGGCGATGTGCGACGGCGTCACCCAGGGCCGCACCGGCATGGAGCTGTCGCTGTTCAGCCGCGACGTGATCGCCCAGGCCACCGCCATCGCCCTGTCGCACGATATGTTCGACGCCGCGCTCTATCTCGGCGTGTGCGACAAGATCGTGCCGGGCCTGTTGATCGGCGCGCTCACCTTCGGCCATCTGCCGGGCATTTTCGTGCCCGGCGGCCCGATGCCCTCGGGCATTTCCAATCCCGAGAAGTCGCGCATCCGCCAGCTCCATGCCGAGGGCAAGGTTGGCCGCGACGAGCTGCTCAAGGCCGAGGCCGCGTCCTACCACGCGCCCGGCACCTGCACCTTCTACGGCACCGCCAATTCCAACCAGATGCTGATGGAGTTGATGGGCCTGCACCTTCCGGGCACCGCCTTCGTCAATCCCAACACGCCCTTGCGCGAGGCGCTGACCGCGGCCTCGGCGGTGCGCGCGGCCCAGATCACCGCGCTCGGCAACGACTACCGCCCGATCGGGCGCACCATCGACGAACGCGCCATGGTCAACGGCATGGTGGGCCTCCTCGCCACCGGCGGCTCGACCAACCACACCATCCATCTCGTCGCCGTGGCGCGCGCCGCCGGCATCGTGATCGATTGGAGCGATTTCGCCCAGCTCTCGGGCGTGGTGCCGCAGCTCACGCGCATTTACCCCAATGGCCAGGCCGACGTGAACCATTTCCATGCCGCGGGCGGGATGGGCTTCCTGGTGGCCGAGCTGCTGCGCGCCGGCCTGCTGCACGACGACGTCGCCACCGTTGTCGGCGACGGCATGTCGCGCTACGCCGAGGAGCCCTGGCTCGACAACGGCACGCTCAAATGGCGCCCCGCGCCCACCGTCACGCGCGACCGCGACATTCTGCGCACGGTCGACGAACCGTTCGACCGCGAGGGCGGGATTCGCCTGCTCGAGGGCAATCTCGGCCGCTCGGTGATCAAGATTTCGGCGGTCAAGCCGCAGCATCGTGCCATCACCGCGCCGGCGATGGTGTTCGACGACCAGGATCAGGTGATTGTTGCCTTCAAGGAAGGCAAGCTGCATCGCGACACCGTGGTGGTGCTGCGCGAGCAGGGACCCAAGGCCAATGGCATGCCCGAATTGCACAAGCTGACGCCGACGCTCGGCGTGCTCCAGGACCTCGGCTACAAGGTCGCGCTGGTCACCGATGGACGCATGTCGGGCGCGTCGGGCAAGGTGCCGGCGGCGATCCACCTGACACCCGAATCGGCCAATGCCGGGCCGATTGCGCGGCTCAGGGACGGCGACATCATCCGCCTAGACGCCGAGGCCGGCGTGCTCGAGGCTCAGGTCGAGAATCTGATGGCGCGCCCCCCCGCCGCCTTCGATCCGCTGCGCTCGGGCTTCGGCATGGGCCGCGAACTGTTCGCCGCCGCGCGCGCCAACGCCGGTTCCGCCGAGCAGGGCGCCAGCACTTTTGCTCCCGCGATGGTGGCCTGATCATGTCGGTCGCAGCACTCATGCGGGCCACCAAGGTGGTTCCGGTCATCGTCATCGATAAGGCCGCCGACGCGCCGCCGCTGGCCCGAGCCTTCGTCGCATCGGGCATCACCACCATCGAGATCACGCTGCGCACCGCGGCCGGCCTCGAGGCGATCAGGCGCACCATCGCCGAGGTGCCGGAAATCGCCGTCGGCGCCGGCACTGTCACCACCGGCGAAGAGCTCCGCACCGTGCACAAGGCGGGCGTCAAGTTCGTCGTCAGCCCCGGTTGCACGCCCAGCCTGGTGGAAGAGGCCAAGGCGATGGGCGTGCCCTACCTGCCGGGCGTCGTCACGCCCACGGAGCTGATGATCGCCGCCGAGTCAGGGCTCGCGTGCCTCAAATTCTTCCCCGCCGAACCGTCGGGCGGCACCGGCATGCTGCGCGCCTGGCATTCGGTGTTCCCGAATATCGCCATGGTGCCCACGGGCGGCATCGACCTCAAGAACGCGGCCGACTATTTCTCGGTCCCCACCGTGGCCGCGATCGGGTGCTCCTGGGTCGCGCCCGCCAAGCTGATCGCCGAGCATGCTTGGGACGAGATCAAGTCGCGCTGCCAGCAGATGATGGCGCTGGCGCCGAAGAGTTAGCGATGAGATCGGTGAAAACATTCCTCTCCGCCCTTGGGGGCGGAGAGGCTAGGTGAGGTGGGGGCGGTGAGTTCCCCACCTCACCCCGACCCTCTCCGCCCCAATGGGGCGGAGAGGGAGAAACTCGGAAGGGACTCGCTCGACGGCTGGGTCGCCTACGGCACCGTCGACGACATCCCCAAGGGCGGGGGGCGCGCGATCAGAACCATCGTCGGCGAGATCGGGCTGTTCCGCACCGAGGACGACCGCGTATTCGCGCTCGACAATATCTGCCCGCACAAGGGCGTGCGCCTTTCGCTCGGCGCCGTCGAGGGCGACTGCATCGTCTGCCCCGCGCACGGGTTGCGCTTCTCGCTTGCCGACGGCCGCGCCACCGAATTCGGCGCCGGCATGACTCTGCCGGTGCCGGTCCGTGTCATCGAGGGCCGCGTTCTGGTTCGCCTCTCGCCGCCGCCGTGGTAGGCTCCCCGCGGGGGAGCACCAAGAGCGGAGATTGGCATCATGCGTATCGCGATCATCGGCGCCGGCAATGTCGGCCAGGCCGTCGGCAAGGCGTGGACGGCCGCCGGCCATGCCGTGACTTATGGCGTGCGCAATCCTGCCGATCCCAAATATGCCGCACTCGGCAAGGGCAATGTGCATACGGCGGCCGAGGCGGCCGCGGGCGCCGAGGTGATCCTCCTGTCCACGCCCTGGAATGCCACCATCGAGACCGCGCGCTCGCTCGGCAATCTCGCGGGCAAGATCGTGATCGACTGCACCAATCCGCTGGCCATGGGTCCCGACGGACTCAACCTCGCCTTCGGCCACACCACCTCGGCCGGCGAACAGGTGGCGGAAGCGGCTCCCGGCGCCGCCGTGTTCAAAACGCTCAACCAGACCGGCTCCGACAATATGGCGGCCGCGAAATCCTTCGCGCCCGCGCCGGCGATGTTCGTTGCCGGCGACGATGCCGCCAAGAAGCCCGTCGTGATGGGCTTGCTGAAGGACATCGGATTCGATGCCATCGACGCCGGGCCGTTGCGCAATGCCCGCCTGCTCGAGGCGTTGGCGATGCTGTGGATCGATCAGGCGATGAAGCGCGGGGCCGGACGCAATTTCGCCTTCGCATTGGTCAAGCGCCGCTGATTCCACCCGCCGCCGCCCCCTGGACAGTTCCGCGAACCGCCCGCTAAAGTCCGCCCGGGAGCAGGTTATCAATCCCCAACATGAAATCGACCGCGCGCGCGGATTTCGCTCCGCCGCCGCACTGGGAGCGTCAGCCGCATGACCATCGCCTATCGCCCTCTGGGCAATACCGGCATCGCGCTCACCGCGCTCGGCTGCGGCGGAACCGCCATGGGCAACATGTACAAGGCCGTGGGCGACGACGAGGCGCAGGCCACGCTGCGCGCGGCGTGGGACGCGGGCGTACGCTATTTCGACACCGCGCCGCTCTACGGCCATGGACTGTCCGAGCACCGGTTCGGCACCGCCATGCGCGGCTTCGGGACGGCGCCGTTCTCGATCTCGACCAAAGTCGGCTGGCGGCTTTATCCCGCGCGCGGCGCCGACACCCAGCAGGGCCTGTTCGACGGCGTGCCGCCTTTCGTCAAGCGCCTCGACTACAGTTATGACGGGGCCATGCGCTCGTTCGAGGATAGCATGCAGCGACTCGGCGTCGATCGGGTCGACATCCTGCTGCTGCACGACTGCGATCGGCGCAACCAGGGCGACGAATTCCCGGCGCGCTTCAGGGAGGCGATGGCCGGCGCCTACAAGGCGCTGATCAAATTGCGCGACGAGGGTGTGGTCAAGGCGATCGGCTGCGGCCTTAACGAGTGGGAGGCGTGCGAGGCTTTCGCGCGGGCCGGCGACTTCAACTGCTTCCTGCTGGCCGGCCGCTACACCCTGCTCGACCAGCAATCGCTCGATTCCTTCCTGCCGCTGTGCGTGTCGCGCGGCATCGGCATCGTGCTGGGTGGCCCGTACAATTCGGGCATCCTGATCACCGGCGCCGTGCCGGGTGCATACTACGACTACGCGCCGGCCAAGCCCGAAATCATGGACCGCGTGCGCAAGATCGAGGCCGTATGCAAGAAGCACAAGGTACCGCTCATGGCCGCCGCGCTGCAATTCCCGCTGCACCATCCGGCGATCACCTCGGTGATCCCGGGCATGCGCTCGCCCGCCGAAGTGGTCGAAAATCTCGACCTGATGGGCCGGAAGATTCCCGGCGCCTTCTGGCAAGAATTGCGCGACGCCAAGCTGATCCGGCCCGAAAGTCCGATCCCCTGATCGCTTGATGGGCTGCCGACCGAACCTAGGGGAGGACAAGAAATGCTCAAACGTATTCCGCCGCTACTGAGCGGCGACCTGCTCAAGATCCTTCAGGATATGGGTCACGGTGACGAACTCACGATCACCGACGCCAATTATCCGGCCGCGTCCAATGCCAAGCGGCTGGTGCGCATCGACGGAGCCGACTCGACCGCCGCGCTCGAGGCGATCCTGACCTTGATGCCGCTCGACGATTTCGTCGATGCGCCAGCCTTCGTCATGTCGCCGGGTCCGGGCGAGACTCCGCCGGTGATCGCCGCCTATCAGAAAGTCTGCGATACCGTGGTCGGCAAGCCGGTCAAGATCGCGGCGCTGGCGCGTTTCGACTTCTACACGCGCGCCGCGCAATCCTATGCCCATGTCGCGACCAACGAGCGCCGCCTCTACGGCAACATCATCCTCAAGAAGGGCATCGTGCGCCCGGGCGAATGAATCGGACCAGACTCGCGGCTGGCCAGGTTCAAGCGACGACCTGCTTGGTCACTTTCATGAACAGATGCTCGCCCGAGGTGACCGGCTTGTACTTGGCCCTTCCGTGGTCCAGGCAATTGGGCAAGCATTCGATCAGGGCATCGTAGTTCGGCTGGTGGAAAAAGATCAGCGACTGGCGGCGGCTGCCGCTGGCCTTGTCGCGCGGCGGGTTGACGACACGGTGCATCGTCGAAACCCAGCGGTCATTGGTCCACTGCGCCATCAGATCGCCGAGATTGACGATAAAGGTCCCGGGCATCGGCTGCACCGGCTCCCAGCGCCCGTCGGCCGAGCGCACTTCGAGGCCGCCCGGCTTGTTCTCGGTCTTGAGGATGGTCAGGCTGCCGTAGTCGGAGTGCGGTCCGCAGCGCAATTGTCCCGGCCGGGGCGGCTTCGCCTGGTCGGGATAGTTTTGTACGACAAGATGGGTCATGTGCTTGTCCACCTTGTCGTCGAACCATTGCTCGTCGAGGCCCAGCCCCAGGGCGAACAGGCGCATCAAATCGAGCGCGAGACCGTCCATCGCGCGGTAATAGTCGATCATGGCGGGCGCGAAGTCCGGCACCTCATCCGGCCAGACGTTGGCAGCGAACGCAGCGCGGGCCATGTCGTTGCGCGTGTAGTAGGGGTCGGCCGGATCGACGTCAACCCGGCCCATCGAGAACCGCTCGAGCAGGTCGGGCGGGGCCTCGCGGTCGTCGAGGCTGTAGGCGATGGCGTTGGATTCGAGCGCGTGATAGCCGCGATAGGCGCCCGAACCGTCGGGCGCGTAAGCCGACTTCGCGGTCGCCGGCAGGTCGAAGAAGGCGCGCGTGGCCCGATCGGCGCGCTCGACCACCGCGTCGGGAACGCCGTGCCCCGATACCACCAGAAACCCGATCGTGCGGCAGGCCTCGTCGATCAGGTTGGCCACCCGGCGCTTCTCGGCCGGCGCGCCGCTTCGGTAGCCGGAGATGTCGATGATCGGAACCGAGCCGGCAGTCATTTGAACCTCCACGTGGAACGACTCCAACTTGTCTCAATCTTGGTGCGCGGCAGGTCGACCGATTCAAGGATCGCGCCAATCGCGCGATCGATCGCAACCCATTGAATTGGCCGGTACAACAGACTTAATCGGCAGCAATTCAATGATCATGCACATGGGAGGCTGCCGCCGAAGCACTCAGCGCGCCTAGCAAAGCAGCGGCAAGCGCAATCTTTGTGCAAATGTCTCGTGCGGACTTGCGCGCCCATCCGCCAGCGGCCCGAATAAGCGGTGGGCATGATTATTGCTCGCCCGATAACTTGGAATCGTTTTCCGAGGAGGGTCTCGATGCGCGAGCGCAGTGTTGGTCGTGTTGCCGTCGTTGGTTCGGTCATGGTCGCGTGGGGACTGCTCGCCGCCGGCGGACCCGCGAGCGCGGCCGAGAAAATTCGCTACAGCATGAACTGGGTGCCGGAAGGCGAACATTGCGGCTTCTATCAGGCCAAGGCCGCCGGCCTTTACGACAAGGCCGGCCTCGATGTCGATCTCAAGGAAGGCGGGCCCGATGTCAACGTGTCGCTCTTGGTCAGCACCGACCAGCTCGAACTGGGCATGGGCGACAGTTTCACCACCATCAACATGGTGGCCCAGAACATTCCCGGACTCACCGTGGCCGCGATGTTCCAGAAGGATCCGCAGACCTTGCTGGCCCATCCCGGCCAAGGGGTGGAAAAGCTGCCCGACGTCAAGGGCAAGCCAGTGATGATCGCCAAATTCGCGCAGCAGGGTTTCTGGCAATTTCTCAAGCAGAAATACGGCTTCACCGACGACCAGCTTCGCCCCTACGCCTATTCGCCGGCGCCGTTCCTGGCCGACGAAAAGGCGATCGAGCAGGGTTACGTCACCGAGGACGAATTCCAGCTGACGCCGCATATGAAAGGTCCGCCGGTGATCATGCTGCTGGCCGACTATGGCTATCAGAACTACGCCACCACCATCTTCGGCAAGAAGCCTTGGATCGACGCGCACAAGCCGGCGGTCGCGGCTTTCATCAAGGCGACGGCGGAAGGATACAAGGAATGTCTCGACGGCAGCGCGGCGGAAGGGATTAAACTGCTGCACAAAGCCAATCCTGACGAGAGCGATGCCTTGACCGCCTTCAAACTCAAGCAGATGAAGGACCGCGAAATGGTGACCGGCGGCGACGCGGCCAAGCTCGGCATCGGCGCCATGACCGACGCGCGCTTCAAGGACTTCTTCGACACCATGTCGGCGTCTGGCGTCTACAAGCCCGACCTCGACTACAAATCGTCCTACACGCTCGAGTTCGTGGGCAAGTGATGCCAACGACCGGGTTCTATGTCCCGGTCGTCGATATCGCGCCCTTTCGCACGGGCGGGCGCGATGATCGACTCTCCGTCGCCCGTGCCTTCGGCGCCGCCCTCGAACGGGTTGGGTTCGTCACCATCACCGGACATGGTGTCGATCCCGATCTGATCGCCGCGACCTATCGGACGGTCGCCGGATTCTTCGCGCTTCCCTACCACGATAAGCTGCGCGCCAATCCGCCCGAGCAGGTCAAGATGCGGGGCTACTTGCCGGTCGGGATCGAAAGCGTCGCCGCCACGCTCGATGCGCGGGCGCCTACCGATCTGTGCGAGGCGTTGGTGTTCGCCGGCCTGTCGCGCACCACGCCGCGGGCCGGCGCCCAGCCCAACATCTGGCCCGACCGGCCGCCTGAATTGCGCGAGCTGGTGCTGCGCTACCATGCGGCCACCGTCGCCCTGGGCCGCGATCTCGCCCGACTTTCATCATTGGCGCTCGATCTGCCCGAGGATCATCTCGACCATTTCTTCGCCGAGCCGGGCGTAACCTTGCGATTCGTCAACTACCCCGATCAGCCCGATCCGCCGCTGGCGGGCCAGCTGCGCTACGGCGCGCATCACGATTACGGCGGGCTGACCATCCTGCGCCAGGACAACGCGCCCGGGGGTCTTCAGGTGTGCGATCCGCAAGGGCGCTGGCACGACGTTTCGCCCGGCGGCGACGGCTTCGTCATCAATGTCGGCGATCTGATGTCGCGCTGGACCAACGGGCGCTGGCGTTCCACCTTGCACCGCGTGATCAACCCGCCGCGCGATCTCACCGGCAGCACGCAACGCCTCTCGATGGTGCTGTTCTTCAGCCCAAACGAAGAAAGCGAGATCGCCTGCCTGCCCACCTGCGCCACGGCTGCCAACCCGGCCAAATATCCGCCGGTCAAATGCGGCGACTGGGTCCGCATGAAGCTCGCCAAATCGATGGAGTTGACCGCCGATTAGTCCGGTCAGTTGGCGCTGGGCCTGTTTGCCTCACACTTCGAGACATTTTTCGCCTCATCCTGAGGGATCGCCGCGCAGTGCGCGGCGATCGCCTCGAAGGAGAGGCGAAAAACCCTCGCGATGAGGCAAACTGGGATGGCACCGCTTCTCCCGCGCCGCGGCGGCGTCAACCGTCCTCGACCGGGATTTCCGTGCTCCACTTCGTCACGTCGAGCACGATCTCGCTGGTGTAGGAGCGGATGCCGGGCGCCGTCGCCAGCACCTGGCGCGCGAAATCCTGGTAATCCGCGACATCCTTGCTGCGCACCAGAACGACGTAATCGATGTCGCCGGCGACGGTCAGGCATTGCGCGACGCGCGGCAGCTCGCGCATCCGCCGCTCGAAGTCGCGCATCGTCTTCTCGCGCGGACGGTCGAGCTTGATGCGCACCACCGTCAGCAGCGGATAGCCGAGCGCCGCCGGAGCCAGCTGAGCGGCGGTGCGTACGATCACGCCATCGGCCCGCAGCCGGCGCACGCGCTTGAGGCAGGCCGGCGGCGACAGGCCCACCTCGTGCGCCAGCGCCTGGTTGGCGATCGCGCTGTTTCGTTGCAGCGCCCGCAAAATCCGCCGGTCGATCGCATCGAGCGGCGAGGCAGCGGTTGCCGGCGGCTTTCCATTTCGCAAGCCATATCTCCTTTTCAATCATCAGGATTTCTAAATCTGCCGAAAATGCGTTATAAAAACGCGCATTTGGCGCCATCAAAGAAATCACGAATCGACGCGGCTGGTGTAGTCTAATTTTCAGGACTGACCATAGGAGCCGCCGATGCCGACGCCGCCTCTCAGCAACGAGCCCTGGGACGAACATCTCATTCGCTACGGCATGGCGTTCGCGCCGAGCTTGGTCGCCAAGGCGCGCGGCACCCTGTTGTGGGATACCGAAGGCAAGGAGATCCTCGACTTCACCTCGGGGCAGATGTGCGCCACCATCGGCCACAACCACCCCCGTATCGTCGCGGCGATCCGCGAGGCGTGCGAGGGCGCGCTGCATCTGTTCAGCGGCATGCTGAGCCCGCCGGTGGTGGCGCTGTCGCAGCGCCTCGCCGGCATGCTGCCCCCGCGCCTTTCCAAGTCGCTGTTCCTCAGCACCGGCGGCGAGGCCAACGAGGCCGCGATCAAGCTCGCCAAAATGTATACCGGCGAATTCGAGGTGGTGGGGTTCACCGGCTCGTGGCACGGCATGACCTCGGGCGCGCAGTCGGTCAACTATGTCGCGGGCCGCAAGGGCTACGGCCCGATGATGCCGGGCTCGCTCGCGCTGCCCGCGCCCAACGCCTATCACTGTCCGGTACGGCATTGCCGCGACGCCTGTGACGGCACCTGCCTCGAAATCGGCTTCGACATGGTGGATGCGCAATCCACCGGCTCGCTCGCCGCAATCATCGCCGAGCCGGTGGAAAGCTCGGGCGGCGTGATCGTGCCGCCCGACGGCTATTGGCGGAAGGTCAAGCAGCATTGCGACAAGCGCGGCATGCTGCTGATCTTCGACGAGGCGCAGACCGCCTTCGGGCGCTTCGGCCGCGATTTCGCCTTCCAGCATTTTGGCGTCGAGCCCGACATCCTCACGCTCTCGAAAACTCTGGGCGGCGGCCTGCCGCTCTCCGCCACCGTCGTATCGGACGAAATCGAGGCGGCGTGCCATGCCAAGGGCTACATGCATGTGACCTCCCATGTGTCCGACCCGCTGCCGGCGCATGTGGCGCTGGCCGTGCTCGACGTGCTGGCCGAGGAGGGGCTCAACGCCCGCGCGCTCGAAATGGGCAAGCATCTCGCGGCCGGCCTGCATTACCTCAAGGACAAGCACGAGATCATCGGCGACGTGCGCGGTTTCGGTCTGCTGCAAGGCGTCGAACTGGTGAAGGACCGCGAAACCCGCGCGCCGGACACGGCGACCGGCCGCGCCATCACCACCCGCTGCATGGAGCTGGGGCTTTCGATGAACATCGTCTCGGTGGGGGTGATGTCGGCGATCTGGCGCATCGCGCCGCCGCTCACAGTGAGCAAGGCCGAGATCGATCGCGGCATCGCCATCCTCGATCAGGCGATCGGCGAAGTCCTGGCGCAAGGGCGGTCAGTGGCCGCGCAGTAGCGGCGCCGGCGCTGGGTCGTCGGTGGAAATAACGAATGCCGAAGGACGTTCGCACCAAGATCATTCACGGCAGGACGCCGGAATCGGCGGCGATGTTGGCGAACATCAAACGAGCGATGGCCATCACCACCAAGATCAACCGTTTGACGTTCGACGATGCGGACGTAATTCGCGCCCTGTTCAGCGAACTGATCGGCCAAAATGTCGACGACAGCTTTATGCTGATCCCGCCATTCTATACGGCCGGCGGGGACGAAATCCGCGTCGGAAAAAATGTCTTCGTCAATCAGAACTGCACTTTCTACGACCTTGGCGGCCTCGACATCGCGGACGATGTGATGATCGGGCCGAATGTGAGTATCCTCACGGCGGGCCATCCAATCGAACCTTTGCGCCGACGCGCCGTCACCATCGGCAAGCCCATCGCGATCGAAAGAAACGTTTGGATCGCGGCTGGCGCAATCGTCATCGGCGGGGTGACAGTCGGCGAGAACTCGGTCGTCGCGGCGGGTTCGGTCGTCACCAAGGACGTTCCCCCGAATACTTTTGTCGGCGGAAATCCCGCTCGAATCATTCGTTCAATTGGTGACTAAGGGAACGTCAGCAAGGAGTCGCGGCGTGGATGCGCCACGCCCTAGTTCAGCCGTTTGCCCGACTCGGCGTCGAACAAATGGACCGAGCCGTCCTGGGGTTCGATCCACAGCTGCTCGTTGGGCGCGAAGCGCCGCCGTTCCTTGACGCTGAAATTGATCGTGTCCTTGCCGACCTTGCCGACCACCAGTGTCTCGGCGCCGGTGGGCTCGATCACCGTGACCTGTGTCATCATGCCGTGGCCTTCCTGGGCCAGCACCAGATGCTCCGGACGGACGCCGAACACCACTTCCTTGCCCTCGGCCAACCCATCGGGCGGCGTCGCCGGCAGCGCAACGCCGTTGGCCGCGACGATGGCGCCGCTTCCGTTGGCGCGCGTCACCTTGCCGGTGACGAAATTCATCGCCGGCGAGCCGATGAATCCCGCGACGAACAGATTGGCCGGCCGGTCGTAAAGCTCGAGCGGATTGCCGATCTGCTCGATCCAGCCGTCGCGCATCACCACGATCCTGTCGGCCATGGTCATCGCCTCGACCTGATCGTGCGTGACGTAGATCGAAGTGGTGCCCAGCTTCTGGTGCAGTTCCTTGATTTCGGCGCGCATCTGCACGCGCAGCTTGGCGTCGAGATTGGACAAGGGCTCGTCGAACAGGAACAGCTTCGGATCGCGCACGATCGCGCGTCCCATCGCCACCCGTTGCCGCTGGCCTCCCGAAAGTTGACGGGGATAGCGATCGAGCAGGGGAACGATATCGAGGATCTCGGCGGCGCGCCGCACCCGGCGGCCGATCTCGGCCTTGTCGATGTGTCGCAGCTTGAGGCCGAAGGCCATGTTGTCGGCCACTTTCATGTGGGGATAGAGCGCATAGCTCTGGAACACCATGGCGATGTCGCGGTCACGCGGCGGCAGTTGCGTGACGTCGCGCCCGCCGATCTTGACCTCGCCGGCGCTGATCGTCTCGAGCCCGGCGACGATCCGCAGCAGGGTTGACTTGCCGCAACCCGAAGGCCCGACCAGGACCAGGAACTCGCCCTCGGTGGCAGCCAGGTCGAGGCCGTGCAGCACCTCGATCGGGCCATATTGCTTGCGAATGCCGGTAAGATCGACTGTTGCCACGGCGACTTCCTGTTGAGTTACCCGAACCTCGCGATGATGGACCAAGATTGGCGCGTCATCGAGGGAATTTGAGGCAACCCATTGGATTTCGGCTCAGTCGACCCCAGCCAGTGTTGCTTTCCGTTTTTCGGATCGTGCGACCATGTCGTCGCGACTGCGGGAAAGGTGCCGTTCGAGCGCGTCGAGGGAGGAATGATCGGCCGCGGCCAGGGCCACGAAAACCTCTTCATGCTCGCGCACGGTCGGCTGGAGTGTGTAGTCGTCTTCGGTATAGACGGCCACGGAGTGGGTCTGCTGCATGATCTTATTGTGCCACTCAGCGATGAACCCATTGCCGCCGAGGCTCACGATGCGTCCATGAAACGCTCGATCCAATGCCAGCGCATTGGCCAGCCCCTCCTGCGTGCCGCGATCGGTTTCGAGCACATGTTCGGCAAGGATGCCGCGCAGCTCTTCGACGACCGCAGGCTTGATTCGGTTCTCGCGCAGGCTGACGCGCAGCGCATTCATCTCGATCAGGATGCGTGCTTCGTAGAGTTCGCCGATATCGGCCGGGGTGAAGCGTCGCACGACCGCGCCGCGGCGAGACGGCGCCTCGACCAGTCCTTCGGCCTCAAGGCGAACCAGCGCTTCCTTGACCGGCGTTTGGCTGATCGACATTGCCTCGGCGAGATCCTCTGGCAACAGCCGGCTGCCGGCGGGCAACTCCCCCGACATGATACGCGCGCGCAATTCCCGATGGACTTGATGCGCGAGAGGAATTCTGACCAGTCCGCTCATGGGAAAAAGTTGACCATGAACCAGCCGGTCCCCTCAATCAAAAAATAGAATATTTTCTATTTTTAGCATTGCGGCGAATTGGCCCGTTCGCTAACGTCATGAAAAGCCGCTATGGCCTGTCGGGCCATGACGATAAACGAGGAAACTGATTTGGACCGGGCGTGAGAACCGGCCAATTCGGACGTTGAACCGCACGTGAAACCAAGTGCGAACCATCGGGTGGGTTCGTACGCGCTCAAAGCATGTTGTGGATCGGAAAGCCGGAATGTCCCCCCTAATTGCCGCGAAAGACATCAGTAAGAGCTTCCCGGGCGTGCGCGCGTTGAGCCATGTTCAGTTCGATCTCATGGCCGGCGAGGTCCATTCGCTGGTGGGCGAGAACGGCGCGGGCAAATCGACCCTGATGAAGATCCTCGCGGGCGTCTACATGCGCGACAGCGGCGAAATCCTCTACAACGGCCAGCCGGTCAATTTCGCCAGTCCGCGCGAAGCCCAGGCGGTGGGAATCGGGATCATCCATCAGGAGCTCAACCTGATGAATCATCTGACCGTCGCCCAGAACATCTACATCGGCCGCGAGCCGCGCGGCCGGTTCGGCATCTTCCTCGACGAGGACAAGCTCAACCGCCAAACGAGCGAAATCCTCGAGCATCTGCACATGAATATCGATCCGCGCGCCGTGGTGGGCGGGTTGACCGTGGCCAAGCAGCAGATGGTGGAGATCGCCAAGGCGCTGTCGTTCAATTCGCGCGTGCTGATCATGGACGAGCCGACCTCGGCCCTCAACGACGCCGAGATCACCGATCTGTTCAACATCATCCGCGACCTGAAGTCGCGCGGGGTGGGCATCGTCTACATCTCGCACAAGATGGACGAACTCAAGGTGATCTCCGATCGGGTCACCGTCTTGCGCGACGGCGAATTCGTCGCCACGGTTCCCGCCGCCTCGACCAGTCTCGATGCGATCATCAGCATGATGGTCGGCCGCACATTGCTCGAGGCGCCGCCGACCAAGGATCACACCGACGATCTTCCGATCGTTCTCGAGGTGAAGAACCTCAACTGCGGCCCGATGGTGAAGAACGTCAGCTTCAACCTGCGTCGCGGCGAGATCCTGGGATTCGCCGGCCTGATGGGCGCGGGGCGGACCGAAGTCGCGCGCGCGGTGTTCGGCGCCGACAAGATTCAGTCGGGGCAGATCGTCGTCCAGGGCAAGCCGGCGCACATCCAAACGCCGGCGCATGCCGTGGCCCACGGGATCGGCTACCTGTCCGAGGACCGCAAGCGCTATGGGCTGGCCACCGGCATGGATGTCGAATCCAACGTGGTGATGGCCAATCTCGGCAAATACCTCTCGTTCAAGTTTTTCCTGCGCACGCCGATGATCCGGGAATCGGTGGATTCCTTCGTCAAACTGCTCAACATCCGCACGCCGTCGACGACTCAGCAGGTCCGGCTTCTGTCGGGTGGCAACCAGCAGAAGGTCGTCGTCGCCAAATGGCTGGCGCGCGACTGCGACATTCTGTTCTTCGACGAGCCGACCCGCGGCATCGACGTCGGCGCGAAAACCGAAATATACAAGCTGCTCCGGTCGCTCGCCGATCAAGGCAAGGCGATCGCGATGATTTCGTCGGAACTGCCTGAAATCCTGCGCATGAGCGACCGCATCGTCGTGATGTGCGAGGGACGGATCACGGGCGAACTGATGCGCCGGGACGCAACCCAGGAACGGATCATGCAGTTGGCCACGCAGCGCGAAACCTTGAAGGCGGCCTGAATGACGGCTCCCACGCAAGCGGCGGCGATTTCGTCGGGCGGGCGTCGCGCCATGTTCCGGTCCCGCTTTTTCGGGCCCTCGGCGCGGCAGAAGCTGCTGGCGTTCGGAAGCCTGATCGTCTTGCTGGTGTTCTTCAGCTTCGCGTCGCCGGCGTTCATGCAGGTCGACAACATCCTGGGCGTGCTGCAATCGACGGCGGTCAACGGCGTGCTGGCGATCGCCTGCACCTTCGTGATCATCACCGCCGGCATCGATCTTTCGGTCGGTTGCCTGATGACCTTCACCGCGGTGATGGCGGGCGTGTTTCTCACCAATTGGCACCTGCCGTTGTGGGTGGGTATCCTCGGCGCGCTCGGAACCGGCGCGGTGAGCGGACTGATCTCGGGCACCCTGATCGCCAAGATGAAGATTCCGCCCTTCATCGCCACACTGGGCATGATGCTGGTCAACAAGGGGCTCGCGCTGGTGGTGGCGGCGGACAAGCCGATCTACTTCAGCGATGTCGAATCGTTTTCGCTGATCTCGCAGGGATCGCTGATCGGCTATATCCTGCCGGACGTGCCCGTGCCCAACGCGGTGCTGATCCTGTTCGTGCTCGCCTTCCTCGCCTCGATCGTCCTCGGCCGCACGGCCTTGGGGCGCTACACCTTCGCGCTCGGCAGCAACGAGGAGGCGGTGCGCCTGTCGGGCGTCAACGTCGACGCCTGGAAGATCGCCATTTACAGTCTGGGCGGCGCCATCTGCGGCGTGGCCGGCCTCCTGATCGCCTCGCGGCTCAATTCCGCCCAGCCGGCGCTGGGCCAGGGTTACGAACTCGACGCGATCGCCGCGGTGGTGATCGGCGGCACGTCGCTAAGCGGCGGCGCCGGCACCATCCTCGGCACCATCATCGGCGCGTTCATCATGAGCACGCTCACCAACGGCCTGCGCATCCTGTCGGTCGCGCAGGAGTGGCAGATCGTGGTGACGGGCCTGATCATCATTATGGCCGTCTACGCCGACATCCTGCGGCGCAGGCGGGCGTAACGCACCGAGGCATCAATCGGGGGGAGGAGAAAACGGCATATCGGAACGAGCATCCCGAGTTTTTGGCAAACGTTTCAATCGTCGTAAGCAGAGGGAGGAAAACCATGTTGAATGCACGTCAGTTGAGTGTCCTGATCGGCGCCGCCGCACTGGTCGGGCTGGGCGGGGTGGCGCGCGCGGATGACACCTACATCCCGCTCATCTCCAAGGGCTTCCAGCATCAATTCTGGCAGGCGGTGAAGCTCGGCGCCGAGCAGGCGGCGAAGAAGGACAACGTCAGGATCACCTTCGAAGGGCCCGAGACCGAAGCCATGGTCGACAAGCAAGTCGATATGCTCTCGGCCGCGCTTGCCAAGCATCCGCAGGCGATCGGCTTGGCCGCGCTCGACAGCAAGGCGGAGATCCCGCTGCTCAAGAAGGCGCAATCGGAGAAAATTCCGGTGATCGCCTTCGACTCGGGCGTCGACAGCGACATTCCGGTCACCACCTGCACCACCGACAACCTCGCCGCCGCCGGCGAGGCCGCCGACCAGATGGCCAAGCTGATCGGCGATGCGGGCGAAGTCGCGCTGATCGTTCACGATCAGACCAGCCGCACCGGCATCGACCGCCGCGACGGCTTCGTCGCGCGCATCAAGGACAAGCATCCGAACATCAAGATCGTCGACATCCAGTATGGCGCCGGCGACCATCTGAAGTCGGCCGAGATCGCCAAGGCGATCGCGGCGGCCCATCCCAACCTCAAGGGCATCTTCGGCGCCAACGAGGGCTCGATCGAGGGCGCGCTGGTCGGCCTCAAGGAAGCCAAGAAGAGCAACATCGTCACGATCGGCTACGATTCCGGCCAGGACCAGATCGACGCGATCAAGTCGGGCGCGGAAGCCGGCGCGATCACCCAGAACCCGATCGGCATCGGCGCCTGCGTGGTCGATTCGGCGGTGAAGGCGCTCAAGGGCGAAAAGCTGCCGCTCAAGGTCGACACCGGCTACTACTGGTACGACAAGACCAACATCGACGACCCGAAGGTCGCCGCGGTTCTCTACAAGTAAGAGTCCAGACCCCACCTCACCCCAACCCTCTCCGCCCCATTGGGGCGGAGAGGGAGCGAGCGTGCGAGCGGGTGAGGTGGGGCGCTGTTCCAGTTGACCATCGCGCGCCGTCGCGGTTTAACTCCTCGCCCAGCGACGAGGACCCCATGAACGCTTCCGATCCCCGATCCCCTCGCCCGCGCGGCGTGCGCGAGCGCATCGCCGACCTGCCCTACAGCATGATCGGCCAGGTCTCGAGCGCCCGGCTGGGCGATCCCAGCTTGATCCCGCTCTGGTACGGCGAGAGCGATCTCGCCACGCCCGGCTTTATCGCCGATGCGGCCGCGCAAGCGGTGAAGGCCGGCCACACGCTCTATGTCGCCAAGCGCGGCATTCCCGAGCTGCGGGCGGCGCTGGCGCGCTATCTCACCGGTTTGCATGGACGCTCCATCGCGGCCGAGCGCGTGGTGGCCACCAGCTCGGGCATGAACGCGATCATGCTGGTGACCCAGGCGCTGATCGATCCGGGCGACAATGCCGTCCTGGTGGCGCCCGTGTGGCCCAATCTGGGCGACACCGTCCGGGTGATGGACGGCGAGCCGCGCGAGGTGCCGCTTGCGCCCACCGACGCGGGCGGCTGGAAGCTCGATATCGACCGCACGCTGGCCGCCTGCGATGCGCGCACCCGCATCCTGTTCGTCAACTCGCCCAACAATCCCACCGGCTGGACCATGAGCCGCGACGAGGCCGCCGTCCTGCTGACTGAGACGCGCAAGCGCGGCATCTATCTGGTCGCCGACGAGGTCTATTCGCGGCTGATCTATTCCGGCGTGCGCGCCGCGCCCTCGCTGCTCGAACTGGCCGAGCCCGAGGACCGCGTCGTGGTGGTCAACAGCTTCTCCAAGGCCTGGGCGATGACCGGCTGGCGGTTGGGCTGGATGGTGGCGCCGCCCGAAATCCACGCCGTGATCGACGCGCTGGTCGAGATCAACACCAGTTGCGCGCCGCCTTTCGTCCAGCATGCCGGCATCGCCGCGCTGGAGCGGGGCGAGGATTTCGTGGCCGAAATGCGCGAGCATTGTCGCCGCGGCCGCGACATCCTCATCCAGGGCTTGGCGCGCTTCCCGCGCGTCCACGTGAAGTCGCCCGCCGGAGCCTTCTATGCCTTCTGCCGCGTCGACGGCATGAGCGACAGCCTGGCCTTCGCCCACAAGCTCGCCGCCGAGGCCAGCGTCGGCGTGGCGCCCGGCCGCGCCTTCGGGCCGGCGGGCGAGGGCTATCTCAGGCTCTGCTTCGCGCGCTCGGCGGCCGATCTCGAAGCCGCGCTCGACCGCATCGCGCCGTATTTGGAGTAGGGACGAAGAAAGCTCGAACCGGCAAGACGCAAAGGTCAGTGAACCGCCAAGGCGCCAAGGCGTCACGAGTTGCTCTTGTCTTCGTCATGCCCCGACTTGGTCGGGGCATCCACGCCTTTTCTGGCCGTCCCACAAAGAAGGCGTGGATGGCCGGGCTAAACCCGGCCATGACGTAACAAATAACGAGAGCCTCTTCT
>Ga0181537_10001823_pt1 | contig 19230 bp, 14 predicted proteins | sample PEATcosm2014_Bin_39_FD_119765 | JGI IMG/M metagenome (GOLD analysis project Ga0181537, IMG submission 119765) | Peatland microbial communities from MTU Mesocosm Facility, Houghton, MI, USA - PEATcosm2014_Bin23_10_metaG | ecosystem: Environmental > Terrestrial > Soil > Wetlands > Peat | place... | reverse complement strand
CTGTGGAAAACTGCAAATTTTCAGGGGGGGGTGGGGGTGGCCCTTCCGTGAAAACAGAGGACAGAAGACAGAAAGACAGATGACAGTGGACAGTGGACAGAGAGAGACAGTGAGAGACAGTTAAAGAGTGAAGAAGTGAATGAGTGAAAAAACAGAAAAGCGGCGAGCCGGAGGTCCGGTTTCGCCGCCTGTTTTTGACTACTTCTCTATTGTGCGCTTTTCGGAATAGTTAATATGCAAAATCGATCAAAAAATCTTTGGCTGTAAGTGGTAGGGAAAAAGCGAGTTACAAAATCGGGAAAATTATTTTTGCGGTTTACCTCTTGACAAGATTATTGGGGAGTCAGCTTCCAGTCATCTGCCCAGCCCGCTCGACTAACATTGTGGGATGCCAGAATGGCTGCCAAAAGCTCTCAAGACGGCCCTTATCGCTCTTGTGGTCGGCTGTGTAGTTTTCAACATCTATTGCATCGTTGGCTATCAGTTCGCAAAGCCTCCAATTGAGCCGATCCCGTCCCTGATTGTGGGGATACCGGTGGCATTTGTCGTAGCGATCGTTGCTTTCATTTTCTCCGCAGTTCGCAATTCAACAAACTGAGACACTGCCATTGGCTCAACAAGACCCAGAGGGCTCTATCCTGTGCTTTCTCATGCGTAGGGATAGAGCTGCGATGAATGGGGGCACATGGCTGCTGAACGAGGGCGAAGGACCTAGGGGCCGTCCATCAGGCCGGCATCGGCCGCGCCAGTGGGCAGGGAGCACTTCATGCCGGGCAGGCAGGAATTCTGACTAACAAACGTGACGCGAATCGCGCCCGTGGCCTGTTGCATGGTGGCAATGATGTATTCAGTGCCGGCGCCCTCGACGTTGACCTTCACGGTGCCGAATTGTCCGGCGCCCAGAGGCTTTAGATCCAAACCGAGCAGGCACTCGCCGCCGCCGAGCGCATCGGCGAGGTTGCCGGCAGTGGGTATGCTTCCATCGGCGATGGGCGACCAATCGAGAGTGAACTCTGTGCCCAGCGCGTACCGGGTGGTGAGCGGCACCTGGGTTGCGTCGGCCTGCAGTTTGCCGTTCATTATGTAAAGGAACTGCCCGTAGAGATCGGAGAACCGCTTGGTATTGAGCCAAGGCGGGTTGTCGGCCTGGGCTGCGCCTGCAATCTTCCAGGCCGAGCCGTCGAAGTTGCGGCGCAGCACGCGTATGCCGTAGTTGGAGGTCTCGACTTTCCAGTCGTGCATCCACCACTTGCCCTTCAAGTCCTTGTCGGTCTGGGTGAACTGAATCTGGGCCAGCAGCGCAGTGGTCTTGTCTGCGGTCTGCGCGCCCACTTCTTTGAGCATCATGTCTTCGAGGGCGATATCGATCTGCTTATTGAACGCGAGCGGGGACGCGTCGCCTCCCGCATTAATCGCGCGCGTCGCGACCTCGATACCAACGATGTTGGAGGAGAGATCTTCAGGTGAGAAGGCGGAGAAGTCCTCCTGATTGCCGAATACTGTGGGATATTTGTTGGCGATGGGAGCGATGGAAGGCGAGTCGCCCCAGGTGGCAAGTTCGTGGGCCCATGAACTCACATAGGCAATCGACGCGGCCAGCAGGAGCAGTTGCGGCTTGTTGCCAGTGGGCAAGGGGCCAGTCGCGACGGTGTCGCTGCCCACGCCGAAGTTTCTCTCGCCATTGGCGAGATGGGAATAGACCCACAACATATTGTCGGCGTTGTCGCGGACGTGGCCGATGTCGACGAGCCCCGCAGCGGCGGTATAGATGTAGCCGACGGGCTCCTTGGTGTTGCTCTCAGCCGCGTCGGCGTCTCCTCCGTTGCCATAGACATGGCCGGCCAGCGCATTGGGGTCGAGTGCTTTGGCGAAATTGAAAATGCAACAGACGCGACTGGAGGGCCGGGGCAGCGTCAACGGCTTGGGCGCAGGCGCCATGGGAACCGCGGGGCATTGCGCGACCGCCGCGGCTTGATGAATCAGCAGCAGAGCGATGGCCGCGCGCGCACAGAGATGTCGGATCCCGATTGCGTGGTTCATGTGGCTTGTCCGATCTCGCGCAGCAGGGGGGAACCGCGCAGAGGTTTGCTGACTGTGGTTGCTCGCCCGCAGTATACGCGACGGTCGGAGATGGAGGCTTTGTAGACGTTGACACGGCCGGCGATTCCCCGTTCGCGAGCCGCGCAACAGGAGTGTGAAACAGCCGTGACGAGTGCGGCCCGGATGCACTATGCTCCTTGGTTGCCTGAAGTGAGGTTGCTTATGTTCCGCAGAATGGCATTTCTTTTTATTGCGCCGCTGACGCTGGTTTGTGCCGTCGTCGCCGGCGAGGCTCGCGCGCAAACCCTGGTCAGCCCTGAATCGACGCGGCGCGCGGAGGCTCTGCTGAAACAGATGACCGTCGACGAGAAGGTCGGCCAACTGAACCAGTCGTCTGGCATCGCGATGCCGGGCCTTGGGACGGGCAAGCCGGACGACCTTGTTGCGCAGGGGAGAGTCGGGTCAATTTTGTGGCTCATCGACGTAAAGGAGATCAACAGGCTGCAGCATCTGGCCGTGGAGAAGAGCCGTTTGCACATTCCGATCCTCTTCGCCTTCGATGTGATTCACGGCTATCGGACAGTGTTTCCGGTACCGCTGGCGATGGCGTCGTCGTGGGATCCGGCGGTTGAAGAAGCGGCGCAGAGATTTGCCGGCGAGGATGCACGGGCGGCGGGGATCGAGTGGACGTTTACGCCGATGGTGGATATTGCGCGCGATGCTCGCTGGGGACGCATCGTCGAAGGTGCAGGCGAAGACCCCTACCTCGGCGCGGCGATGGCGAGGGCGCAGGTTCGGGGATTCCAGGGTGACACGATCGGGCCCAACTCAGTGATTGCGTGCGTCAAGCACTTCGCAGGATATGGAGCGGCGGAGGGCGGACGCGATTACGACTCGTCTTACATTCCCGAGGTGCTGCTGCGCAACGTTTACCTTGAGCCGTTTCACGCTGCGGAGCAGGCGGGCGCGGGCAGCTTTATGAGCGCGTATATGGATCTGAACGATGTGCCGGCGAGCGGAAATCATTGGCTGCTTACGGATGTTTTGCGGAAGGACTGGGGATTCAAGGGATTTGTCGTTTCGGATGCGTTTGCGGTGGGCAGCCTGGTGACGCACGGCTATGCTGCCGACGGGCCGGATGCTGCTTACAAGGCTTTCACCGCGGGATTAAACATGGACATGGCAAGCCAGACTTATACGCAGAACCTGGCGAAACTGGTGACGGACGGCAAGATCAGCGAGGCGGATCTGGACCGCGCGGTGCTGCCGATTCTGGAACTGAAATATCAGTTGGGCCTGTTTGACAACCCGTATGTGGATGAGTCGAAGGTGGACGCGGTGCTGAACCGGGGCGAGGGGCTGGCGCTGGAGCGCAAGCTGGCGGCGCGATCGATGGTGCTGTTGAAGAATGACAACCATACGCTGCCGCTGACGAAGAGCATTCGCAGGGTTGCTGTGATCGGCCCGCTGGCAGACTCCGTGAGCGACATTGAAGGAGGCTGGACGGTTGAAGGCCTCTTTGGCGGCGCGTCGAAGAGCCACCCGGTGACGGTGCTGGCCGCGCTCAAGGATCGACTGGGTGCGGGGACGGAATTCACCGTGGTTCCGGGCCCGCCGATGTCGCGGGTTTTTCCGTCGATGCTCGACGCGTTTACCGGCAAGCATCCTCTGCCGCCGCCCACGGCCGCGGAGACAGCGGAGTGGGTTGCGAAGTCGCAGGCCGCAGCGTCAAAAGCCGATCTGGTGATCGCGGTTGTGGGCGAGCTGGCGTCGATGAGCAGCGAGGCATCGTCGCGCGCTTCGCTCGAGCTTCCCGGCATTCAGCAACAGATGCTTGAGGCAGCGGCTTCGACGGGAAAGCCGATGATCGCGGTGCTGCTGAACGGCCGTCCGCTCGATATCCGATGGCTGAACGATCATGCTCAGGCGATTCTTGAGGCGTGGTTTCCTGGGACGGAGGGCGGGAACGCGGTCGGGGATGTGCTGTTTGGCGATGTCAACCCCGGAGGCAAGCTGCCGGTGAGCTGGCCGCGCACCGCAGGCGCGGAGCCGCTCTACTACAACCACAATCTGACGCACGATCCTGAGGATCGCCCGACTTTTTATTCGCGCTACTGGGACATCTCATCGAAGCCGCTTTTTCCATTTGGATTTGGGCTGAGCTATTCCGCATTCAAGTTTGCAAACCTGCGGCTCGATCACGATCACATCAAGGCGGGAGATGCGACAGAGGTGGCGGTCGACGTGACGAACACCAGCGCGGTGGCCGGCGATGTGGTTGCGCAAATCTATATTCACCAGCGCGCCGGATCGGCATCGCGGCCAGTGCGCGAACTCAAGGGCTTTCGCCGCGTGGCGCTGAAGCCGGGCGAGACGCAGACGCTGAAGTTCACTCTGGGCAAGGACGAATTGGAGTATTGGAACCCGCAGACAGGCGCATGGATCGAAGAACCCGGGGCATTTGACGTGTGGGCGGGCGAAGACTCCACTGCGAGCCTGAAAACGGAGCTGACGGTGGTTCAGTAGGTTTTGTGGAGCGGGGCCGTCTTAGAAAATCTTTGAGGAGTTGTGGCGGCCAGCTGGCGCGATTTAAAACGCCAGCGGGGTGAAGCGGAGGGCGAGGCCGGCGGCGCTCGACGTAGCGGTGACGGCGGTGAGGTCGGGGATCAGGTAGTTGGCGGCCCGCAGGCTCTCGGCGGGAAATGAAAACGTGGTAGCGACCACGGTGCATCCAGCGGCGCGGCCAGCCTGGACGCCGGGAGCGGCATCTTCAAACACAACACACTGCTCGGGCGCGAAGCCGAGAAGCGCGGCGCCGGCGAGGTAGGGCGCGGGGTGAGGCTTGCCCTGCGGGACGAGCTCGGCAGTAATGATGCGCTCGGGGACGGGAATGCCTCCCGCAGCGAGACGCACGCGCGCGAGGGGCTCGGTGGCGCTGGTGACGACGGTCCAGCGATCGCGGGGCAGCGACGCGAGGAAGGCGAGCACGCCGGGCAGAGCGGTGACGCCCTCGGTATCGTCGACTTCAATCTGCTCGATGATTTGGTTTTCTGCTTCCGGATCGAGGTCGGGGCGAAGCTGGGCCACGGTCTCGATGCTGCGGCGGCCGTGGGCGATGCGGCAGGCGTAGGCAGGATCGACGCCGCGCATAAGAGCCCACTTGGTCCAACTGCGCTCGACCGAGCCGAGGGAGGAGATGAGAATGCCGTCCATGTCGAAGAGAATGCCCTGGCAATGGAGCTGAACGGGGGAAGAAGCGACGGAAGAGGCCATAGTTCGATTGTAACGAGAGGGATTTGCCGGCTTACCGCTTCGCGGTCTGAAGAGGCTTGGGCGAAGTGAAGGTGACTTTGGGCGGGTCGGCGAAGGTGATGGTTGCGGCGACGGTGGATTTGTGGCCGGCTTGCTGCACCTGATTCTGCTGGAGAGTGACGGCGCCGTGATCGATGGCGGCGTCGGCGGACCAGTGGTCGAAGCGAGCGAGAGTTTTGGGAAGCTGCGATGCGGAGTCGGCGACAATTGCGCCGTGAAGCCAGTCGAAGTGGAGCGTGCCGGTGGCGGAAGAGGCGAGGTCTTTGGCGGCGAAGCCTGAGAGGGCGAGTTTGCCGTTGCCGTCGACTGTGCCTGCGGTGCAACGCATAACGAGGAGATTGCAGAGCGCTGGACCGCTGACTTTTTCGAATTTGCCCTCGAAGGCGTAGGCGGGCTTGTCGCCGCCCGCGAGTGTGCCAGTGAGATGAAGGTGGCCGTCGAGCAGGCCTGCATCGATGCTGGTGAATTCGGCGCCCGTGGGCAAGACGCGAAAGACGATGGATGCGTTGTCGAGTGTGACGGGACCGAGGACGAGTGAGTCGGCTTTGATTGTGCCGTTGAAGCGCGGCCAAGGCGACGCAGAGGCGAGTGAGAAGCGCGCGATGAGATCGGAGAGCACCGTGCCCTGTTGCCTGGCGCCGAGCAGCGCCTGCTGCAGCTCGGTGGTGTCGAGCGAATCGAAGTGAAGGTCGAGCTGGGGCGGACATTGCGAGCCGGTTTCGCAAGCGAGAGCGATTTGCAGGCTGGCAGTTCCCTTCACCGGCCCGTAAGTGAACGCGACCGGATCCCAGACGATCGAGCCGTTGCCCAGATGAAGTTCGGCCTCGGAGATCTCGACGTGGTTAACGAGGGCGTCGGATTTCCAGTTGGCGTTGTGCAGGGTGACGGTGCCGCTGAGCTGATCGGCGTTGGTGTCATCGGCTGGGACTGCGCTGATCGTGAGTGGGGGAACGACGCTCGCGACAAGGTTGGCAGATGCGGCGGGCGGCGGAAGCCAGGGGCCGTCAACGTTGAGATCGAGCAGCGCCGGATCGCCCCCGAGTGTGTCGATTGCCGAGGTGTCGGCGACGCCGGCGGCGTGTGCGAGTTCGCGAAGACGTGGCAGCGCAGCCGGACCGCGTGCGGTGATGTGGTATCCGCTGAGGGCCATGCGAACACCAATGGTGAGCGGCGTAACGCCGCCGGCCGGGAGCGGAAGAGTTGCCGTGAGTGCAGCGGGCTGGCCGGGCGCAAAGGGAGCCGGCGCCAGGCTGAGCTTCGCGAATTGAATCGGCTGTTGAAGGCCGTTGCCGCTGAGGCGGAAGCCATCGATGGTGAGACTGCCCTGCAGCGGGCCTAGCGGCGGAGAAGGATTTTTCGCGAGCTGAGTGCGCGCGGCGTGTGGATGAGCAGGCGCAGGAGGGACATTTTCTGCGGCGGAATCGTAGGCGAGTTGGCCGCTGATGGTGCCGCGTGCGTCGAGATCGTCGCCGATTCCGTTGCGGAGGGTGCGCAGGACGCCCAGCGAGGCGCTCAACGGAATGCGATCGAGCTGGACGGCGACCTTGCCGGAACTGCTGGACGGCTGGTCGGCGGTGAGCTTGATGTGACCGTCGCCCAAGGGCGAGTCGCAGGCGAGGTTTTCAACGGCGCGGCCGGAGTAGTGATAAACAAAGGAGCAGTTGGCGTCGAAGTCGAGCGCCTCGGCAGGCGCGAATTCAGCGCGATGGACGCCGGTGGCGGTGAGCCGCGTCTTGATCTGCGCGGATTCGGCAGTGCCGTCGAGCTGCATATTTCCTGTGAGATCGCCACGCCAGCCGGGATCGGAACCGAGGATGAGGCGGCTCAGCTGCCCGAGCTGCGCCTCCTTCCACTCCATCTCGACGTGAAGCGGCATCTGGCGCAGTTGCGGAGCGCGGCTCACGCTGGCCTCGAGTCGAACGATGCCGGTGTCGGCGAGATCGAGATTTACGTCGGTGCGCGCGGGCTGACCGCGCAGGCGCAGACGCCATTCGCCAGGATTGGGCTGCCAGAAGGAGATGTCGGCGTTGACGAGAGAGTAGGGCAGCTTTTCGAGGCCGTCTTTGATGTTGATGCGTGAGTCTGTGGCCTCGAGGTAAGGGAGCGGAGGCGCACTTCCCTGTCCGGCTGCGTTGCCACGGGTTACGGCGGCGTTGCGGAAGAGCGGATCGAGATTCCAGCGGCCGTCGGCATTGCGCACGAGATTGAGGCTGGCTTCGTCGACGCTGATGCGGCTGATGGCGAGGTGTCCGCGCCAGAGCGAAGAGAATTGAATGGCCGCGGTGACAGTGCCGGCGTGAAGAACGGGCTCTGCGCCGAAGGCGGGATCTTCGTCGACGGTGAGGTCGGCGAGGACGAAGCCGGGACGAGGGAGCAGGCGAAGTTCAACAGAAGATAAGCGAACCGGGCGGTCCAGCGACCGGGAGACGAGCTGGGTGATGCGGCTCTTATAGCGGCCAATCGAAATCATCGGCGGCACGAGGAGAACGGCGAGAACGAGGACGATGGCGATAAGGACCAACCAGAGCCCTCTGCTGATGCGCCGCCGGCGTTGCGCCTCTTCCGTCATGGTCTTCAATGCTAATTCGTTCAAGTGAGGGTTTCAGCGGATGACGTGGAAGGTGCGTCTCCAGCGCGTCTCGGTGAAGAAGTGGAGCGCGACGTGAGCCATCCAGGCAACACTGTTGGCGATGCCGGTTTGCTCGTATTGATGTTCGGGCGTTTCGAAGGACCAGTAATTGAAGAGCGGGCGGCCCACAATGTTCTGGCGCGGCACGAATCCCCAGTAGCGGGAGTCGAGCGAGTCGTGGCGGTTGTCGCCCATCATGAAGAACATGTCTGGCGGGACGACGAGGTCGCCGTCTTTTATGTAATTTGGCGCCGCGATACCCCAGGCTTCAGTCGAACTGGGATTGTCGCCCGGAGGGCTCGAAGGAAATTCGTCGAGGTACTCCTCTTCGCCGGGTGTGGCGGCAGGCAGCATCTGGCCATCTTTGGGCAGCGGCTGAGGGGTTCCATTGATGTAGACCACGCCGTCGTGCAGATGGACGCGATCGCCCGGAACGCCAATGAGACGCTTCACGAGATACTGGTAGACGGGCTTGCCGTCAGAGTCGACCGAGTCGGGCACCGGCTTTTTGAACACCACTACATCGCCGCGTTGCGGCTCGCGGTAACGCAGGAGCGGCTCAATCCATTTGGCGGGGGGAGCGATGGTGATGCGATCGACCACGAGGTGATCGCCGACCAGCAATGTCTTCTCCATGGAGCCGGAGGGAATGACGAAGTTTTGGGCGAGAAAAGTGAGGATGAAGAGGCCGACAACGAGGACGGAGCACACGCTGGCGACCGCCTCGAAGGGTGTTTCCTCAACTTGAACGGGCGGTTTTTCTGGAACGGCTGCGGCCTGCGGCCTGGGTGGCGTGTTTTTCTTGGTCATCCTGTCGCTCTGTGCCCAAAAGGCGTTGAGGTGGGTGGTCGCGAATCAGAAGAAATCAACGCACCACCCGGAAGATACGCTTCCAGCGGGCAAAGCCCTCAAGGCGGGCCGTAAGTTCCCTGTCGTGTCCGAGTTTATCATCCGAGGCTTGCTGCACATCGGTGGTGGAAGGACGGCGCACGGAGAAGTAAATGACCAGTGGACGCGCGACGATGGCGCGACGCGGGACGAAGCCCCAGAAGCGGGAATCCTTGCTGTGATTGCGATTGTCGCCCAGCATGAAGTACTGCCCTGGAGGCACGACCAGTTCACCGTTGCGGGTGAGACTCTGCAACTGCTGCCACCAGGTGGGGTCGATGTTGGGATCGGTGTAGACGCGCGCGGGAAAGTTGTCGCGGAAGGAATTGGGCGCGGCGGGTTCGAAGGCGGCATAGGGCTCGTCGAGGACAACGCCATTAACGGTGACGCGGCCGTCGTCGATGCGGATGCGGTCGCCGGGAATGCCCACGACGCGCTTGATCACGTAGGAAGGTTCGGGGTGATGGAAGATGACAATGTCTCCACGCTGAATGTCGCGATAGGGCATGAGCCAGCGGGCGAAACCGGTGACGCGGCCGGTGGGCGCAAAGACCTGCTTGTTGACGAGCAGGAAGTCGCCGACGAGAAGCGTGTGCTCCATGCTCTCGGAGGGAATGAGAAACGGCTGCAGCACGAAGGTGAGAAGAAAGAGCGCGACCACGATGGTTTGCAGCAGCGAAGCAAAGGCCTCGGGCACCGTGGGAAGATGGGGCCAATGGTGATGGGCGGAGTGCTGCGGCGGAGTGCCGGCAATGGGTGCAGGAGAGCTCACGGCTTGGTCCGCTCCTCCTCTTCCTCGACAGATTCGATGGTCTTGTCGGCAATGGCGGCGAGGCGGATGAGAGCGCGCCGGGCGGCGTCCTGTTCGGCGTGCTTCTTGGTGCCGCCGGTGCCGCGCGCCAATGCTTTGCCGGGTTCGCTGCCAGAGGTCTTGAGCCGGACCTCGACGAGGAAGCGCTTGCGGTGGTCGGGGCCGCTCTCGCTCTTGACTTTGTAAACCGGGGCGCCGGCGCGAGCTGCCTGCAGATGCTCTTGCAATGCGGATTTGTAGTTGCCCAGCGCGGCACCGGAGCGCAGCTCTTCGGCCAGTTGCTCAACCACATTGCCCATGACGTAGCGGCGGACAAAAGCGCGCGTGGGCTCGAGACCGCCATCGAGGAAAAGCGCGCCGATCACGGCTTCCATGGTGTTGGAGAGAACGGTGGCCTTGCCGCGCAGGCCGCTGCGGTCTTCGCCTTTGCTGAGGCGCAGATGCTCGCCGAGTCCAATGACGGTCGCGACCTCAGCCATATGCTGACGGCTCACGAGCTGAGCGCGGACGCGGGTCAGTTCGCCCTCGGTCCACTCGGGGTGAGACAGGAACAGCGCCTCGCCGACCAGCAGGCCCAGGACCGCGTCGCCGAGAAACTCGAGACGTTCGTTGTCACCGGCGGCGGCAGAATCGGCCGCGAGGTTTTCAAGAGCGCGCTGGTGAGCCAGAGAGCGATGCGTGAGAGCGCGCACCAGCAGTTCGGGCGTTGCGAAGCCATGCCCGAGTGCGGCTTCCAATTGAGCCAGAGCTGTGTTCACGTGCTCCTCGACGCGTTTGATGTTTGGTGCGGGCGGCCAACACTCCAACAAAGAGAGCAATATTGCTGACCCGGCGCGCTGCCTCTATTAGACGCCACGAGAGTGCCGACCAGAATCCGAGGAAAAATTATTGCGGCTTGGGAGTCCCCTGCTGGCTACCCCCTGGCGGCGCGATCTTGCCCGGAGTGTCGCCCGGAGAGTCGTCGTCAGCGTCTTCGCAACTGTGCCCATTGACGGCGTATGCGGTGCGCACGCCTCGTTCGGCGGCGATGCGGGTATCTTGCGCGCCGTCGCGTGTGGCCAGCGCCTCTTTGTATTCAGAGAGAGCCGCGTCGCGTTTGCAATCAAGGTCGAGCATGCGGCCAAGGTAAATATGAGACCAGGAAACGAGGCGTGGTTCCTTGCTCGCAGCGATGGTTTTTTGAAAGCGATCGATGGCTTCGTCAGGATGGCCGGTCATGATGGCGGTGCGCGCAAGGATGAAGTCGGCGCGCGCCTCATCGGCGACGGACTGAAGCGTGTCGCCGTGGATCGTCAAAGACTGGCGGGCAAGCGCGCTGGCGGTGGCCACGTCGCCTGCCTCGAGTCGAGCCTCGGCGAGGTCGAGTCCGCTGAGCACGCGCGGCTTGCTGCGCTGCAGTACGTCGCCATCGGCCTGCTGATCGAATTCGATGTTGCGGGCGCGGTGGACCTGCTGGTCGATGTCCATGGAGTAGACCATCTCGCCAATGGTGTCACGCAGGCTGACGGGGTCCTTTTCAAACTGAAGCATCTGCTCGTAGAAGTACTGCGTGAGCACGAAGCCCTGGGTCATGTCGTGGCGCACGGTGGCCACGCGCACAGCATCGACTTTTTCCTGATAGACCTGGCGATCGTGTTCGTAACGCGGCAGGTCGGATCGGTCGACACCGGCAGGCACCTTGAATTCAGGGACGCCTGTGTCCATAGTGCGCGCCTCAATCGCCTTGATGAGGCACTCGACGGTCAGGGCCACAGTGTCTGACCGGAAACGGAATTCCAGGGGAGCCTCGCGAATCTCTTTGAGGATAGGCTGCTCGCGATCGAGGGCGTTGGCGCGCGTGTAGAGCAGAGGCTCGATCACGTAATGAAGATAGGTGTGGCGCACGGAGCTCATGGGAACCTGGCCGTTGACCGGCGAAACGACGACGACGTAATCGGTGCCGTAGACGCGCGCATTGACGAGCGAAGGCGATAGCATCGGCTCGATCACGACGACAAAGCGACTGCCGTTGTAAGTCGAGGCCGGCATCTTGAGGTAGAGGTTGGTGCTGACGATCATCTGCGAGAGCGGATCGTGAAGCCTGTCGATCTCTTCGTCGTAAATGTGGTGAAGCGTAAGCCAGATGCCATGGAGATCGAGCGCGGCCACGAAGTCGTGGAGCATGGGCGCGATCTCGGCAACCTGGGTGGAGTCGGGGGGCATCTCGGGAAGGTCGACGGTGGTCTCAAGTTCGGGAGGGGGGCTGAGATAGAGAGCCAGCGATATGTATTGCGAGATATCTTTTTCAGAGCCGGTCATGCGGTGCTGGGCAATGAAGAGGCAGATCTTGTCGCGCTTGGCGCGGGCGTCTTCGCTGCGAGCCAGGGCCTGATTCATCTCTTCCCGCACACGCTGGCGGATGGGAGCCGAATCTTGCAGGCCCTCGTCGTATCCGCATGCATTGAGGGCCGCGGCCATGTCAAAGACCGGCTCGGAGCTGATAAGGGAGATGGTTGGCCCAGCAGGATCGATGAGGGAAGGAGCCTTCTCCTGCTGGGGAGCGCCCGAAGAAGACGACGAGCTTTGCGGAGGGCGGGCTGCGCCGCCGGAAGAAGCCTGGGCGCCAGCCGCTTGAGCAAGGAGCAAGGCCGCAATCGCGAAAACCACGGACGGAAACCAACGAACTGTCTGAGACTGCATCAATAATCCCTACCGGTAAGTCTAGTTAGACCCCACGGCAGGGTCAAACGGGAGCGGGTAGAGGCAGTTATCGAATTTGAAGGGGCGCTGAAGGCCGATTGCGGCTAGCCGCGGACTGAAACTCCGGCGAAGGAGAGCACGGCGAGACCGCGCACGGGCTGGCCAAAGAAGCGCGCGGGCTCAAACCGGCTGGACATCAGAAGGCTCTCAACCTTGGCGCGGGTGGCTGTGTCGGTGGGACCGGAGACGATGCGGTAGTCGTAGACCTGGCCCTGCCCGTTGACGTAGGCCTCGACAACGACCGGGCCGATAGAGTCGCTGATATCGTCGCTGCTGCCGGCGCCCGCGGAAAGATAAAGCAGGCGTGGCCCAGTGGCGTTGCCCAGAGGCTCGTCGCCCCTGGCCTGGGCAACCTCAGGCTGGGCAACCATGCCGACCAGCACGGTTACGGTGCCAAGCAGCAGCACGGCGCTGGCAAATCCGGCACTGGCCTGCAGGAGAAACGGCCCGATGGTGTTCTTCCAGGCGAGGCTCAATCCGGCGAAGGCACCTTTACGGCTGCGTGCGCCCTCGCGGCTCACGGCCACGCGAATGCGCAGGACGAGATCCTGGGGCTCGGGAACCTGGCCGAGGCCGGCCAGAGCGGCCTGGCTCTGGCGGAGAGCGCCGAACTCAGAGGCGCAAGCATCGCATTGATCCAAATGAGTGGACACGCGCTGCATTTCGCGTCCGGTCAGTCGACTGTCGAGATACTCAGAAAACTTTGCCTGCGTCGCACTGCAGATGCTCATCGCGCCTCCTCTCCCAAGGGCAACTGAATGGCCTTGTGTGTCGGGGTACTCGCCGTCTTTGTTGTGGCCATCAGCAGCGCCTTAAGGCAGGCGCGGCCGCGCACCAGACGCGACTTCACAGTCCCCAGGTTCACACCTTGAATCTCAGCAACTTCCTCGTACACAAATCCCTCAATATCGCGCAGGATCAGGGTGGTGCGGAAGGGCTCGGGCACCTGGCTGAGAGCCGCCTCTACACGCTCCTTGTTCTCAGCATGGACCGCCATCTCAAAGGGCGATTCAGCGGAGTCGACCAGGGTGTCGCGCACACAGATCGGCGTGTCGCAACCCGAGCCGTTCAGCTCCTGCTCCATGGGGACTTCCTGCATCTTGTGGCGCATCCACCAGCGGCGCTGATTGGATGCCTCGCGCAAGGCGATGCGGTAAATCCAGGTGCGCAACGACGACTCCCCATGAAAACCGCCCACTCCGCGGAAGACCTTTACGAAGACTTCCTGGGTGAGGTCGGCGGCGTCGCCGCGGTCACGAACGGTGCGGGCAAGCAGCGAGTAGATCGGCTGGTGATAGTGCGCGATGAGCCAGGCGAAAGCTTCCTCTGAACCGGCTCGCAGTTCCGCAACAAGAGCCGCCTCTTCAGATTGGAGCGTGATCGCGCTGGCAAGATTGCCCATGGTGAGGTCCGCCTGCAATTCAGTCCTCCCACATTATTACCGCAATCTGCGCATCTTTGGCATCTGCCGCCTGTTTGGGGGCGAATACCGAATCTGCGCCCTGCCGCCTGACCGGCTGGTTTGCCCGGATCAGCCCCGTCGGTCGATGAATTATCGCCGGGTCGGCTATTGCCCAAGTGCGTGGGAGACGGAACAACCGCATCAGCTTGCCGGAAGTCCCACGCGCCTATTCTCTTAGACACCGGGGCACCCCCAAAGTGTTCCCGGTCACGGGGGTCTGTTTACGGCTTATTTTGTGGGACGGCTGACGCCCTCAATCCATCTTCATCCCGGGCATGGCCGAGTGGTCCATATTGTCGTGGCCGTTGCCGTCATCGTCGATGGACCAGATTTTAGCCGGGTCGGTCTCGTAGGGATAGACGTGGACCATCCAGCCGAAGACGTGAGGGATGAAGACGCCGCCTGCAGCTTCGCAGGCGTCTTTGGTGTGGATGGAGCCCATCATGCCAAATTTGGCATCGGGGCCAAAGTTGGCGGCCCACTGCCCGGCGGGCGCCTTGCAGAAATTGACGTGTTGATGCCAGCGCGCCACGCTGAGCGGGATCCGGTCATTCAGCTCGTCCTGGCTCGCGGTCACAATGTCGGTATACATGGCGCCGACCAACTGGTATCCGCCGTCGGCCGTCTTCTTGTAGAGCAGCGAGGTTGGCTTGAGCGGATCAAAGTGGGCCAGCGCCTCGCGCGCGTTTTCACTTTTGGTGAAGTGATATTGCGGTTGCGGCAGATTGGGAAGAAAGATTTGATAACCGTCGGCAAGGGCTTTGCGGTAATCGCGATAGGGTTCCATCGCCTGCTTGGCCGCGACGACGATGGCATCGGCCCTCTGCTGATCGCCGGGCTGCGGAGGACGAAGAGGCGTCAGAAACATATGCCCTGCCATGTGCGCCATGCCGCCGCCGGACATGTTCATCTCATGGCTGGTCTTTTCATCGGTCTGCGAGGATTGTGCTGAGGCAGAGGCCGCGAGAAGACCGACGGTGAAGCAGAGGCTCGCGGCGCATCGGACGCTTGAGGCGCAGAAAGAAACCCGCACTTTGTTTGGCATCGAAGAGACCCTCCCGTTTTACCGCAGGAGCTCGGCGAAAGACGCGGCGGGTTGGCCGCCGAATTTGGAGAAGCCGCCGGAGATCCTGCCTGCTGATCGATACGCGCGATGCTCGATCCGGGTTCCCGGTCCGTCTGTGGCTATTCGTCGCTCGCTTGCATTTCGATGGCGCCGTTGGCGAGTGCCCACTTTATGAATCCCTCGGGCGCAGCTTTGACGCCGGCAATGTTTGCGCCGTTTACGCTGCCAATCTGCTTCCACTGCACGTCCTTGAGGTTGGCTTGCCGCAAGTCTGCCGAACTCAGGTCGGCGCCATAAAGCTTAGCCCCGGCCAAATCGGCTCCTACGAGATCGGCGTCTTTCAACACAGCGTTGGAGAGAGTCACATCTTCAAGGTTGCTGCCGCGTAAATTTGCCGAGTGCAGATCGGCGAAGGTGAGGTCCGCATACTTCAAGTCGCTGCCGCGCAAGTCGCTGGAGCTCATATCGGCGCGCAACAGGTTGGCGTGTTCAAGCCGGACTCCCTGCAGGAAGGCTGATGAAACGTCCACGCCAACCAGCTGAATCTTGTCTTCATTCAACTCCTGCAAAGCGTCGATGCGGCCGCCGCTGCCGCCTTTGCCTTGTGCTGTATTGATTACCTGCCACGCCTGATAGTGCCTTTGTTTAACCCGGTCGCCTGACTCGCTGAAGTAGAAGAGAACGCCGACCAAAACCGAGAAACTGCCAAGATACTCGAGGACCTCGAGAAGGCTCCAATGGCTCAGTCCGTAGGCTACCCACTCCAATAGCCACTCGAAGACCCGAAAGGGGGTCATCCAGCGGTACCTGGGCCGGCTGATCATCGTTTTCCAGGGCACCGGGCGCTCTGTGACTCTATGCGAGATCATGGCTTTCTCCTCAACTCATCGGAGCGAGAGGTTTGGCTCGATTGGACGCCGTAGATCATTGGCGCTAAATCGTAAATACGATGCGGCGGCCCTTTTCTACGCGCGACCAGGCGGCCTCAACGTCGGCCAAGGGTACCGGCTCCACGTCGATATGCACCTTGCCCTGCGCCACCATATCGAAGAGTGTGGGAATGGCGCTCAGGATCTCATTGAGCGGCACCGCGCCAAATCCGGAACCAAGCAGCTTGAGGTCGATGCTGCGCAGGGTCGCGCCGGGGAGAGTGATGGTGAGGCCGGCGCTTGTGCCCACCTCGACCAGCCGGGTCGATCGCGTGGCGCTCGGATTGAAGCCCTTGGAGAGCGCGTCGAGCAGCAGCTCCGTCGGACGGCCCCACAGATAGTCGATGACGACGTCGATACCCTGGGCGGCCTCGGCCATGAAGGCTTCGCGGAGAGCGTCTTCGGGCTGGCTGAGGGAGATGACGGAGTCGAGATTTTCGGCCGCGAGCGCGTCGACGTTGCGGCCGGTGCCGATGATGCGCCTGGCCCCGAGGTGACGCGCGAACTGGATGGCAAGATGGCCGGCAACGCCGGTGGCGCCCTGGACAAGTACAGTTTCTCCGGCGGCGAGACCCGCGCGGTCTCTGAGCGAGAGCCAAGCTGACATGCCGGGATTGGCGACGGCCGCAGCCTGCACGTCGTCGATGCCATCGGGCAACGGCAGGCACTTTGATCGAGGCACGACGGTGCGCTCACACATGGTGCCCCAGGGCTTGCGCGCAAAGCCGAAGTAGACGCGGGTGCCGTCGTCGAGCGCGCCGACGCCGTCAACACCGGGCACCATGGGCAACTCGCCGCCTGCGGCGTAGTGGGCTCCGCTGGCCAGTGCTTTCACGATCGGGTGCAGGCCGGCCGCGCGCACGTGGATCAACGCTTCGTCTGCTGTGGGCGTGGGCTCGGGGAAGGACTGATAGCGGGGCGGCTGCTTGAGGTCGTAGACAACTGCGGCGTGCATGGATCGGCCTCCACCAGAGGATGAGAGCAACTCTACTGTAAGGCAGCGGAGTTTGGGGACTCGTGCCCGTCTCGCTACGAAAGAAAAGCCTGTTAAACGGAGCTGATCATTTTCCTTTGTAGTCGACGAAGAGCTCGGGGAACTGTTCTTTTAAAGCGGCGATTTTGGGCCGGTCGCAGACCAAGATGTAAGGATTGTCGGGATTGTGCAGGGCGTAATCCTGGTGATAATCCTCTGCGCGATAGAAGCCTTTGAGCGGCGTGACCACGGTGACAATCGGTTTGGGAAAGATGTGTGCAGCGTCAAGTTGCGCAATGTAGGCGTTGGCAATGCGCTTTTGATCGTCGTTGACAAAGAAGATCGAAGACCGATAGGACGTGCCAACGTCGGGCCCCTGGCGATTGAGCTGCGTGGGATCGTGCGCCACCGAGAAGTAGACGCGGAGAAGCTGTCCGTAGGTGATGCGCGAGGGATCGTAAACCACCTCGACGGATTCGGCATGGCCCGTGGTCTCGGTCGTGACCTGATCGTAGGTGGCAGTCGAGGCCGAACCGCCTGCGTAACCCGCCGTGGTCTTGATGACGCCTTTGACGCGCTCAAAGACGGATTGAACGCCCCAGAAGCATCCGCCGGCAAAGACAGCCTTTTCGCTGCCGGGGTGGGAGGCGAGGGCGGCGTCGATGGAAGCCGCGGGAATCGGCGGATGGGGCGCGGCCTGAACTGAACAGGCTGTAAGCGAAACGATGAACGCAAAAACAGGCAGTGTGCGGATCAAACGGCTAAGCATGAGTGGGGACCTCTGAGCAACTGCCCATAAGACGTGCGCGGGCATGGAAAGGATACAAAACACGGTTGCGCCGTTGGATTGACGAATCAAGTCGCAGCAGAGAGAATAGAAGGGTTGCATCCGAGCAGCATGTGGGCCTGTGGCGCAGTTTGGGAGCGCGCTTCCATGGCATGGAAGAGGTCGTCGGTTCGATCCCGACCAGGTCCACCAAATCCTTAATTACAGCCTCGGCCCAACGATCCTTCTCTCTCGCTTCGTTCGAGCTCAGGATTTCGCCTGCGGGCTCAGACGCCCGCAAAGCCGCTCAAGTTCGATCCCCGACCAGTCCGCCAAATTCCTTCTAAATCCAGGAAATGACAAGCTGGAAACCCCCGTGTTGCGGGATTGTGTGCATCAATGCGACCTCGTCGTTTAACAGGCGCAATGGCTGCCTATAATCTCCTCATCCATGGATGAACAACCGCACCTGACGCAGACCGCGGGCAGCACACAGCCTGGCCGGCGCGATCAAGCGACCCTGCCGCGCCTGCATCTCGAAGCTGGGTTGGTTGTTTTTCTGGCGCTGGTGCTGGCGGTTTTTGTCGCGGTGCATCACTACCTGGACGCGCGATTCGACTTTGGAGTCTTCTACTACGCTGCGCATATGGTGATGGACGGCGCGCGGCAAGCGCTCTATGACGCGGGCGCGCAGCATGTGTTTCAGGCACGATTTCACCGGCCGCCGGCGATGCTGTTTCGGAACCCTCCCTTTGCGCTGCTGCCGATGCTGCCGCTTGCAGCGCTGCCGATGCTGGCGGCGTTTGCAGTCTGGACTGCGATCTGTTTTGCGCTGCTCTATGTGAGCCTCAAGGTGCTGGAGATTGAAACGGCGGTCGTCTTCGGCAATTGGCCGCTGCTGCTCTCTCTGGCCTACGTGCCGGTGATGGCGAGCTTTTTGCACGGGCAGTTCTCGCTTGTCATTCTGGCGTCGTATGTCTTTGCGTACGCGGAGTGGCGCGCGGGGCGACGGTTCTGGGGAGGAGCGATTCTCTCCATCGCCACGCTCAAGGTGCAGCTGGTGCTGGGCTTTGTCGCGGTGCTGCTGCTCAAGCGAAAGGGCCGGGAATTGGGCGGATTTGTCTGCGGCTGTGCCGCCCTGCTTGGCGTCTCCGCGCTCATCGCGGGATTGCCAGCGGTGCTGAGTTATCCCGCATTTCTGCTGCACGGCGAGGGGAATCTGGCCAATGAATTTGCCAACATGGCCAACTGGCACGGACTTCTCTATCTGCTGCACATCGATCGGCCGTGGCTCGAGATTGCGCTATCGATTGTCACGATTGTGTGGGCAGCGCATGCCTGGAAGGATCTGGATCGGGGATTTGCCGCAGCCATGCTGGCTGCGATGCTGGTCAGTTACCATTTCAATCCGCAAGATCTCGCGCTGACCCTTGCGCCCTTTTATCTCGCCGTAAAGACGGGAATTCTGCCAAGACAGCGGGTTCCGCTGGTCGTGATGCTGGCGCTGTTTGTGACGATGATGATGGTTGTCGCCTATGCTCCGCTCTCGTTGCTGGCGCTGCCTATCGCTGCTGCGCTCTGGCAATTTGGAAGGGACGCGACCATCGCCGACGCT
>Ga0181537_10001821_pt1 | contig 19233 bp, 21 predicted proteins | sample PEATcosm2014_Bin_39_FD_119765 | JGI IMG/M metagenome (GOLD analysis project Ga0181537, IMG submission 119765) | Peatland microbial communities from MTU Mesocosm Facility, Houghton, MI, USA - PEATcosm2014_Bin23_10_metaG | ecosystem: Environmental > Terrestrial > Soil > Wetlands > Peat | place... | reverse complement strand
TCTCGTAGTTGGTCAGGGTCCCACCGAGCCAGCGGTCGACCGAGAACGGCATCCCCGTGGCGGCTGCGGCCTCGCGCACGATGTCCTTGGCCTGGCGCTTGGTGCCGACCAGAAGGATGTTTCCGCCGTTCCCGACGGTGTTCTCGATGAAAGCGCAGGCCTTCTCGAGTGCGTCGTGCGTCTTGGCGAGGTCGATGATGGTGACCCCTTGGCGGTGGTCGAAGATGAAGGGCTTCGAACGGGGGTTCCAGCGCTTGGTCTGGTGCCCAAAGTGGACGCCTGCGTCGAGCAGGTCTTTCGGAGTGATGCTAATGCTCATTGGGATCTGATGTATCTGGCGGGTACACAGGCCGGCCAAAGAGGGCCGCCTTGCGATCGTGGTTGGACTGACGTTGACGTTTGTTGGATTTGAGTGACGGAAGGTCCAAAAGACCGCTCCGCGGGACGCCTTGCAAGCGCGAACTTGGGCCCGCTGCCTTCGGGACGCCTTTAGCGGGCCCGGGAGGCGGCAGCCGCCGTCGGGCTACGTATTATTACACATTAACTTCCGTGACCAAAACGCTACCCTCTCCGCAAATGAAGCGAGCCCGACGAAACTGCCGATTTAGGGATCCCTTGGGGGGCGATTTAACGTCCATCCGGGGCGTCCCCAGTGGAAACATTTCGATTGGCTTCAATTTCGAAGCAAACCACTTTCACCTTCCGGCTTTCCCGCCCATGCTGGCGGAGGGCGTTGCTATTGTACCAAACTCGAAAATTCTCGGATTCCCGCGGCTTCACGATCATGGAGGTGGCGCTAGCCGCGACCGTCCTCGCCCTGACGCTGGTGGGGATGATAGGGGTCGTGGAATCGGGCACACAGATGCTCGATCTCTCACGCAAGCAAACGATTGCGAATCAGATCCTCCACAGCGAGATCGACCAGCTGCGCATCCAGAGCTGGCAGACGCTCTCGGGGTACAACTCGGCCGGAACCCCCGTCTTCGGTTCGGGCTACCCCCCGGGACCCACGGTCCTCACATCGGCAAACGACCCCTCCTTCGCCGAATTCGTCGCGAATTATCCGCAAACGGCGACAATCTACACCCTCACCCGCACCGTCACCTGCGTGCAGCCCGTCCAGGTCAATCCCAACCCCTCGGGGAATTACGCGACCAATCCGTCTTTGCTGCAGGTGACCTTCACCATCACCTGGACCGGGATAACCGGGCAGAGCTATACCCGCACTAGCACGACACTGGTCGGACAGAATGGCCTTTCAGTCGCATATCAGCGGTCGTAGTCCGGGAAAGAGCCGCGGGCGCGGCTTCACGCTCTTGGAGGTCATGATGGTGACCTTCATCTCGTCGTTCGTCTTTGCGGGCGTCCTCTCGGCGTACATTTTCCTCGGTCGCGGGCTCGCGCGGCAGGTCAACGCGGAGAACCTGGAATCAAGGGCCCGCCTCGCGCTTCACACGCTGACGCAGGACATATCGAGCGCGAGCGCGATCACGGCGCAGAACCCGGGCGCGCAGGTCACGGGCATGCAGATGGCGCTCACGATCCCAGGGTCGAACACCGTCACGTACTACTGCGACTGGTCGCAGGGGGCCGCGAACGGGATACTCGAGCGCCAGGTGGGATCAAATCCCTACCTCGTTCTGCTGACAAACCTCTCGAGCCTGAGCTTCCAGTATTTCGACTCGACCACGCACGCGGTCGCCGTCCCGGCCGCCGCGCCGTCGTCGCCGCAGGTCGACATCAAGCAGGTTTGCCTGACCTTCACGTCCACGGCCGGCTACGGACCGAGCGGGAACCTCTCAAACTTTACTGTCGTGTCGCCCCTCGTGATCCTAAAGAACAAGGGCGTCCTGCAGGACCCGAACAGCCCGTGAAGCATCGATTCCGACAGTCCCTGCCGCGCAGCGAGCGCGGGGCCGCGATGCTGGCAGCCCTCTGCCTGGCGATGGTGTTCGCCATCTCGCTCTCCAGCTACATCGCGCTCTGCTACACCTCCCTCGCGATGAGCACCCGCAACGTGGTGAACGACCACTGCCTGGAGCTCGCGGAGGCCGGCATCGAGCAGGCGCTTTACGCGAGCAACGGGAACGCCCAGGGCATCAGCAGCGCCACAACCGGCTGGACGTCGACTCCCGGCTCGCTCGTCACGACCGTGACGACGACCATGACGATGACCTCGTCCGGCCTCTCGCCGTCGAGCGGAAACCCCACGGCCCTGAACTACGGCAACGGGGCGACGGGCCAGACGAACATAACGTTCACGTACCTGAACGGCCAGCCGATGGCCATCCAGACGATAACGTCCCAAGGCGTGATGACGCTGCCGACCGGCACGATCATCAGCGGGGCAACGCCCACGATCTCGAGGACCCTGACGTACACCGGGCCGAGCACATCGAGCACCGCCGCCGCGCCGCTCTTCGTCAACGCGGTCGCGGCGACCACGGGACGGGTAAGGTTCACCGCCGCGGCGACGCTCGACAGCTACAATTCGAACCCGCCGGTAACCTCGCTCGTCGGCGGCCTGAACTACGAGATCGCCGCCGTGGGAACGACGGACTGGACGCAGATTGGCGCCACGTCGAACACGCAGGGCCTCGTGTTCACGGCAAGCGGGCCCGGCACCGGATCAGGGACGGCGTATGCGAACTACAGCGCCGCGGTCGCGGGATATTCGGCGGTCGTCGCCTCCCAGGACGTGGGCTCAATGAGCGCCACCGTCCGGCTCAACGACGCCGTGGTCCACGGGTACGCGGCCGGGTACGACTACAACTCGCCGTCGACGGACAACTGGCTCTCGTACGCGGGCGGCGGCAAGCTTGTCGGCCCGAACACGCCGAGCACCACGTTCATCGACTCGAGCCGCATCCTCACGAGCCAGGTCCCCTACCAGCCCGTGTTTCCGGAAAACCTTCCGAACGGCTCGGGAAACCTCCCCGTCGCCTGCACGACCGGGGGCAACATCCTCAACAGAACCTCGTCGATCGGCAATCCGCTGCTGCCGACGCCGCTCGTGTATTACGCGGCCGGCATCAATGTCGGCAACGGGGTGACCGTCAGCATCACCGGGCCCGTGGTGCTCATCGTGTACGGCCCGGGATTCGGGAGTGCGGTGAACATCGCCGGCACCGGCAATATCCAGCTCACGACGCCCCAGGCGTCCCTCACGATCTTCGCGAACGGCGGAAACGTCGTCATCGGCGGGCAGGGAATCACCAACATGAATGCGTTCCCGCTGCCCAAGAGCGTGGCGATCCTCAGCACCACAAGCACCGGCTACACCGTCACCATGTCCGAAACCCAGCCGTTCTACGGCGTGGTCTACTTCCCGTACCAGTCGATCACTGTGAGCTCCAATTCCTCGATCTACGGCTCGATCGTGGGCTCCACAATCAACATAAGCGGTTCGCCGGCGATCCACTACGACAATGCCCTGCGGACGCCGGACACACTTTCGAGCTCCGCTGCGTTCGCCTATGTCACGGCCCCGATTACGGTGAGCGGTCTCCTCGCGTCGGTGCCGTAGGCCCGATCCCGCCCCGACGCCGGTTGACAGGCAAGGGCCGCCTTTGCCTAAATGACTTGCGCATGTTCAAACGCAAGGAACGCCACGGTGTTCTGATAAACCTCACGGACCACTGTGTGCAACTGGCCCGGCTGGGGCGACTGGATGTCCGCCCGCTCACGGTAGATACGTTTGCGGAGGTCTCGGCGGCCGACACGGGATCGGTCGCGCGCTGGCTGGACGTCAACTTCGGCGACCGCGCGGGAAAGTTCATCTCCGCCTACTGCGGGTTTCACCCGGCGGAGCGCATCTTCCAGAGGGACGCCATCAACGTGAGGAGGCTCGCCGACCGCGAGTTCCTGAACAATGTCGTCGCCGAGCAGGCGAAGATCGTCTCGGCGAAGGCTTGGCACGTGGCGGCGCTTAACCCCGGGGACGGGATGCCGCTGACCTCGGAATCCAGCAGCCGGACCGCCCTCTTCCTCGGCGTGCCGTGGTCCGCCTCGCGCGAGGCGCAGGTGAGGCTGCGCGACTGGGGTGTGCGCCCGCGCCGCCTCGAGCTCGGCACGCCGGTGCTCCTGGGCGGCCTCAGCCGATACGCGAGCCTGACCGGCTACCCGCACCTCATTGCAGCCTGCGAGATTTACCGCAACCAGACGCACCTCTACCTGATCGGCAAGGACGGCGTCCACACGCCGCCGCCACTGCCCCACGGCCTGCTCTCGATCGAGGAGGCGGCCATGAAGGAGCTTTCGGCGCCCGACGCCGCGGCCGCGAGGAAGCTCCTGGAGCAGCCGACCGACGAGCTCAAGCACCATGGCCGCCGCCTGATAAGGATGCTCTCCCGCCACCTCAGGCCGGCCGTCGACTATTTCGAGATGCAGACGGGACAGCGCATCGGCGCGCTCTTCTGCGCGCACCTTCCCGAGAGGCTCGCCTGGCTCGAGGAGGCGCTGGCGACCGCCGTGGACCTCGAGTATTTCTCCCCCGACTACAGCCGGTGGCTTCCGTCCGTCGGGCTCGAGGCGCCGGGGCACGCGCTTCTCGGGCCCTCGTGGATACAGCCGCTGTCGCTCGTAGCCCAGCTGGCGCCCGGCCCCGCCGTCGCAGCGACATGAGCGCACGCGACCGGCTTTTCCTCTCTCCCCACTGGCACGTGGACTGCCGGCTCGTAGCCGAGCTGCCGGAGGACAGCGTCGTCGGCGTCCGCTTCATGACCTACGCGGTCTCGTGCGCGGTGGCTCTCGCGGCCGTCCTCTTCACGGGCTGGTACGTCTACTCGGACCTGAACCTCAGGCACCAGATCGACGACGCCGCGCAGCGCCTGGAGGACGACCGGTGGGAGGTCATTGAGATACGGCGCCTGCAGCACTTCTACGAGATAGAGAGCAAGAAGATTGAGAGCGCCTACACGGAGATGAAGAATCCGATCCTCATATCGGGCTTCCTGAGAGAGTTGGGCCGGACGCTCCCCGACAGGATGGCGATCGACACCATCGAGTACGGCGACGGCAGGATCCTGATCCGGGGGCGCCTTCGCGAGTCGTCCGAGGCGGCAAGCATCCTCCTCGGCAAGTACCTGGACAGCCTGCGCAAGGATCCCGACGTCGGCCCGCACTTCACCTCGATAAATGTCACCGACCTGGATCGGTCGACCGAGGACGAGCAGATGATGATCTACGCGCTCACGCTCCGCCTGAAGGCGCGCACGCCATGAACGTCGCCGACTTCATGCAATGGATAGCGACGCTCCGCCGCCATCCGCTCAGCGCTCTCTGCGGATCCATCTGCATCGTCTGCGGGATCACGTGCTGGTACGTCTACGGCAACATGAAGTGGCTCGAGCTTGAGCACAAGCAGGTGCTCCAGGACAGCGACCTCGACCTGGCGTCGATGATCTCGGGCCCGTCGGTCCGCCAGGAGCGGCTCGCCGCCCTCGAGGTCACCCACCGGATCGAGGACAACCTGGTGATCGAGGACAACCTGGCGGAGAATCTCTGGTATTTCTACAAGATCGAGCAGCAGACAAAGGCGCACATTGCGGAGCTTCGCCCCCTCAATTCGCTCCTCTCGGACACCAAGGCGTACTACAGGCGCGTCCCCTTCTCGGCCCGCGTCACCGGCACCTATGAGCAGACGGCTGCCTTCCTTTACGCGATCGAGACCGGTCCCCGGCTCTCCTACATAACCTCGCTCACCTATAGGCGCGCCGATCCTGGGAGCCTCCAGCTCATCCTGGAATTCAACGTTGAGCTGCTGGGCAAGAGATGACCAAGCAAACGAAGAACCTGATCGCGCTTGGCGTGCTGATCGTCCTTACGGCCATCAGCTACCGCATCAACAGGATCGCGCCGCCGCCGCGCTCGGCGATAAAGGCCCTGGCGGCTAAGGCGCAGCAGCAGGACAGCCCCCTCAAGGCGCGGTTTCACCGTGTCCGCGCGGAGATGGACGGCCTGTACCACTACCGGCTGAAGCCGATCCCCTTCGACGCATCCGCCAACCCGTTTCGCCTGACGCCCGGGATGGCCGCCGCCGCCGCCGCCCCTCCCACGCCTGCGGCCGGGTCAAAGACGCCCGAGCCTGCCCCCCAAAATGCCAACCCGGATGAGTTTGGCGACACCCTGCTGGCGCACGCAATCGCGCTCGCCCGACTCGGGGGCGTCGTCGTCATGAACGACACCACCCAGCTCACCGTTGACGGGCAGCTGCACAAGCAGGGCGACGTTTTCACCGTAAAGGTCCGCTCAAGGCTGGTGTTGATCCGGATCAAGAAGCTCACGACCACGTCGGTCACGCTCGCCCTCGATGACCCGGAGTCGGGAAACGCGGAGACGACAATCCGCCTGAAATAGGGAAAGGCGTTGACAGACCGGTGGACCCCCAACACGTTGCCCATCCCGCCTGTTGCAGGGTGGAGCAGCCTGGTAGCTCGTCAGGCTCATAACCTGAAGGTCGTTGGTTCGAATCCAACCCCTGCACCCAATTTCTCCCTCGTAACCAGTAGGTTACGGGGGATTTTGGTTTTTGCCGCTGATGCCGCGAAATGCAGGGGAATGAGCAGGCGGCTGCCACATAGCCGGCGGCGCCAAATAGCGTGGACCCTGTCCCTTTGAAGCGGCGCAGTTTGGGTAATCGTTGCGCCTTGAGCGGCGATGACGCGGCGGCCCTTGACCACCGGAAGATGCCATACTCAAAGCAAGATACCCAACGAAGTGAAGGCTTCAACGACCCGCGATTCTGACTAAGACACAACGCATTCCAAAATTGACGGCGCGCGTTTCAGGAGGGTCGAAATCGGGGCGGCGCGAGAACACCAGGTCTTTGGGCGAGGCATTGAAAAAGGAGCCGCCGCGCAGCACACGGTGTTCATGGGCCGGCTCCCGCCAATCCTCGCACCACTGCCAGACGTTCCCTGACATGTCATAGAGTCCAAGCCGGTTGGGTGCGAAAGATCCCACAGGGGAGGTGCGCGCGAAGTCGTCCCGGTAGCCGGCGATCACGCTTCCGTCGGCTGGCCAGCGGCCGTCACGCGCTTCCTCGCCGGCGTAATTGCCGGCTCCGGGATCCGGCGGCCAGTGCGATCCCCACGGGTAGGCCGTCGCCGGCCGTCTTTCTTTTTCGGCCGGAGTACCCGGCCCCTCCGGAGGCAAACCAGCGGCGAGGCTCCATTCTGCATCGGTCGGCAGGCGATAGAGTTCTTGCTGTCGCAAACGATGCTCTCGGCGCTCCTTGGCCGTGAGCCAAGCGCAGAACGCTTGCGCGTCCGCCCAATTGATCGCGCACACGGGATGGAGCGGTCCCTGCGGGAATCCCGGCGACTGCCAAGTTGCGCCGTTCTGCTTCCAACCCATGGCAGTAATTGCGACGACGCGAGCGGTCGCGTCGTAATGCGTGGCGGCGACGAAGGCAGCAAAATCAACGACACGCACATCCCAGATGCAGAACCAGACCGGCGTCCCCGGCACGGGCACGAAGCGTTGACCCAGGCTATTCTCAAATTCAGCGGCAGGCGCCGCCAGGCCGACGCTCAGGGTCAGCGACAGAGCCGCGCTGGCGACCGTCCAATGGCCACTTTGCCGCATCCTGCGTCCAGCCCCCCACGTCCACCGTGCAGCGAAACCGCGCCCTCCGCTCATGGCTGCTGCTATCCTCGAAAACTCATTGGGAGGCAAATTCCAATCTACGAAATTTCCGGGTTAGGGATGCTCAGCCGGCCCGCGCGCAAAATCGACCAGCGGCATTCGGCCGGCCCACCCGCCCTCAGGCCCGGGGCGGTGGTCGATAGAGACACCGTGATACCCAGCCCCTAATTGAGGTGCATGATGGCAAAGTTCAAAGCGCCGGCGAAGCTAACCCATAGAAAATAGGGGAGCCAAAGCCACGCGGCCAGCCGGTTGATGCGCGCCAGGCCCATCTGAATCCAGGCAAGGAGTGCCCAAAGCACGGCAATGTCCACCAGCGCCCAGGCTGGCCGGTGCAGGCCGAAGAAAAGGAATGACCACGACGCGTTCACGGCCAACTGGACGAAGTAAACGGCCACGATATGCCGTGCCGCTGAGCCCCCGAATCGCCAAGCCTGCCACGCCGCCACTCCCATCAGGATGTAGAGCACCGTCCAGGTGGGACCGAAAAGCCAGGTCGGAGGGTTCCAAGCGGGCTTATTCAGCAGGGGATACCACGTGCGAACGTTCGGCAAGGTTGCCCACGCGCCAAGACCCCCAGCCGCAAGGGCGGCGCCAATGAATCCCGTGAGGGGAAGCCAACGCGGGGCCGGGGCCATGTCGGTCACATTGTTCAAGATTGATGGCCGCGCCTCAGCAATTGGGGACTTTGAGGGCCTAAGCCGGAAAGAGTTCGCGGATCTTGGCCGAGCGGTAGTCGAAAATCTTCCGCAGTTGCGGGCGCACCCAAGCGGCATGCACCCAGTCGCCGACGACGCCAAGAGGAAGCGCATAGGTGACCCGGTCCACCATCAGCGTGCCGCCGGCCGACTCGGCAAAATGATGCTCATGGTGCCAGACGCGGTAGGGGCCGACGCGCTGCTCGTCGACAAAGTAACGGCCGGGCTCGACGTGGACGATCTCCGTCAGCCAACGCAGCCGCACAAGGGGTGCCACGCGGATCCGGTAGGAAATCATCTGTCCCTCATACATGGGCGGAACGTCTCCGAGCAGCTGAAAGTGCATGGAGGGCGGCGTGAGCGCGTTCAAATTCTTTGGGTTCGCGAAAAACGCCCACACCGCGGACGCGGCTGCAGGGATCATCTGCTCTCGTTCAAGCTGGTGGACCATCCGCCAAAATCGCAGGTATGCCGCCCGCGTCAATTCGGCCGCCTAACCTTGTCTCTGGCCTCAAATCGAGGCGACGGCGGGGTTCTTCGCGGAAGGCCTCGGTCTAACCCGCCGCATTCGGTCGTTCTGTCCCCAAACACAAAGGGCCAGAAGAATCGGGTCCAGAGTCCGTCCGTATCGGCTTATGGAATAAACCACCTTTGGAGGAACCTGGGAGTGCACTTTGCGTTTGATGAGTCCGTCCCTTTCCAATTCGCGGAGGGTTTGCGTCAACATCTTCTGCGTCACTTCGGGCAGACAGCGACGGAGTTCACTGAATCGCAGCGGGCCGGGCTTCAGATAATTGAGCACGAGCGGCTTCCAGCGCCTCCCCATCACTCGCACGGCATGGGTTACGGGACAGTTCTGGGAGTTAAGAATGGGTGACGTTTTGATGAAAACACTCGGTATCAAAAAGGTGCCTACTAGACAATCGGATACCAAAGGATATGCTCGATTTCAACATGACGAAGATGGCACCCACTGTTCCCGCCAAGGCCGATCCCGGGCTGAGTCTGGATGAAATGAAGAAATTCGTGCGGAATCACTTCGAGGATTTCGTCAACCGGCAAAAAACCGAGGTGGCTCTGAAAAACTTCAGCGAGGACTTCCTGGATCACGACGAGCCCGGCGGAGTCGCCGTCGGCGCGCAGGCCGCCAAGACGATGATGGAAGGCGTCCTCCAGCATTGGCCCGACCTTCGCGTCACGGTCGAAGACATACTGGCGGAAGGCGACAAGGTGATGGTTCGCAATCGGTGGCAGGCGACGGACAAGGCCACGAGACAGAAAATCGAGTTTCACGGCTTTGTCCTGTGGCGCTTCGCAAACCAGAAGATTGTCGAGCGGTGGGCCACGATAACCCCGCCGAGGCCGGCCTAAGTCCAACTCACGCATATGAACGTCACTCTCTTCGGCGCTACCGGCAATGCGGGCGGCCGAATCCTGAAGGAACTGCTGGCAAGGGGACACAGGGTCACGGCCGTCGTTCGCGATCCTGCCAAACTCCCTCAGCAGGCCGGTTTGATGATACGCAAGGGCGATCTCTCCGATGTCACGCTGGTGGCGGAGGCCGTTAAGGGGACGGAGGCCGTAATCAGCGCTTATGGTCCGGGACTAAGTTCTCCGCAGAATCTCGTCGACGCGACCAGAACGACGGTGGCGGCCCTCAAGCAGGCGGGTGTCCAGCGCCTGCTCATGGTGGGCGGCGCGGGGAGCCTGGAGGTTGCACCGGGCGTCCAACTCGTCGATTCCGGCTACCTGCCCGCTGAATGGAAGCCGATTGCGCTGGCCCACCGCGAGGCGCTTGAAATCCTGAAAGCGTCCGATCTTGATTGGACTTCGCTCTGCCCGGCGTCGTTTTTCGAGCCGGGGCAGCGCACGGGCGTCTTCCGGCTGGGTAAGGACAACCTGATCGCCAACGAAAAGGGCGAAAGCCGCATCTCCATGGAGGATTACGCCATCGCAATGGTCGATGAGCTGGAGCGGCACGCGCACTCCCGCCAGCGTTTTTCGATTGGTTACTGATCGAATAGGACGCCGAAAGAATTCGTCATTAGCCGGCCCGCGCCTTCCAGCATTTCCAAGGGGCGGTTGGGCCTTTAAACGCAGGCGTTCGTGGCGACGTGAAACCCTCGTCGTTGAGGTCCCCCGACTGAATCCGCATCAAAAGGTTCATTGCAAATATGTGTCAGGCTCGTAGACCTGAACATCGCACGTTCCTTGAGGGCGCTCGAAGCCGGGAAATTCCTCCCGCTTCCGACGGCCAGACAGGCGACCCCAAAGAAGAATTTCAATGCACCCCAAACTCACAGCCCTTAAGGTTTGGCCGGTAGCGTAAAGATCATTTCCCGGATCAGAATCGCGCGAAATCCCTCCCATGGCTTCCATCCTGCTGATAGACGACGACGAGCACATTCGCATCTCGACCGCCGGGTTGTTGCAGTCCGCAGGGCATACGGTGGAAACCGCCGAAGACGGCAAGGCGGGTCTCAAGACGTATCAAGCCAATCTCCACGATTTGGTTATTACCGATATCGTCATGCCTGACATGGACGGCCTGGAGTTGATTGGCCGCCTTCAGCAACTGAAGCCCAGTCCCCGGATCATAGCGATGTCCGGCGGCTCCTCGTTCAGCATACCCGTCTATCTGCCGATCGCGAAGCAGCTCGGGGTCGAGCGAATACTCGCCAAGCCCATCGAAGCCGAGGTGTTGCTGCGCACCGTGAAGGATGTCCTCGCCGAACCCTTGGTGCCCAAGATCAAGAAGAGCTAGGTGAGGCTCCGTTCAATGTTTGGAGCGCAATCATCCAAACGAGGGCTTTGTGCGGGCCCTTATCAGGGAAACGCCTCTCGGTTCCAGTGAACGTGCAGGAGTGCCAAAGGCGGCGTCCACACGCCTTCGGTAGCACGGGCAATCATCCCGCGCCGTCCTTCGGCAGGACGACGGGGGCGGACCATTGGGGAAAGCCCGCGACCTTCATCGTTCTCCGGAACAGGCTGCGTCCATCCGTGGCGTAAAGGGTGTCGAAGCCGCTCCCGCCCCAGCACAGACCGCGAACAGGGCCGCTGGGCTGCGGCAGCCAAAGGATGGCCCGGACCCTCCCATTTCGGTCGCAAACCTGGACGCCAAGGGACGTGGCCGCATAGAGGCTGCCCCGAGCGTCCACAACGAGGTCCCCCGTGCCCGGGTTTTCCGGCGCGTCGGCGGGATGGAGCCAGTAGAACGGTTCCCCGTCCTTAAGGGAGCCGTCCTGAGGCACCACGAAGCTGTACACGCGGGCGGTTCCCCGCTCGGCCGCAAAGAAGAGATTGCGGTCGGGCGAGTACGCGATCCCGGAAACATCCCGGAGCCTGGAATCAAGCAGCGACCGGTTACCGTCTGCCCGGAGCGCCCAAAGCTTGCCCGCCTCGTCCGGATGAAGGCCCGGCTCTGAAACCACCCACCCGCCGGACGGAGTTGCGAGGATGCGGTCGCCTCGGATCCCGGCAGCGACCTTCATGGGCCTGCCACGGGCGCCGAGAGCAATGACCGCGCCTTGGGTGGGCACCGTGGCATAAAGCACTCCGTTCGGCCCGTAGGCCTCCCCTGCCACGTTCGGCGCATCGGATGCAAGGACCGTGAGGGCGTCGTCTTCTCCCAAGCGGACGATCTCACGGCGCGAACTGTCGTTGAACGTGACCCGCCCCTGGGGATCGGAGGCAAGGGCCTTCACCGAAGCGTAGGCGCCCGGGACCCTTTCCCAGCCGCGACCCGGCACGAGGATGGAGGCGAGCATGTCGTTTCTCAATTGGCCCGCCTGAATCGGGGCCGGCCACCCCCGCCAGAGCCAGCGCAGGACGTCGGGCAGAATCACGGCGCCGGGTCCACCGTCATGGCCGTGGACGCCCCAGGCGTGCTGCACGTCATAACCGGAAAAGTTCAAAGCGGACTCGACGTTCAGGTTCGCGTCATACCAGCTCCCGAAGAGGGGATTCCACGCGTCCGTGGAGCCGTCCTCGAGGAAGACACGGATAGGCTTGGGCTCCGTCTTCCGGATGAGCGCCGGGTAATCGTTGCCGCCCCGCATCGACACGAAGGTCCCGATCACGCTATAGACCCGGCTGAACGCGTCCGGGCGCTCCCAGGCCAGGGTGAAGCTTCCGATCCCCCCCGTGCTGCCGCCGGTTGCCGCCCGGTCGTTCGCGTCGTGGGACAGGCGTACCGGCCTGCCGTCATGGGTCTTGAGGGCCTCTACCCTGGGCAGCAGCTCGTCGAGGACGAACCTGGGGAAGTTGGCATTCGTGCTGTCGAATTCATAGGAGCGGTTCCACCGGTAGGCCGCGCTTCCCTTGACCCTCCACACGGTGCCGGAGGAGATCCCGACCTCGATGATGACCGGGATGTCGCCCTTTGAGATCAGGTTGTCCAGGACAACCGGATCGCCGCCCCCGATGCCGTCGAGATGGACAAGCACGCATGCGGGCCTCGAGGCGTCGTACTGAGCGGGGACATAGACCTTGAAGGCGTTCTCCGTGCCGGGATAGATCGCGGAATCCGCGAGCACTCCCTCCAACATCTCCCCGTGCGGCACGCCCGGGTGCGGCTTGGAGTCCTCAGTCAATGGTCCGGCGAGCTCGGCCCGGATGCGCGCGACAATGTCCGGGACGGCCGGGTCCGAAGGCAACGGTTGATCCGCGGCAAATGCCGCGGTGTGCGCCGCGCAGGCAGCCGCGATGAGAATCCAGGGTCGCATGGGACGTTTGCGGGGGTTGGGGATGGGGGTAGCGCCGGCGGGACCACCGAAGCCGGATCAAAGGATGTGACGCAAAGACCGCGGAGCGCAACCCAGCCGTTCCCCCGTGCGACGCCTAGTCTCTGAAATGCCGCCGCAATCCAAATAGAGGCCGCTCAAATGCGTAATATGAAATGAATGCCGTAAGAAACGCAGCCGCCAGCCACCACGGAAACGAGAGACACCAAAGGTGCGCGATCCCGTACGACGAGGGGCTTGTGCAGAAGATCTGCTGCCAGATGTAGACGGAATAGGAGAGAGCGCCGACCCAGCAGATCCAGCGCAGACTCAGGATGCGGAAGAACGCGAAATCCGGCTCACAAATGCCGGTCAACAAGAGCATGCAGAAGCCTGCGGCCTCAAATGACTCGCCCAGCGGGACCGTGACTATACCGAAGAGAAAGAGCTTCGTGAGTGCGTACGGGACAAGGATGAGGACCGCACCCGCGAGAGCCGTGGCGCGCCTTCGGCGAGCGATGAATGCGTGGACTTGGCCGCGGCGGTGCGCGTAGAGAACCGCCAGGGCGCATCCGAAGGCGATGGAATCGCAGGATGACACTCCGAAACCCCTGTAATAAGCGGCCGGCATCATTCTTAGGTAGCCCAGGACACGAATCACGGGGCAGAGGAGAATCGGGACTCCCAACAGGCACGCCGCTGTCCGCAGGCGGGCATGCGCCCTGGACCACCTGAACAATAGCGGCCAAAGAAGGTAGAACTGCTCCTCCTCCGCAAGTGACCAGAGATGCCCGCCGGTCCATGACGAGGAGCCGACGATGTTGGTGGTGAAGGTCAGAATCCCAACCCATGAACGCCCATCCAAGCGAAGCGTCGTGAAGGTCTGGAGCGCCAGCAGCGAGGCGGCGAATGCCAAGTATACCGGCAGGATCCTCAATGCCCGGCGGATGTAGAAATGCCTCAGGTTGACGACGCCGTTTCTCCGGCCTTCCGCGAGCATGAGCCATGTGATCAGGAAGCCGCTTATCACAAAGAAGAAACGAACCCCGAGGGACCCGTCAAAAAGCCAGACAAAGGCCGGCGCGAGCCGCAGCGGGAATCGGTCGGTGACGGTGCAGTGCGCTCCCAGCACGAAGAGAATGCAAACGGCGCGCCACCCATCCAGGGTCGGAAGGCGGGGCAAACCCGGCAAAAGCAACCCGTTCGTGCCCGCTTTCGCCTGGATACCCTGGGTTGGCGCATTCAATAGGTTGATCCTTCCGCCAAGACATCGGAAGTGACGGCGCGCACGCGAACCTAAACTCGCGCGCATCGCTGTCGAGATTCCTCGCCTCTCGTCCCTCCGGGCCGTCTGGCCCGCGGGACGACGCCGCCTTCCCGCGGGGGACTCGCGGTCGAGTGGACCCGGTCAGGGCTCCTTCACGGCGGCCCGAAGCTTCTTGTATTCGGCCTTGAGCCTGGAATGCAGGGGCCAGAAGGGCGGCCTAGGGGCGCCCTCGAGCACGGCAATGAGATGGGTGAGGTGCGTGTGCCAGCCCGAGCCGAAGTCCGCCATGTAGGGAACGTCGCCGCCGCTCGCGCGGTGCGTGAGGACAAGCTGCACCATTTCCCCCTGCGGACTCAGTTCGAAGGTCACTTCGGACTCGCCGTCGCTGCCAAACGTATACGCAAGCACGCGGGGCGGCTCGAAGCGGGTGACGATGCCGTCCATGCTGACGCCGGGGTCGTGGTGGTGCTTGTGATCCTCCGGCGGGGTCTCATCCGGAGCGATGTTCTTGTGCCTGAAGTGGAGCGTGAACTTGCCGCCCTTTCGCGGTTCCATCGGCCCTCCGGCAAACCAGCGAGCGCGTTTCTCGGGGTCGGTGAGGTATTCCCAGACGCGCTCGATCGGACCCGGGAGGGTCCGCACCAAGCGCAGCTCCGTCGGGCCGGTGAACTGGCCGTTTAGATCGTTGTCTTTCATGACTGAGTTCTCCCTTTCGTTTCGTTTGCCCTGTCCTCGGCGCGCAACTCCCGCTCCAGGGCGTCAAGGCGGCGCGACCAGACGGACCTCGTCTTTTCCAACCACCCCTCGAGGTCCCCGAAGCCGTCGGGGTTGAGCGTCTGCACGCGGGACTGCCCCTCGGGCCTCACAGTCACCAGCCCGGCCTTCCGCAGCACCTTAAGGTGCTGCGATATCGCCGAGGCGCTCACGTCGAACTCATCGACGAGTTCGCCCGCGGTGCGCTCGCGCACCGCGAGCAGTTCGACGATTCGCCGGCGCGTGGGGTCGGCGATGGCAAGGAGGCTCTGCACGGGGGTAATATTTCAGTCCTTGCTTAATTAAGCAAGAACTAAATTAAAAATTTACGTGCCTCCTGTACCCGCGTGCCGGAAAGGGAACGCACGTTGACATCAATTGGGGGCCAAACTGTAGTTTGCCGACCCATGAAGAAATAGGCGGCTCCCATGTCCAACGAGCGCTCATTGGATCCGCCACCACCGATCCGCGACGACCCGGGTTCGCTGAGACGCTCCGCCACGTGGAGGGCCGCGTGCGTCGTCTCCATGGGGGGTTCGCTCCTGGTGGCCGTTTCGCTGGGCCCGATGGCCGCGGCCCTCGGCCCCGCGTCCGTTCTTGTCTGGTCCATGGCCGCGTGCGTGGGCGTGCTCCAGTGCCTCATGATCACCGAGCTCGCGTGCATGTTCCCGCACAAGAGCGGGGGGACTCCCACCTATGCGCATGAGGGTTTCAAACACATCTCCCCGCTCGTGGGCGCCATCTCGAATTGGGGCTACTGGCTTGGATGGCTGCCGGTGATCCCGGTCAATCTGGTGCTGGCCGCGGGCTACTTCCGCGCGACATTCATGCCAGGATCCAACGATCTCGTCGTCGCCTTCCTGCTGACCATGCTTCTCTTCGGAGTGAACTACTTCGGCCTGGCGCTCGGGGTGTGGTCCTCGGTCGTGATGGCCCTTTGCGCGCTCGGACCTCTCTCCGTCATAGCCATTTCACCGGCTATTCACGCGGCCCTTTTCCACCGCGAGTACATCACGCCGTTCATCCCGCTGGGCGGGTCCTGGACCTCGATGGCATCGTGGATGCTCATTGCGAAATGGATGTTCGTGGCGGTGTGGTCCGCCTATGCGTTCGAGGCAGCCTCGACCATAACCGCCGAGCTCAAGGATCCCCAGAAGGACGCGCCGAGGGCGATGGCCGCCGCCTCGTCCATAGGCATCCTCGCCTACGTTGTCGTGCCGTTCATGCTGCTCGCCATTGTCGGGACGGAGACGCTTTCAAAGGATCCCTCGGTCGCCTTTCTGCCTGCCGCAAACGCGGTCTTCGGGCGAGGCGGCGAGATCATCGTCTCGGTCATGCTCATCGCGGCTCTTCTGCTTGGCGCCCAGACGGCGATCATCGGCGCCTCCCGGGCGCTCTTCGAGATGAGCCGCGACCGCCAGACCATCAGGCAGTTTGGTCGGAAGAACACGCACGGGGTTCCGATAGGCTCGGCGACCATGAACCTTGCGGTGACGGTGGCGCTCCTGGCCATCTTCAAGACCGAGATCGTGAATCTCGTGGCTGCGTCGAATGTCGGCTACCTGCTTCCGTTCATGATGATTTCACCCGCGTTCATCATGCTTCGGTACCGCAGTCCCGATGCCCACCGTCCCTTCAGGTTGCCGGGATTTTTCATTCCCCTGGCCGCCGTCGTGACAGCCTTCAATTGGATCCTGTTTTTCGTGGGCGGATTCCAATGGGGGGTCGCCGTGATGGCAACCGGAGTGGGCATCATGCTGACGTTCATTCCCTTCTATCTCTATCGGCGACTCGTTCAGGACGCCCGCGCGACGGACCCCTAGACCCCTCAGGAACCCCCGGGCCGGCAAGCCGCACCCTTCCGACGCCAGCGCGGCTCTCCCTAACCGCCGCGCCCGATCTCAAGCAGCTCGGCCGGTGACAATCGCAGCTTCGCCGCCCCGACGTTTTCCTTGAGGTGGGCGATGCTCGACGTCCCTGGGATCGGGAGGATGACGGGCGACGTCTGCAGAAGCCACGCGAGCGCGAGCTGCGACACCGTCGCGCCGTGCTGCTTCGCAAGCCTGTCGAGCCGGCCGCCCGGCTTCGCGATCTCCCCGGCCGCCAGCGGAAACCAAGGTATGAATCCAAGGCCGTTCTCGGCGCAGTACTTGACCACGTCGGCGGACTTCACGTTGGAGAGATTGTAGAGATTCTGGACGCTCACGATGGGAACCACCTTTCGCGCCCTGGCGATCTCCTCGACGGTCACCTCGGAGAGTCCGATGTGCCGTATCTTCCCCGCATCCTTGAGCTTCTTGAGCATCCCGAGCGTCTCGTCGGCGGGCACCTTGGGATCAATCCGGTGAAGCTGGTAGAGGTCTATGCACTCAACCCGTAGGCGGCGCAGGCTCATTTCGACGCATTGCTGGAGGTATTCCGGTCGGCCAACCGGGGCCCATTGGTTCGGGCCGGAGCGCGTCAATCCGCCCTTGGTCGCGATGACGAGCCCCTTCGGGTAGGGATGGAGGGCCTCGGCGATCAATCGCTCGCTGACCTCCGGTCCGTAGGCGTCGGCGGTGTCAATGAGGTTGATCCCGAGCTCTGCCACCGTCCGAAGCAGGCGGCGCATTTCGGTCGGGTCGGCAGGCTCGCCCCAGACGCCCGGCCCCGTGATCCGCATGGCACCAAAACCCAGGCGATGGACCGGCAGGTCGCCCCCGAGCATGAAGGTTCCGGCTTCCTTTGCCGACACGCCCCCCGACAATGTAGATTTCATTCGCCGAAACTATGGACGCGTTTCGGGTTAATTTCAAAGGCCCGGCGCATGTAGGCGCCGTCGATGGCGGCGGGGCGGCCAGCTCCCTTCCAACGGATGCGCGTCAGGGCACCGTGAGCTCGAGCGGCGCGAATCCGGGAGCCGTGAGGACGACCTTGTCATTCGCCGCCAGGCCCGGGATGGTCCAGACTTGGCCCGGGTCAATAACGTGCTCCGGGACGTTCCGGGCCTTGGAGTCCGCGTGGAAGTAGACGCTCAGGAGAACCTTCGCGCTGACCTTCAGCGAGCTGTCCGAGGTGTTCTTGAGGCTGAGGATGTACGGACCATCGTCGCCCGAGGACTTGTCGAACGAAGAGGTGAGCGGAAGGCTCGGCGCCTTGTCGTCAAGCGCCGCAAGGGTGCCGGCATCTCTCGCGTGCAAGGTCGGGGAACCCGCCGTGGCGCAGGCGAGGGCGCAGGACAGCGCGGCGAGGGCGATGGCGGGGCGAAAGACGCGGTCGGAGTGAGTCATTTGGGTGGGGATGTGTTGCGGATGGCGACCCGATAGGAGCACCGCCAAGATCCAAACGCCATCAAAAACCGGCCGGGACGGCGCGTCACCTCAGCCCGAGGACATTGAAGACGATGTAGAAGCCCGAAGCGAACAACACGGCCCCGAGGAACATGCACACCGGAAGCGTGAGCACCCATGCGAGGAGGAGGTTCCGGAGCGTCTGCGTCTGGAGCCCGGAGTGGTTTGCAAACATTGCGCCGGCGACGCCGGACGAAAGCACGTGGGTCGTGCTCACGGGGAGGCCGAAATAGTCCGCTGCCCCAATCGTCGCCATCGCGACGAGCTCGGCCGAGGCGCCCTGGGCGTACGTCAGGTGCGACTTCCCGATCTTCTCGCCGACCGTGACGACAATGCGCTTCCAGCCGATCATCGTCCCCAGTCCAAGGGCCAGGGCGACCGATACCTTCACCCAGATCGGGATATATTTCGTGAGCTTGTCGGCATCGGCCTTGAACTTGACGCAAACCTGCTGGGCCTTGGGGTCGGTGAAGGCATGGCTCTTAGCCAGTTTGGACAGGGACTCCCCCACAAGGTAGAGGTCTGTGCGCAGCACACGCCGGTCGGCCTCGGGAAGGTCCGAGAAGGTCTTCACGCCTTCGAGCTTTGCCGCGACCTTGTCGTTCAGCGCCGCAATCGCCGGAATCGTCCTCGGCGTCTGCTTGCCTCCGCTCTTGAGGAAGGCCGAGATCTCGGCCGATGAGTCTGCCGCGGCTTCCGGGACGGCCGCCTGCCCCGCCGTCATGCCGTGAAGGACGGACGTCGCCTGCCTGGACTCGACGGCAATCTGCCGGATCAACGCGGGATCGGAGCTCATCTTCAGGGCGAAGGCCCCCGGC
>Ga0181537_10001820_pt1 | contig 19258 bp, 13 predicted proteins | sample PEATcosm2014_Bin_39_FD_119765 | JGI IMG/M metagenome (GOLD analysis project Ga0181537, IMG submission 119765) | Peatland microbial communities from MTU Mesocosm Facility, Houghton, MI, USA - PEATcosm2014_Bin23_10_metaG | ecosystem: Environmental > Terrestrial > Soil > Wetlands > Peat | place... | reverse complement strand
CGATAAAATTTCCGTCATCACCGAAAACCTGCACCAGCTGCCGCCGGTGGTCATCCTGCGCCTGCGCAACATGACCGCTCTCGACGCGACCGGACTCTTCGCCCTGGAAGAAGTCGCCAAGACCCTGCACGCCAGCAAACGTACCTTGATCCTCTGCGGCGCCCGCGAACAGCCCGCACAATTCATGGATCAGGGAGAATTCGCCGAAGTCGTCGGCAAAGAAAATATCTGCGACAACGTGCAGGCTGCTCTGCGTCGGGCAGAGCAAGTGCACGAAGGCTTGGAAGTGAAGTTCGTAGTGGGCAATAGCTAGAGAGAATATCTCGCCGCGCTTGTCACCGCACAGCCTTTCACGGCGTGGTGCTCAAAAACAGGAACTGCTATCGCCACTGGATTCGCTCGAGTAACGCGCGCAACCGCCTTCCTTTGTTCGGATTTCATTTCCACGAACGAAACTCGCCCCTCGAGTTGTGCGCGGAAATCCGGGCTCCCGTCGCGGTTCTGGCCCTCCGGACCTAGGCGGGCGCAGTTGGTGAGGGTTGCCTTAAGACGATCGAAATCGGCCCGGATCACATTCGGATGTTTGTTGATAACGATGCCGGCCAAGTGTTGCCGCACTCCTTGACGCATGACGCGGGTCTTGCGGAAATGCACGGAGAAGCCTTCTTCGATCAGGAGAGCAGCCACATGGGTGGAAAAGCGATCGATATGCCTCGCGAAATCCTCGCCTCCCGAAAACGCTAGATCGTCGGCGTAACGCGTGTATTCCGCTCCATCTGATATCGCCAGGCCGCTTAAGCGGCAATCCACGCGGTAGGTGCAAAGATTGGCGAGCGCCGGAGACGTAGGTGCGCCCTGGGGCAAATGCGGTCTCGCATACAAGATTCGTGCAGCGCTCAGGCGCAGCGGATCGACATCAGCGTTCGCCTCTTTCCAGGCGTCTCGAGGAGTTGCGTTCGTACAGATGCCGCCGAGCAGTTCGGCAACCGATTCGGGATACCCCAGAGTGCGAAAAAATCCGTGAATTCTGGCGGCGCGGAAGGCAGGAAAGAAATCCTGCAAATCCATTCGCAAAACAGCGCCCCGGCCAACATGGGGAGCCACGAACGTCTTGATCGATCGGCCTTTGACAAAGCCGTGCACTGCGGCGTGTGCCGGAATTTTTTCCAGAATTCGAGCCAGAATCTGCCGTTGCAGTTCCTTTAGGCGCAGTTTCGGTGCTTCGATCAGTCGAATGTTGCCGTAGGACTTCGCCAGGATTCGGTAATGGTAGTGCCCAAGTTTCGGCCTGTCTTTGTTATAGCCAATTCCCTTTAGATCTGCGAACCAGCGAAGCTGGTTCGGATTCAGGCCAAGCCATTCCGCCAATGCGCTGGCCGATTCGATCGCTGGAATATCCCAGGCCCGGGCTGTGTCAACTGGCTGCATCTGCTGCGGCACAGCCAGCCAGTGTTCCACCGATAACGCGTGAAAGTATTTCGCTCGCGCGCGTTTGAGGCCCAGGTCGCTAAGAAAGAATCGAACCACATCCCGCTGCCGGGGGCGCGTCCGCCCGCCAAAAGCATTGACGTAACGCTGTGCCAGAGGCCGCAGCCATCGCCAAGGTTGGCCAAGCGCGCGGGCGCCGCGCGCCACAAGTTGTTCAACGATCGGCTCGCCGGCGAGAAAGGACCTGGCCAGCGCCCTAAGCAGCAACGAATCTGGCATGGCAGGAGACGGCAGAATGCCCCAACGAGTCTGACCCTGCGTGAGCATTCCTGCGCAGTCGCGCAGCGCCGCTCACGCGACGAATAGCTGGTTCTTTACGTTCCCCTGGGGTAACCCCAGAGAGGCTGCAATCGAACCCGAAAGCTCGATCAAAGCCCAGCTTGGGGCATTCCGCCCTCCACGGCATGATACCAGCTGTCCCGTTTGCCGCAGCGCACTGCACATCCGTAAACTGCTCGCATGTCCGGCTTTCTCGGTTCGGCTGCAGAAGTCCCTCTCCTCGAAACTCCTCGTCTCGAGCTTCGCCCCCATCGCCTGAGCGATTTCATTTACTCCGCGGCGATGTGGGCCGATCCGTTGGTGGCCCAGTACACCAGTGGCAAGCCACTCACCGAAGAGGAATCCTGGACGAAGTTTCTGCGCTACGCCGGCCACTGGCAGTTGCTGGGTTTTGGTTATTGGGCGGTCGAAGAAAAAGCCACTGGTGATTTCATCGGGGAGATCGGATTCGCCGACTACAAACGCGATCTGCAGCCTTCGCTCAAAGGCATGCCGGAGATCGGTTGGGTCTTGGCCTCGCCCGCACACGGCAAGGGTTATGCTACCGAAGCCGTGCGCGCGGCCGTCGCTTGGGGCGATGCGCACTTCCGGCCGGCGCGGACTGCTTGCATCATCGCTCCCGAGAATCTTGCGTCCATCCGCGTTGCGGAGAAATGCGGATACCGGGACCCGCAGCCCGCGACTTACAAAGCAAAGCCTGCGCTGATCTTTATTCGCGAAGCTTGACTCCCCTGTCCGCATCCGCTCTGGGGTCCCAGTCGCTTGCGAATCGCTCGATCGATGCCTTAAAGCTCGAGCACAACCTCCGCTATAATTTATCAATCCTCTTTACTATGCGAACCCGGTGGGGCTTTTGGCTTGTGCTGTTGCTGGCGCCGCTTTCGCCGGCACAAAGTCCTTCTCCCAAGCCCCCTCCGGCGCCATCTCCCGCATCATCCGTCGTTCCGCGATTTGAGGACATCGCACAGCAAGCCGGGCTCACCGTCCCCCACATTTCTTCAGCCGACAAGAAGTACATTGTTGAATCCATGAGCGGCGGCGTGGGCCTCATCGATTGCGATAACGACGGCAAGCTCGACATCGTTACGGTGAACGGATCCACGGTCGAGCGCTACAAGCAGGGCGGCGATCTGATGGTTACGCTCTATCACCAGGACGCAGATTCGAGCGCGAGTGATGCTGGTAAGAATGATCCCGCCAAAAACGACCCCATGTTCACTGACATCACCCAAGCCGCCGGTCTCACTCGCAAAGGTTGGGGGATGGGCGTGGCCGTGGCCGATTATGACAACGACGGCCTCGACGATATTTACGTCACTGGTTTTGGCGGCAACGTGCTGTATCACAACCTGGGCCACTGCAAGTTTGAGGACGTAACCGAAAAAGCCGGAGTGCGCGGCGGCGGCTTCAGCACCGGCGCGGCTTGGGGCGATTACGATCGCGATGGCCACGTAGATTTATTCGTCTCGCGCTACGTGCACGTCGAAGTCGACAAGTTGCCCGAGTTTGGCAACGATCCACGTTTCTGCCGTTTCAAAGGCGTGCTGGTACAGTGCGGACCGTGGGGTCTGCCGGGGGAATCCGATTTGCTTTTTCACAACAAAGGCGACGGAACGTTCGAGGAGGTCTCAAAAAAAGCTGGAGTCGACAATCCGCATCACTATTACGGCTTGGGCGCGACCTGGGGAGACTACGATAACGACGGTTGGCCCGATCTCTACGTGGCCAACGACACCGGGCCGAATTTTCTCTACAAAAATAAACACGATGGCACGTTCGAAGATATTGGATTGCTCTCGGGAGTTGCCCTGAGCGGAGACGGGGTGCAGCAAGGTTCCATGGGCGTGACCTGGGGAGATTATTTGCACGAAGGCCGCCTCTCCATGTTCGTCACCAATTTTGTGGAGCAAGGTTCCGTGCTCTATCACAATCTGGGAAACGACAGTTTTGCGGACGTCAGCGTTCGGGCCAAGGTGCTGAAGCCGACTTATCCGTATGTGAGTTGGGGAACGTCATTTTTTGACATGGACAACGACGGCTGGCTCGATCTTTTCGTGGCCAACGGCCACGTCTATCCGCAAGTGGATACCATCCCCGACGGCACGCATTACCGCCAGCCGATGAACTTGTTTCGCAATCACCGGGATGGCACGTTTGAAGATGTTTCTTCAGCCCTGGCTGCGATGCCCCCGCAGTCGCGGCGGGGCGCGGCTTTTGGGGACATCAATAATGACGGCAACGTAGACATTGTGGTGCTCAACGCGGGCGCGCCGCCATCACTGCTGATGAATCGCAATGAAAGCGCGAATCACCGTGTTCTGTTCAAGCTGATTGGAACCAAGAGCAACAAAGCTGCGATCGGCGCTCGCGTAACCGTGAAAGCCGGGACGCTAACGCAGTTCGATGAAGTGCGCGGCGGTGCGAGTTACATTTCGCAGAACGATTTGCGGCTGCACTTTGGGCTGGCGGGGAACGAAAAGATGCATGAAGTCACCATTCGCTGGCCCAACGGCGAAAGTGAAGTGCTGCGCGATGTAGCCGCCGATTTTATCTACACGATCGTCGAGGGGGCTGGAATTCAGCGGAAAGTTGCGCTGCCTCAGTTGACGCGACCCTGAATCCGTTCCGACTTCCGTCGGCGTGCCCGGCTTAAGGGATTTTTCGCTATCTGACGCGACCCGAAAAAACGTTCTACCCGTAGACGCTATCTATGCCCCCAATTCCGTCGCGATGGAGAGGGCCAGTCTGCGATACGGCGAATCGACGGAAAACGCGTGGACGGGACGACCTCGCTGATGGGGGATCGAAGGGAAGAATGTTCCGTGAGTTTCAGCAGAATTCGGGACAAAGAAATTCGAGGGACGGAATGGCCGTTTCGTGAAGACGTCCGGTCTGTCCCTCTGAATCTGGTCTGCGGTTAACCTAATCGGTAGTGCGAGATCCTGGTTACTGGACGAACGATGCACCGTCGAGGGACGTGAAGCACTGAGCATTGCTAAACACGGTCTCGGCCTGGACGATCACGACACCGCTGGTCTGAATAAATAGCCGCCCTTTGGTGGCATCGCACAGATCGACGGGGACGTAGACATCGGTGATCGGGCGAAACGCCGCGGGCAGCGTGAACGGGGTTGCATTGGTCCCGGTGGTGGCAATGGCGCCTTTGAAGTAGACAATGCCGTAAGCATTTTCCGCTTCCGCCTTGCTGGTGCTGAACGGGGCGTCGGTCCAACCGTTGACCAGAGTAAGCAACTTGAATCCGGCAGGCTTGGGGACGAACCACGCACCATCGAGCGACGTGAAGCACTGGGCATTGCTGAACGAGGAGCCCTCGGCCTCCACAGTCACCTCGCCTGTGGGCAGAATTTCAAGCCGCCCGTTCGTGGCGTTGCACAGGTCGACGGGGACGTAGACAGTGTCCGCAGGCCGAAAAGCCTTGGGGAGCACGAAGGGCTCTGGATTGGTTCCGGAGGTGGCAATCGCGCCTTTGAAGTGGACGGCGCCGTTGATTACCGCGACCGCCGCGTTGCTCGTGCTGAACGGCGCGTCGGTCCAGCCGTTGATCAGTGTAAGAGCCGTAAAGCCGGAACTGCTCGGGGCGAACGATGCGCCGTCGAGCGACGTGAAGCACTGGGCATTGCTGAACGTTCCGCCCTGGGCCTCAACGACCACGTCGCCGCTGGGCTCGATCTGTAGCCGTCCGTTGGTGGCGTTGCAAAGATCGATGGGGATATAAACCTCGGTCGCCGGGCTAAGCGAAGGGGGCAGCGTAAACGGTTCTGGATTGGTCCCGGTGGTGGAGATTGCTCCCCGGAACTGCACGATGCCCGAAACTTCCTCGACGGTGGCAATGCTGGTGCCGAATGGGGCGTTGCTCCAGCCGTTGATCAGCGTCAACGGCGCTGGGCCGGCAAACTGAGCGTGGGCTGGAGTGCTGCCGACGGCGACAAGCAGGGCTGCGCCGACCACTAGACCGAACGCACTTCGGATAAAGCGGTTCGTGAACCGCGTCCTCGATGCCTTTGAGGCTGCGAATTCAGCCGCAACTGAAGATACAAAGTTGATCATAGATTCCTCCGAGAGGACATTAAGTGTTCTATCCCCTAACAGTAGTGACTGGATCCCTCGATCCGTTTCAGCAAAACCAGGAATTATGGCTGGGAGGACCATACCAAACTGCCATACCACTCGCTGAGATTTGTGGTCCCTATTCGATGTCCAGTTGTTTCTGGATTTGCTCTGACGGTGCGCCTTTAGTCTTCGGAACCATGGTCTTCACCCCAATCAGTTGGAGAACCATCATGCCGGCAAAAAACGAAAAAACGTAGCCGGGCGGAAAGGACGCAACCATCATGAAAGCGCGAATCACCGTGTTCTGTTCAAGCTGATTGGAACCAAGAGCAACAAGGCTGCCTCGGCGCTCGCCTAACCGTGAAAGCCGGGACGCTAACGCAGTTCGATGAAGTTGCCTGCTTTGCCATGACGAGCCCAGATTTTCTGAACCGGATTTTCTGAACTTGATTTTCTCGACATTGCGGCGAGCTATAATTACCCCATCCAAGGAGAACTTATGCCTCCCACTCTTGCGAACGGCAAGATTTGCTACGTGGAGATTCCCGCGTTAAACATTACGCTTTCCGCGGCTTTCTACAAGCAGGTATTCGGCTGGAACATTCGGCGGCGCGGAGATGGCGCAACGGCATTTGACGACAACACCGGAGAAGTCAGCGGCGCGTGGGTTCTGGGCCGGCCTCCTCAAAGTCCGGGTCTCGTACTCTACATCATGGTCGACAGTGTGGCCGCGACACTAGACGCGGTCGTCGCAAATGGAGGCGAGATTGTGCAGCCTATCGGTGGGGACGCGCCGGAAATTACGGCGAGGTTTGGCGATCCCGCGGGAAACGTGATCGGCCTTTATCAGGAACCGGCGCAGACCAAGTAGGAAAAGACCGCATGGGATCACTCTATTCAATCCCCAGCTGTCTCTGGATTTGCTCCAGTGGCACACCTTTCGTCTCCGGAACCATCGTCTTGACCCAAATGAGTTGGAGAACCATCATGCCGGCGAAAAACGAAAAAACGTAGCCGGGCGGGAAGGACGCAACCATCCTCGGAAAGAAAGTTGTGAGCAGGGCGGCGAAAATCCAGTGCGTGGAGCTGCCCAGGGTTTGGCCTTCCGCGCGATGACGGTTGGGAAATATCTCCGAGATAAACACCCAAATCACCGCTCCTTGGCCAACGGCGTGAGCAGCGATGAAGGCGAAGATGCAAACGGGTACGACCGAGAAATGATGCGTAAAGAAGGCCCAGGCGACCAGACCGAGTGAGGCGATGTAACCGAACGAGCCAATATAAAGAAGCGTGCGGCGGCCCAGTCGGTCGATCAGCCAGAGACCTACAAACGTGAAAACCAGATTGGTGACGCCGATCCCGATGGATTGCAGCAGCGCGGCCTTTGCGCCGAGGCCGGTGAGTTCAAAGATGCGGGGAGCGAAATACAAAATCGCATTGATGCCGGAGAGTTGGTTGAAGAAGGCAATCAGGATGGCCAGCAGGATCGGTTTCTGAAGACGCCTGGCCCAGAAATTTCCCGACGATACTTGCTCTGTGGAAGCAGCGATAATCGCGTCCGCTTCGGTTGCGATTTGGGTTTTCGAGGCGGCCGGCTCAATTCGCTGCAGCACTGCGAGAGCGGCCTCGCGATCGCCCTTTCGGCTGAGCAGCCAACGTGGACTTTCGGGAAGGCCGAAGCAGAATATGGCGTATAGCAAAGACGGAAACGCAGCCACGCCCAGCATCCAGCGCCAGGCATTTTCGCCGACGCCGGCCAGCAGCGCGTTCGAGACGAAAGCGATCAGGATACCGAAAACAATATTGAACTGGAACATGCCGGCCAGGCGTCCGCGATACTTCGGTGGAGCGATCTCCGAAATGTACATGGGGGCAACGACGGTCGAGATGCCGATGCCCAGTCCGCCGATGACGCGCGCGACAATGAATACGGCTACGTTGGGCGCCAAACCCGAGCCCACAGCGCCAACAAAATAAAGAATGCCGATCCAAAGTAGCGTCGCCTTGCGTCCGAATCTGTCAGCGGGCCAGCCCCCAAGCAGGGAACCAACGACGGTGCCGTAAAGCGCCGAGCCCATGACGATGCCGTGCAGTCCGGGACTCAGGCCCCATAGCGCCTGAATTGTCTTTTCGGCGCCGGAAATCACGACCGTGTCGAAACCGAAAAGAAATCCTGCGAGTGCCGACGTGAGCGACCAGAAGAAGATGCGAGCGTTCATAACGGAGAATTGGGAACTGGTTCACTGCTTCGTCAGCGGATATCCTTTTTCCCGCCAGTCGCGGATCCCCCCATCCATGGAGATCACATTGGTATAGCCCATCTTCTGCAGATTGTCAGCGGCCAGCGCCGATCGGAAACCGCCGCCACAATAAAGCACCAGTTCGCTATCGAGCGCAGGCACGCGCGCCTCAATGTCACGTTCGATGATGCCCTTGCCAAGATGAATGGCGCCCGGCAGATGATCTTTGGCGAACTCGCTCTCTTCGCGCACGTCGACGAGCAGAAACTTTTCGCCGCGATCCATCCTGGCCTTTACCTCGCCGATGTTGGTTTCGCGGATGCGCGTCTTCGCGTCGTCCACAATTTTCAAGAAGCGCGGAGGATGCTGGTGAGCCACGGGCACTCCTTAATCGATTGGGCGATGAACATCCTACCAAGTGCCGCCCGATTGTGCACGGCTCAATTGCGCACCGATTGCACGCAGAAAGGCCTCGGCTCGCGCATGTCAGGCCAGTCCGACATGCTTCGTTGTTGCAACTTCAGTTAACATTAACCGGTGATACCCAAGGTATCAAGCAAGAAAGCATTGCGGCGGGTCGGCCTGGCTCGTGCTCTCTCGAAACTAGGCTATTGTTCCCGCTCGCAGGCAGCGGAGTTGATCCGCGCGGGCCGCGTACGTCTGAATGAAGGTGTTCGATTCGATCCGGAGACGCCGGTCCACCTGACGCGTGACCGCATCTTAGTGGATGACCGTCCGATTGAAGCTGGCGAGAAAATTTATCTTGTGATGAACAAACCGCGCGACCTGGTCACCACTGCCGCCGACGAGAAAGGCCGCGAGACGGTGTATTCAATTCTCAAGAGATCAGGTTCGGGGGCAGAAGGCGTGAGTTCCTCAAGTGAGTCAACTGCAGCGTCGCCGCTGCTCAATCCGGCATGGGTCGCTCCTGTCGGACGCCTGGATAAAGCCAGCGAGGGCCTGCTCCTGCTGACCAATGATTCAGAATGGAGCGCCCGCGTGGCGGCTCCGGAGACTCACTTGCCGAAGACCTATCACGTACAGATCGCAAGACTAGCGGACGAAGCATTAATTGCTGCGCTGACCGCAGGTGTGCAGGTCGCAGCGAATTCCGGTGCGAATTCCGGTGCGAATTCCGGCGAGAAGTCGGGGGACGGCGAAACCATGCGCGCCAGTCAGGTTCGCCTGTTGCGCTCCGGCCAAAAAAACTGCTGGCTCGAAATCGTCTTGACCGAAGGCAAGAATCGCCAGATTCGGCGCATGCTGCAGGCGCGGGGAATCGACGTCCTCCGGTTGGTGCGCGTAGCCATCGGACCGCTGCAGTTGGGGAAGCTGGCGAAGGGCGCCTATCGCCCGCTGACTGCCGAAGAAAAGAAGATGCTCGATCGCTCCATGCTGGCCAGGATGCGATGAGCGAACACTCCATCAGCGAACTGACTTTTCTTTCTGCCGTCGCCATGGTGGAGCGCATCCGCAACAGAGATATTTCCCCGGTCGAACTCGCCGAGGCTCATCTCGCGAAGATCGAGCGGCTGAATCCGAAGCTGAATGCCTACGTTCATACCGACTCGACACGCGTCCGGCTCGAGGCCCTGGCGGCGGAATCTGCCGTGTCGCAGTGTAAAACCTCGGGCAGCAGGCTTGGCCCGCTTCACGGTGTTCCCATCAGCATCAAGAGTTCGCTCGAAGTTGCGCGCATGCGTTCAGAATCGGGAACGCGTCTGCGTGCCGGATTCATCGCCACGCACGACGCGCCGCTCGTGGGCCGCCTGAAAAATGCGGGCGCGATCGTGCTCGGAGTAACCAACACTCCCGAACTTCTGATGGCATGGGAAACGGACAACCTGCTCTACGGCTGCACCAACAACCCGTGGGGTCTCGAGCGCACACCCGGTGGGTCGAGTGGCGGCGAGGCCGCTGCCATCGCCGCAGGGATGTCGGCTGGCGGAGTGGGTAGCGACGGCGGCGGCTCCATTCGCGTCCCCGCGCATTTCAGCGGCATCTGCGGACTGAAGCCCACGCCCGGAAGAATCCCCTCCACCGGTCATTATCCTGTGTCCGGCGGCCCGTTTGCGCTGATCGGTGTGGTCGGTCCCATGGCTCGCACGGTCGCTGATCTGAAGCTGTTGTTCGAAGTTATGCAGGGCCCCGACGATGGCGACAGCTGCGCCGCTCCGGTGCCGCTGCGCTGGCCAAGCGATGAAGCAGCAAGAAAACTCAAAGTGGGATATTTCGAAGACGACGGCCGCACCCCCGTTACGGCGGAAACTCGCGCCGCCGTACGCACAGCCGCCGATGCCTTGCGGCGCGCAGGATTCCTCCTGGAACCATTTCGTCCCGCAGGCCTCGAAGAATCGCGCGAACTGTGGAGGAAGTTTTTCGTCGTGTCTGGAGGCATGCTCATCCGTCCCATGTTTCGAGGCCGGGAGGATGATCTCAGTCCAATTCTGAAACAATTTCTGGAAATGTCCGCCGCCGAACCCCCGCTCACTGCGGAGACACTCCTTCACGCTTGGATCCGCCGTGACAGTCTCCGCGCCGAGGTTTTCGCGCAAATGCGAGAGTATCCGATTCTTATTTGTCCAGCCGCAGCCATCCCCGCGTTTCGCCACGGCGAACGCTGCTGGCAGATCGAGGGCAAAACAGTGAACTACCTCGACGCCTGGAGCTATACCGAATGGTTCAACCTGTTGGGCAATCCCGCGGTGGTGGTTCCGGTCGGCCGCTCTCCCGAAGGCTTACCCATCGGTGTGCAGATTGCCGGCCGGCCGTGGGAGGAAGAACAAGTTTTGACCGTCGCCGCCGCTCTGGAAAAAGAATGCCGCGCGTGGAGGCGGCCAGATATTGGTTGAAGGCCTACTGCGAAAACGAGCTGCGGGGAATACCTTGTAATTTGGAGCGAGTTTCCTTCGTGCACCCGAGTGCCCTTTGTGGTTAAACTCTAGTTCGAATGAATCCCCGAATTTCAGCTGCTCTGGTCGGCATTGTTCTGGCCGCGTTCGGCCTGTTCGCGCGGGCCCCGCAAACTCAACCGAAGGCGGCGAACCCGATCGAGGCCGCGGGTCAGAACAATCTAGGCTGCGCTTACATGAATCAGCAGCTGTTCGAGAAAGGTCTCAAAGCTTTTCAGCAGGCGGTGGAACTCGATCCCAAGCTGGCGATCGCGCGCCTGAACGAAGCCATCGCCTTTCTCAACCTGCAGAAAGTGGACGAAGCGAAAGCCGCGCTCGAAGCCGCGCTCAAGCAGGATCCGAAAAACCCCAACGCCTGGTACAACCTCGGCTTGCTGGCCAAGAACACCGGCGACGCGACGGCGGCCATCGACGATTTCAAGCGAGTCACCGAACTTGACTCCAACGACGCCGACACCTGGTATTTTCTGGGTACGGCCTACGTGCAGGCCAAACAATTTCCCCCGGCCATCGAGGCCTTCCAGCACACGCTGCAACTCAACCCGCTGCACGCTTCGGCCCTGTTCGGATTGTCACGCGCCTACCAGCAATCCGGAGATGTCGACCACGCCCGCGAGTACCTCAAGAAATTCCAGTACATCACGCAAAACAAAATCGGCGCCCCTATGAGCCTGGCCTACGGCGAGCAGGGCCAGTACTCGCGCGCCGTGGAATCGCCGTCAGCAGTGCTGAAAGCGCCGGCGCAGATCAAAGTGCAGTTTGTGGATGTGACGAGAGACGCTGGGATTCTATCGAAAGTTTCTTCGCTCTCGAACCTTGAAAACTATAGCGGTCAAGGACCGGGCGCCTGTTTTCTCGACTATGACAATGATGGCAAAGTCGACGTTTTCTTGCCTGACAACGGTGCGCAAGGCGGGATGTCTCTGTTTCACAATCTCGGTAACGGAAGATTCGAAGATGTGACTCAGCAAGCCGGCCTAGATCCCGGCATCCACGGTGTCGGGTGCACCGCAGGAGACTACGACAACGATGGGTTTACCGATATGGCTGTGGCCGTCGATGGGCACGTAAAGCTGCTGCACAACGAAAAGGGCGTTCGCTTCAAGGACGTAACCCAGGAGTCCGGAATCAAAGGCGATGGTTACAGCTACAGCCTGACGTTTATCGACTACGACCACGACGGCGATATCGACCTGTTTGTTCTGCAAATGGGAAAGGGACTGCCGGTTGCATCTGCAGCCGGTGTTGTCGAGGAGAAAGTGCCCGCCTCAAATCACATGTGGCGCAATAACGGTAACGGAACATTCACTGAACAGACAGAGCAGACAGGCCTCTCTGGGACGAGCCCCGCGATGGCGGCTCTTGGAACTGATTACAATAACGATCGTGCTGTTGACCTGCTCATAACGGGCAGAACCCTCTTATACAAGAATCCGCGTGAAGGCAAGTTCATTCCCCAACAGTTGCTTGGATCACTCGATTCGGGAGCCGCTATCCTTGATTTCGACCATGACGGCTGGATGGATGTTGCCTTTAGCCGCGCTGGGGCGCCTGCGTTAACTCTGTGGCGAAACGATCACGGTAGATCTTTTGAGCAGCTTAGAGGATTGGAGACCAACTGGGTCCGCGCCTTCGGCGTGGCCGCCATCGACTACGACAACGACGGCTGGGTCGATCTCCTCGCCGTGGGCGAAACCAGAGAAGGCAAGGGCGAAGTGCGCCTCTTCCGAAACCTCGGGCCTGACGGCTTCAAAGACGTCACCGCCGACGTTGGGCTCGACAAGATTCAGCTCAAAGATCCGCGTGCCATCATCACTGGCGACTACGACGGTGACGGCGCTACCGACCTGCTCATCACGCAGAATCACGGCCCGGCCGTGCTGCTGCGCAACCTGGGCGGCAATCAGAATCACTGGCTGCGGCTCTCGCTCAAGGGACTGAACGACAACAAGTCCGCCATCGGCACGAAAGTGGAAGTCTTCTCGGGCGGCAACCGTCAGAAGTTTGAGATCTACGGCTCGAATGGATATCTCGGCCAGAATTCCACTGACATCGTGGTCGGCCTGGGCGACGCCAAAGAGGCCGACATCGTGCGCATGACGTGGCCCACCGGCGTTTTGCAGGACGAGATTCGGATTGCCGGTGACAAACAGCAGAACTTCCTCGAGATCGACCGCCGCGGCAGTTCCTGCCCCACGCTCTTTGTCTGGAACGGCGAGCGCTACGAGTTCGTTGCCGATATGCTGGGCGCGGGCGTGGTCGGCCATTGGATTGGCCCCAACCAGCGCGACATTCCGCGCCCCGTGGAGTACATCAAGATTGATCGCGGGATGATTCGCGTGAAGAAAGACCAGAGTGAGGGTCAAAATCCCCGTGTCTCGGAAAATCGTCGAGACACGGGGCCCCCTATCGACGACGACAACAAAAATACGGGTACACCAGTTCTCGCCGGTGTTGCGAGAAGTGGGGACAGCCGGACTCTAAGCTTCCGTTTCATGGAGCCGCTCGAAGAAGCCGTCTATCTCGATCAGGTGCGGCTGCTGGCGGTCGATCATCCGGCTGGCGTCGAGGTTTATCCCAACGAATATTTCGCCTCGAACCCGCCATATCCGGACTTCAAAGTGGTCGTCAGCCGCGACGCCAAGCCTCCGGCCGGCGCGTGGGACGAGCACGGCCACAACGTTCTTCCGGATCTGCTGGCGCATCGTTACTTTGGCGATTTTGCGCTCACGCAATTTCAAGGCTTTGCCAAGCCGCACAGTCTCACGCTCGATCTGGGTGAGGCTTACCGCGGGGGGCCGCTATGGCTGCTGCTGCACGGTGAAGTGGAGTATTTTTCTGCGAACAGCATGTATGCAGCGTCGCAGGCCGGCGTGCAGGCGATTTCTCCCTACGTCGAAGCGCTGGTTGGAGATCAGGGAGACGCAAACGGGAAGTGGAAGCGCGTGGTCGATGACATGGGCTTCCCCGCTGGCGGCCCACGAACGATGACTGCCGATCTCAGCGGCAAGCTGCCCCTCGGGACCAACAAGATTCGCATCACCACGAACCTGCAAGTCTATTGGGACAACATTCTGATCGACCGCACTAGGCAAGTAGCGCCGGCGGGACGCCGGCGCTACGACGAGCGCGTGTCGCTCATCCCCTTAGTCAGCGCCGATCTGGCCTATCACGGCTACCCGCTGAAAATCGAAGGCACGCCCCCTGGCAACGTGCAATATATCTACGAAAAAGTCAGCGCCACCGGCCCCTACACACGACCCGCGGGCACTTACACGCGCTACGGCGACGTGCTGCCCTTGCTCACAGCAACCGACGACAAGCTGGCCGTATTCGGCTCAGGCGACGAAGTGAGTCTAGATTTCGATCCGTCGAATCTTCCCACCCTTCCCAAGGGATGGGTGCGCGATTATTTCTTCGCCGCTAACGGTTACGAAAAAGATATGGACTTCTACGCCGCCGAAGGCAACTACGTGGCGCCGCTCCCGTTCCTCAGCATGGGCGATTATCCCTATGCGCCTAAGAAGTCGTTCCCGCTCGACGACGCGCACGTGAACTATCTTCTCGAATACAACACCCGTCACATGTCCGGCAACGAGCAGCGTGGATACTGGTTCGACTACGGCGCGAAGTGAGTCCTTTAGGGCTGGAATGCGGCGGGTGTCAGATACCAGGCCGTAGAGAATCGTTTTAATATTGACAATTTTGCCCCTCCCGTAATTCAATAGCCGGACTCATGGAAACCTCGGCAGTCTCCTCCTCCGCTCCACGCCTGCGCCGCACGCTCACGCTTTGGGATCTGATCCTCTACGGAATCATTGTGATTCAGCCCGTGGCGCCGATGTCGGTATTTGGAGTGCTCAGCGATAGTGGCCATGGGCACGTCGTCACCACCCTCCTCATCGCCATGGTGGCTATGTTGTTTACCGCTTTCAGCTATGGCCGCATGGCGCGAGCATATCCCAGCGCTGGGTCCGCATTTACCTACGTGGGCCAGGAGATCAATCCCGCGCTCGGGTATGTCACCGGTTGGAGCATGGTAATGGACTACATCCTCAACCCGATGATTTGTATTATCTGGTGCAGCCAACAGGCATTTGTTTTTGCGCCCGGGATTCCATACTGGGGTTGGGCCGTATTTTTTGGCGCAGTATTCACATTCCTGAATCTTCAAGGGATCAAGACTTCGGCTCGCGTTAACACCCTACTTGCGGCGGGAATGGGTGCGGTTGTGGCGATTTTCTTCATGGTCGCCATCCGCTACATCACCGGTCATCCCCACGATGGCGCATCGTTCTTCACTCGGCCTTTCTATGATCCGGAGCTTTGGAACACGAAGGCTGTTTTGGGTGCGACCTCGATCGCGGTGCTGAGCTACATCGGATTCGATGGTATCTCCACTCTCTCCGAAGAGGCGGAGAATCCACGGCGAAACATCCTGCTGGCCACCGTGCTCACCTGTTTTGTGATCGGAATACTTTCCGCCCTCGAGGTCTACGCCGCGCAATTGATTTGGCCCGCCACCCAGCCCTTTCCGAACAGTGACACGGCGTTCACGTTCGTCGCAGGTCGCGCCTGGAAGCCTATGTTCGCGATCCTCGGTTTCACATTATTGGTCGCCAACTTTGGCTCAGGAATGGGCGCGCAGATCGGCGCGGCGCGGTTGCTCTACGGTATGGGACGCAGCAAGGCCCTACCGCAGAAGTTTTTTGGAACCGTCGATGCGAAGCGGCACGTGCCACGCAACAATGTTCTTTTTGTCGGAGGCATTGCTCTCGTCGGAGCGCTGCTGGTGAGTTTCAACTTGTTTAGCTACGGGCTTGGCGCCGAGATGCTCAACTTTGGAGCACTCATCGCCTTCATGGGCGTGAATCTCGCGGCGTTTGTGCGGTATTACGTTCGCGAGCGCAAGAACAGTCCATGGCCGCCCCTGCTGCTCACGGTGCTGGTGATCGCTCTGGTCCTCTGGCCGAATTCCAATTGGACGGTGTTGGCTGCGGCGGGAACCGCATTGGCGATCCTCGCCGTATGGGCGCCTCCGCTCGCCGGATTTACGATCTGCTTTTTCCTCTGGAAAAATCTGAGTTGGAAAGCCTGGATCGTCGGAGGCATTTGGATGGTTGTCGGCATCGCGTTTGGGGCCTGGAAAACGCATGGCTTCCGCGGCGACCTGGTGAACTTCGACCTGCCGCCCGAGGGAGAGTGACGAACTGGGGTCGAATTTGCGAGTTGGGTTATCGACTACAGGAGTGCTTCTAATGCTCGGTTCTACGAACATCGTTGCTTTTGTTCCCACCAAAGATTCCGAGAAGGCGCGGGCTTTCTACGAAGGCGTGTTGGGACTTCGCTTTATCAAAGATGATGGCTTCGCGATGGTGCTCGACGCGAATGGAATCATGATTCGTGTGGCCAAAGTTCCAGAGTTTACGCCCGCGCAGTTCACCATTCTGGGATGGCAGGTGAAGGACATCGAAAAGGTCGCGCAGGAACTACAGAAAAAAGGCGTCCATTTCGAAATCTTCGGCTTCTTCAAGCAGGACGAACTCGGAATCTGGACCGCTCCTACCGGAGACAAAGTGGCGTGGTTCAAAGATCTTGACGGAAATGTTCTTTCTATTTCCGAGCATGTGTGATTCTTGGTTTTGTGTGGCGCGGGCAGTCTTGCCCGCGAAATCGAACCACGATCAAGAATCTGACTGGCTAAAGCCGCCCAGAGCGAAGTAGGAGCAGTGCCCGCGCCTCACAAGCGGTTATCCAGCCTTCACTCCACGTTCCATCCACTGACTTCAACCACCGGCTTCGCCGCGCCTAACTCGCTGGCGCGGTAGGTTGCAGTGATCTCGCGCTTCTCGCCCGGCAACAAGGAAATGTAATTGTCTTCCCAGACCACGGGCAGAATCTCTTCCCCCTTCGCGCCTTTTTCCACTTTCAGCCGCACAAAGAAGGCCAGGCTCTTGCTGGGATTCTCGACCATCACGTGCGTGACTTCTTCTTCCCCCTTGTGCTCGCTGTGGTCGCTGACTTTCAGTTTTACCTTCGCGAGTTGCGACAGAGCCGTGTAATCGGCGAAGGATTCAGTGGGCGTCATATACCAGTTCGATTTCTTCCAATCCAATGTTTCAACCTTGGTGGAAAGCCAGTAGAAATTCGACCCCACCACTTTTCCCGCGGCGTTCTGAAGCCGCAACACTACGAAATACGTCGGGCTCAGGCCCTGAACGTCCGGCAACTGGAAAATCTTTTTCGTGCTGTCGGCGGGCGCGTCGAGCGAATCCACGTGCGAGAACTTCTCGGTCATGTCGAGGTTGTAAATCTTGGTCGTGAGCTTTAAGCCCTTTACGTCTTCATACTGGCTGCTGACCAGCCAGATTGCGTGATCGTCATAGCCATAGACGGGATGCAGCGCTTCCAGCGCGCGCTTGGCGCCGAAGTAGCCTCCACCGGGTCGCAGGTAGTAATCGTACAAATGCCAGATCATCGAAGGCCACGCATTGTTCAGCATCCACTGGATGACGCCGGTCGACTCGTATTTGTTGCGGCTGTACGCCTCATACATCGCCCGCACGCCTTCATAAGTCTGCATCTGAGACTTCGCAGCGAAATCTTCCACGCTGTTCGATTTACCGTAGCGGTTGGCGAGCGCGTCGCTGAAGACTTGAATCGTTTTGAACTCACCGCCTCCGGCGTGATAATTCCATACGTCATCGATCGGCCACAGATGATCCTTGCCCACCATCGCCTCAATGCTTTCGATCGGCGGAACAGCCGGTCCCATGCTGGTTTCGCTGTCAAAACCATAACCTCCGCCACAACCTCCCGCATTGCACAACTTCCGCCCCGGCTGCCCCTGAGGTGTGTCCAGTTCCCAATAACTCGGGGCAATGTATTCATACGGCCCGCTCATCTTCATTCCGCTGGCGCCGGTCACGCTCGTTTCTTTGCCCGTAGCCGATGAAACCGTCGGATTCGGCCACAGCAACTGCTTCTCGATGTCGAGATACATCTGCTCCACGTCCGGCGGCGGAGGATTGTCGCTGCCGTTCAGCCACATCACCAGGCTCGGATGGCTGCGCAGGCGGTAAATCTGGTCGCGCAACGATTGTTTGGCGATTTCAAAGTCGGCCGGCTTCCAGCGCGCCCAGCGCTCCCAGAAATCGCAGCAGCACCATCCCGCCATCACCAGAAGCCCCTTGCGATCGGCCAGGTCGAAAAACTCGTGCGTTTCCAGCTTGCCTTCGAGGCGGATGGTGTTCAGCCCCATGTCGCTGACGTAGCGGAACTCATCTTCGAGGCGCTGCGAATTTTCGCGGAGCATCATTTCGGTGGTCCACCCAGCGCCGCGAATCAGGATATTCTTTCCGTTGATGTGAAAGGCGCGGCCGCCTACCGAGTTGACGTCGGAAGTGATTTCGCGAATGCCGAACCGGCTTTCGGAACGGTCGCTGACTTCCCCATTCACCACAAACTCAACCGCCAGGGGATACAGATTGGGCTTGCCCATCTGCGTCGGCCACCACAGCCGCGGATTCGAAATCGCGAGCTGCGGGAAATTCTCCGGAGTGAACGTCACATCCTTGGCTTGGTGCGGCGCGAGTTCTACTTCCTGCTCGAAGCTGATGCTTTCGATCTGGCCTTTGAGCTTGCCCTTCACCGCTTGGCTGGTTCCGTTTTTCACCTGCGCGGTAACCGTGAGTAGCGCATGATCGCTGGCGGGCAGATTCAGCTTCGACACTACTGTGGGATAACGCAGCGCCACCGGGCCGGTCGCCGTGAGATAAACTTCGCGCCACAGTCCCATGTTCTTGTCGGGCGGCGTGGGGTTCCAATCGACAAACGTGATGGCGAGGTCATTCTCTGTAGGAGCCCACACCTGCACCGCCAACGTGTTGTCGCCGCCGGCACTCACCGCGTCAGTCACGTTGAGTTCATAGGTTCGCCATGCACCGGCCACGTCATTGGAATTGGCGATCTGCTTGCCGTTGAGCCAGATGGCGGCGCGGTAGTTGATCCCTTTAAAATTCAGCCAGACCGTCTTGCCCTTGTAGGAGGCAGGCACTGCGAACTGTTTGCGGTACCACCACGAAACCGCATAGGGACTGTCGGTCTGCATCGGAATATTCGCGAAGTTGCCGCCGATGGGATAGGTCACCCCGGCGAACTGCCGCAAATTCGTGCCAAAGAACGGATCCGGCAGAGCATGGCTTTTCACCAGGGCCGCGACTACGGTGGTGGGCACCGTCACTTCCTGCCAGCCCGTCGCCGCGAACT
>Ga0181537_10001819_pt1 | contig 19259 bp, 13 predicted proteins | sample PEATcosm2014_Bin_39_FD_119765 | JGI IMG/M metagenome (GOLD analysis project Ga0181537, IMG submission 119765) | Peatland microbial communities from MTU Mesocosm Facility, Houghton, MI, USA - PEATcosm2014_Bin23_10_metaG | ecosystem: Environmental > Terrestrial > Soil > Wetlands > Peat | place... | reverse complement strand
TCCGGGGACGCTGGACGCGGACATTGATGCGATTGTCTTGAAGGCGCTGCGCAAGGAACCGGAGGAGCGCTATGGCAGTGTCGATCTGCTGATGGCCGATCTGCAAGCGTATCTTGATGGACGTGCAGTGGCAGCCCGGCACGGGAGCTTCCAGTATCTTGCGGGTAAGTTCATTCGGCGGAACAAACTTGCGCTCACGGCAGCGACGCTGCTGTGCGCGACGGCGCTGGCAGGCGTTCGCGGAATTGTATGGCAGGCGCGTATCGCGAATGTGCAACGGAGGAATGCTGAGGCTCGCGCCGATGACCTGCGCAAGCTGAGCAACAGGTTGCTTTCAGAGATCGACGAGGCGATTCAGAAGCTCCCGGGTTCGACGGCGGCGCAGAAGTTGCTGGTGAGCACGGTGCTCGAGCATCTGGACCGCGCAGCCAAGGATGCACAGGGCGATCCGCAGATGCAACTGGATTTGGCGAATGCTTACATTCGATTGGGCAATGTGCAGGGCAATCCTTACGATCAGAATATTGGCGACACACAGGGCTCGTTGGGCAGCCTGGAGAAAGCACTGTCCATTGCCTCAACGCTGGTTCGGCAAGCTCCTACGGACGCGGCGGCAGCGCACGCTTTGGGCTGGGCTCAACAATCCAAGAGCGAAGTGCTTTTTGGGATGGGCAAGACGCAGGATGCGGTGGCGATGATGAAGGCGGCAGCGGCTACTTACGAGGAGCTGGCGAACAGACCCGGCGCGAAAGCCGATGCCCTGTTCGACGCTGCGTCCGCATACGGGAGCCTTGGCGACGAACTGGGACAGAGTGGTATGTCCAGCCTGGGAGACCCGGTAGGAGCGGTGGCGGCGTTTCATAAATCATTGGAACTCGACGAGAGGGCTGTACAGCTTGATCCAAAGCACTACCGCGCATTGCGGGGCGTTGCCATGAGCCACGCGAAGATCGGCAAGGTGCTTGCCGAGAACGATCCTGCGGCGGCGCTGCCCGACTACCAAAACGCGATTGACGGCATCAGTGCCCTACCCGACGAGGTCAGAAAGACTCTCGCCAACCGGAGGACGCTGGGGCTGCTGTATCGCTGGCGAGGCTTGGCGCTCAAAGAGGTGGGAAAGTACCAGGAAGCGCTGAGTTACGTGGAACAGGCGCGAGCGATCTCCGAGTCGTTACTTGCCGCGGACCCCAATGACACTCGGGCGGGAAACGACCTGATGGCCGTGGTTGAAAATGAAGCGGAGTGCTTCGAAGACCGCGCGCTTGGAGTCTTCACGGAGGGGAAACCGGATCGGAAGACAGATGCGGCCAGCGCGCTGCGAAGCTTGGCTGAAGCGCGCTCGATTACGGAACGTCTTCTCCAGACTCAGCCAGCCAATACGACCTGGCGGACTACCCTTGGGCTGCTTATGATACGAATGAGCCTTCAGCAGAGAGCCCTTCACTTGAGCGCGGAAGCTCGGGAGTTGGCGTCCAATGGTGTTGCGATATTGAAAGCTGTGGGTCCTGAGCAAGGCGCGCAGGTGTTCGACCTTGACTCGGCCGCCACGGGCTTGCTGATGGTGGAACCGGAAGAGCTTAGAGACTCGAGGCTGGCGGTGGAATTGGCTGAGCGCGCGGTTGAGAAGAGCCATCGTCAGAAGGCTGGATATCTTCTCACGCTTGCTCGCGCGTACCGCGCTGCCGGACAAGCAGACAAAGCAAGTCTGACGGCCAAGGAAGGACTTGCGCTTCTTCCGCCTGACGGCCCCAAAACAGTTCCCTGCCGGATTCGCAAGCAACTGCAAGCGGCAGCGGGCGGGTAGTTACGTCTCTACGCCTGGCTTGAACAACAATTCTCTTTTGAAAGCTCACCCGCCTTGCTTTAGGCTAAGGGCATGACGCGCCGACGCTGGATTGCCGACGACTTTTCTGAAGATCACGCTGCACTGCTGGGAGCGAACGCGCTGCATTTGGCTCGCGTGCTGCGGGCTCGCGCAGGACAGGAGTACGACATCGTCTGCGGCGACGTGGTGCGGATGGGGACGATCACGGCAATCAGCGACGAGCATGTGGAGTTCGCGCTGGGCGAGGTAGTGTCTGCGGGCGGCGAGCGCAAAATTGTGTTGCTGATGGCGATCTACAAGTTCGACCGGATGGAGTGGGCGATTGAAAAATGCACGGAGCTGGGAGCAACGCGAATCATTCCGGTGATTGCCCGGAGGACGGATGCGCACCTGGCGACGGCGGCGGCGAAGCGCGTTGAGCGGTGGCGGAAGATCGCGCATGAGGCGGCACAACAGTCGAGGCGTCAGCGCGTGCCGCAGATCGATGAGCCGGTGAAGCTGAAGGCTGCGCTCGAAGTGGAGGTTGGGGTGCGGCTGCTGTTGAATGAAAATGAACGCGCAAAAAAAATTTGCGCAGCGCTCGAAATAAACGTCCGGGAGATGGCTTTTGCGGTTGGACCAGAAGGCGGATGGACGGACGAAGAGCTCGCGCAATTCGATGCCGCAGGATGGCAAAGCGTGACGCTGGGCGAGACAATTCTGCGGGCGGAGACGGCTGCGATTGGTGCGCTTGCGGTGGCGGCGGCGGTTCTAGATTAGTTCTGCGAAGTGCGTTTTACCCGCATAAACACTAAGGGGAACGCTTTCGCGTCCCCCACTCGTGTAGCCTTTGTTTCCGTTGGTTGTTACTTTTTCTTTGCGACTTTCTTGGCGGCTTTCTTTACGGCCTTCTTCGCTGCTTTTTTCGTTGCCATGACTATTCTCCCTTTGAACAATCTTGGAATGGAATTACAACAATTCGTTGTAATTCCCTAGTTGTATATGTGTATTAGAAAAACAAGTCAAGTAAAAAAAGAAAACGCGGAGCCGATAAAGGTCTCCGCGCGATGAAATTCTCATCTCTTCCGAGCTTCAACGAAGGGCGCGAAGGAGCAATCCGGAGATTGTGTCCTGCAAAGTGTGAGCGATCATAGCTGGTCGAAGACTCTTGCGAAGCATACTGAGGACTCCGAAAGAGAGACCGAGCAGGGCGATGAGCACCATACGCTGCGCGCCTTCATATCCATGGCCGAGGCCGAAGAGGATGCTGACGACTACGAGGGCGGCCCAGCGATTGTGCAGCAATCGCGTGAACTGCTTTTGAAAATAGCCACGGAAGAGAACCTCTTCGCAGAAACCGGCAGTGGCGCTCAGGCAGACCCAGAGGAATACTTCGAGTCCACTCTGCGGCGCGAGAAAACCAATCTGCTTGCGCGCTTCATCTACGTTGGAGACGTGCTGCATGCCGAGGCCCAAGGCGACGACGGCAAGCAGGAGCAGCGTGCCGATCCACGCGGCGCTGGCGATGGCGATGTCTAAAAGGAAATCTTCGACGCGCTGCCAGCGTCCCCCGATCAACTCCCGTAAGGTTCCGCCGGAACGACGAACTCCCCACCAGACGTAGGCGGTGAAAAGCCACTCGTAGATGATGGTGGCAAGGTAGATGCGGATGTGTGAGTTGCCGGAGTGAAGGCCATGACCAGTCCTGGCATTGCCAACGCTCATGACGCCGAGCACGAGCAAGAGCAGCGCAGTGTGCCAGTAAGGAATGTCACGCGGGCTCTCTACCGTGATAGGGGCTAGAGGCTCGGCGCTGGGAAGCGCGGTCTCGGGCATATTCTCCATGCTTCTCCTTGCGAAGCGGCAAGTTTATGTTCCGCTCGTCCCACCTTGGCCGCAAGTGCGGCGAAGGTGGGTTCCATGCACTGATTCCGACTTCAACACATCTTTGCTAGTCGATGCTGAGCACACCGCTGCTGCCGCCAGAGGCTTTTACTTCCTCAGCGCGGGCGAGCACCTTGCGGGCAAAAGCGAAGAGACTCTTGGCGTTGTTCGCCTGCTCGCCGCCGAGAACCACTGGATGACCGGAGTCTCCGCCCTGACGAATGGTGGGATCGAGTTCGATGCGACCGAGGAATGGCACGCCATACTGAGTCGCCGTGCGTTCGCCGCCTCCGGTGGAGAAGACATCGATCTCATGATTGCAATGCGGGCAAACCATGTAGCTCATGTTCTCCACGATGCCGAGAAGTTCAACGTTCACCTGGTTGAACATCTCAATAGCCTTGCGTGCGTCCTGCAGCGACACGTCTGAGGGCGTGGTGACGACGACGGCTCCGGTGAGAGGGACGGACTGGGTGAGCGAGATGACGACATCGCCGGTGCCGGGAGGCAGATCGATGATGAGATAGTCGAGCTCTCCCCAAGCCACCTGGCTGAGAAACTGTTTGATAACTCCGTGGAGCATTGGGCCGCGCCAGACGAGCGGCTTGTCACCGGGATTGAGATATCCGACGGAGATGACCTTGAGGCCATAACGCTCGGCGGGGACGATCAGATTCTCAGGCGTGAGCTGCGGCTCGCCGGTTTCTCCAAGCATGAGAGGAACGTTAGGGCCGTAGATGTCTGCATCGAGCAGACCGACTTTGTGTCCGAGGCGCGCGAGGGCCAATGCGAGATTTACCGCGAGCGTGGTTTTACCGACTCCACCCTTGCCTGAACCAACTGCAATGATGGACTTGATACCGGGAATAGTTTGCGGACCTTCGGGTTGCGGAGCGCCGGATTGTGCGTGCATGTGCAAAGGATGCGTCCTTAACGAAGCGTGATGTTGTAACTTTCGATTATACCGGGAAGAGGCGGACACATCTCTTACCGGACGTTCAACGTGCCGGAGTAGAATCCGCGGCGACGCTGGGCAGTAGATCACCAAGAGCTCACAATCTGAAAGCCGCATACTGCACATTCTTTGCCTCGCTGGTCGATTTAATCTCAACGAGAGCGTGGTGAGATTGCTGGCAGAGGTTCCTCTGGAACGGGGCTGCAATTTGTGGCTTGTAGGGGTCCTTCGCGTTGCTCAGGATGACACTTCAAGAACAACAGCAAATTAAAATTCAAATGCAGAGCAAAGCGCCCGGCCAATGGCCGGGCGCTTCATGCTGAAAAACACTTTGCAAATGAGAAGCTCTAGAGGCTGCTCATGTTGGAGAGGAAGTCGGCGTTGGTACGCGTCTTCGTTAGCTTGTCGATGAGTAGCTCCATGGCTTCCACAGGCGAGAGCGGGTTGAGCACACGGCGCAGAACCCAGATTCGCTGCAGGTCTTCCTTGGCCTGGAGCAGTTCTTCCTTACGGGTTCCGGAGCGCTGAATGTCAATGGCCGGGAAGACACGCTTGTCGCTGAGTTTGCGATCGAGGATGACTTCCATGTTGCCGGTGCCCTTGAACTCTTCGAAGATCACGTCATCCATACGGCTGCCGGTTTCGATGAGTGCAGTGGCGATGATGGTGAGCGATCCACCCTCTTCAATGTTGCGGGCCGCGCCGAAGAAGCGCTTGGGGCGCTGCAGGGCGTTGGAGTCCACACCGCCGGAGAGCACCTTGCCCGATGGCGGAACGATGGTGTTGTAGGCGCGGGCGAGACGGGTGACGGAGTCAAGCAGGATCACGACGTCGCGCTTATGCTCGACGAGGCGCTTGGCCTTTTCGATCACCATTTCGGCGACCTGTACGTGGCGTGCGGCGGGCTCGTCAAAGGTGGAGCTGATGACTTCACCCTTCACCGAACGCTGCATGTCCGTTACTTCTTCCGGGCGCTCATCGATCAGCAGAACGATCAACACGACTTCGGGATGATTGGCCGTGATGGAGTTGGCAATATTCTGCAAGAGCATGGTTTTGCCGGTGCGCGGCGGAGCGACGATCAATCCGCGCTGACCCTTGCCGATGGGAATCAGCATGTCCATGACGCGGGCGCTCATGTTGTCTCGCACGGTTTCGAGCTTCAGGCGTTCCTGCGGATAGAGCGGCGTCAGGTTGTCAAAGAGAATCTTGTTGCGGGCTTCGTCAGGCGACTCGAAGTTTACGGCTTCGATCTTGACCAGCGCGAAGTACTTCTCGCCCTCGTGCGGAGGACGGACCTGGCCGCTGACGGTGTCACCGGTCTTGAGGTCGAACTTGCGAATCTGCGAGGGGGAGACATAGATGTCATCGGGACCGGGCAGGTAGTTGTAATCGGGGGAACGGAGAAAGCCGTAGCCGTCAGGAAGAATTTCCAGAACGCCTTCAGCAAAAATGTGTCCTTCTTTTTCGCTCTGCGCCTGGAGGATCTTAAAAATGAGATCCTGCTTGCGCAGGCCGCTCGCACCGGGGAGGTCGAGCTCGCGAGCGATCTTGGTCAGCTCGGTGATGTTCTTTTCTTTTAATTCAGCGATCGTCATATCCACCTACGGAATTTTTTCGGGGGGAAGGAATTTAGGTGCGCCGCAATAGCGCCGAGAAAGTGGCTGCCGATGTCCTAACCCGGCGAACGGCAACCATTTGGATGGGAACCGGCCTAGCACCTGCGGCCGGATTGGGTGGTACACGGCTGATATTGCGACTTGCTACTGCAAACTGCCGGTTTACCTGCAATGAGTTGTAAGGCTGACTCCCTGCGGGTGCCGCTCAAACGGCACACCGCAGGGTTTGATTCTTAGATTCAGCCGCTATGCCGCACGACGCTGAGCGTCTTTAGCATTCACCGGATCGGCCATCACGTTGGCGCGTTCATTGTCGGAGATGCGGTTCAGGACATCATTCGTGGTGTCCTGGATGCGGGTATTCGGTTTGTGAAACTTACGAGTTGCCTTGGAAGCAATCTGGCAGAGCATATAACGATTCTGCAGGGTGTGTAAAGCTTCAAAGACTTTATCTGAACGCATGACTTCTCCTTGATTGCGTCTTCCTGGCGCGCGAGAGGCGGCTTTCAGGTCAACGGGTTGCTGTGATTCCTTTGAATAAGACCTAAGTTTGCTATTCGCATTTTGCCAATGCTAACGACTCTATATAGATAGATGCCTCGCAAATTGGTTTGACGCTCAAACTGGACGGAACAGTTCTATCTACCTCAGATCTCAATCCGCCCGGCAGATCCGTTCGAGGCGATGTCCGATGAAAAGGTGCGCGACAAGGTGATGACCTCCCGATAACAACCTTTTGTGCTTGGAGGGCCCTGCCACGGCCTCTTTGATTCGGGCCTGAGATGAATGGTTGAACCGCAAAAACGCATCCGCGATTCCTGCTCACAGGTTGTACATTAAAACTTTGTGGAGCTAAGGTCAACATTCTTTTTGCGGCGTTACCAATCTTAACTTATTGATTCTTATGGAAACAGCTTCGACTCAATGACTTTTCTGGTTACCTTTGAGTTATCGAGAATGCACAATCCGTGCTGCAATCGGTTTCTGCACGCGTATCGAGCGCAAAAGCCTATGGGCGGGTGTGCGATGGATCAGATGTGCGGGCTGCGTTCACGTCGAGATGGAGTTTGAGTCCGGGAGCGACGGCAGGTGGATAGCAGTTGCCGTCCTGATTATAACTCTTGAGGCAGGTGGCGGAAAACTGGCGGCGCACGGGTGACTGCGCGAACTGCCAGACTTCAGCAAAGGGCGCACCGCTGGATTCAGGCGCAGGAGGCGTTTTGGGAAAGACGCAACCGGGCGCGGGCGGGCAGGCGTCATTGGCCACCCAGAAAAAGAGTTCGCGGCCTGCGGCGGAGTCATGCAGATCGCGCGCGGTGCTGATGCGACCTCCGCCCTGCTCGGGAATTTCTATACCCGAGCAATAAATTCCTGCGCGATAGCCAGCTTGCCGGACGGCCTCCGCCCAGGCAAAGACATACTGCTTCTGCTCGGGCAACATACGCCCTCCCTGCTCCTGGTCCAGAAAGATCACACTTCCCTTGCGGAACCCATCAGCTTTGGCAGCACGCGCTGCGGCCCGTCCGTCGGCAGGGCCGGGATTCGGCACGGACTTCAATTGAGCATAGTCGCGTCCGTTGAAGAGGAGAAGAAAGCCGAAGCCTTCACGTTCGAGCAATTCGCGTTTGCCGCGCCAGCGATTGAAATTTGTGCCGGGAGGATTGCTCAGCCAGTATCCGGTGAAAGCAAATGTCTTGCGGAGCGCAGGCATGTTTTCGTCGCCGGGATAGTCGTTGCGGTCAAAGCCCAGGCAGACTTTTCTCTCCTTGCCCTCTCCACATTCGGCGACCGATGAAGGCGCTGCACACGCTACCTGAGCACAGATCAGCAATAGCAGCACGACGCTCACCGGCGATAGTGCGCACAACCTTTTCATGTCATTAGTGTACGGCAGCGACGCGCGAGAGACCGCAACGGTGCAGCGTGTCTCCATCTATTCACAATATCTTCATGGGACTTTGACACCGGCTTACTCGATAGATGCTGAAATTGATTCCAGTTCCAGAACATTCTACGGCTCACCAGAAACTGGGAGTTGTGTGTCCTTTCGAACTTGCATGCGCTAGTGTGCGAATGGAGTCAATTACCAATGCGTCGAACTCTGCATTTTACAATCCTGTTCCTTGCTGTCTTTTGTTTCCTGGGAACTCTTTCCTTCGCCGAATCCGGCAAAGGCTCACTTACCGGACGGGTTGCAGACAAGGCCGAAGCCGTGCTGCAAGGCGCACAGGTAGAACTGTTGCCACACGCCGGCACCGCAATCACCAACGACCAGGGTGAATTCACATTCACCAATATTGCTCCTGGCGCTTATACGGTGCTGGTCAACTACGTGGGCTTTGAACCCTTCTCGCAGGAAGTAACAATTACAGCGGGAAAGAATGTCTTTGTAAAAGCGCTCATCAAGGTCTCAAGCAAGACTGAAGAGGTCACGGTGTTCTCCGGGCGCGAAAGCGGCGAAGCGGAAGCGATTAACCGCACGCGCACCGCCGACAACATTGTGCAGATACTACCGGCCGAGGTGATCACCAGCCTTCCGAATGCGAACGTGGCCGATGCGTTGGGCCGTTTGCCTTCGATTACGCTGCTCCGCATTGAGGGTGAGGGCGTGTACATCTCCGTACGCGGCACTGAGCCACGACTGACCAACGTAACGGTGAATAACATCACGATTCCCTCTCCGGAACCGACGGTACGACAAGTGCGCTTGGACGTGATCCCTTCTGATTTGGTGGGATCGGTTGAAATCAACAAGACGCTTTCAGCCAGCCAGGACGGCGACGGTATCGGCGGTTCGGTGAACCTGCGCACGAAAACGGCGACAGACCAACCGCTGGTCAACATCTATGGCAATGGCGGCTATACGCCGATCATGAATGGACGCGGCGTTTCGCAGTTTGGCGGAACCTACGGCCAGCGCTTTGGAAAAGAAAAAAAGTTCGGCATCCTGTTTGGTGGAACGTTCGACTGGAACGGCCGCGGCATTGACAACATCCAGCCTGCCATCGATCCGTATTCGACCATGGCGCAGCCCTTCTACGACAACAACACGATCAGAGAATATCGCTACTACCGCACGCGGTATGGATACGCGGGAAGCGCCGATTACAAGTTGGGAGAGTTCTCCAGCATCTACGCGAGCGGCCTGTACTCAGACCTGAAGGACTGGGGCGACAAGTGGTATTACTCTCCGGTTTCGAACCCAATCACCGCGCCGGGCGGGGTTGTCACACTGCCCAGCCCGACCGCTACTTCCTCCAGTCCGAAGTTCTATACGTCGAGCAAACGCCCGAACGCTTCGGTAGGCAACCTGACACTGGGCGGCAGACACGTATTCAACTCCTCCTGGTTCAACTGGGAAGTTTCGGCCTCGCGCTCCTACGAAGTGGATTCGGCGGGAAACCCCAAGGCTGACTTCGCCTGGATCGGTCCGAAACAGCATTGCAACTATGTTCCTCAGGGCGTGACCAACACTCCGACGTTCGGCAACTGCGATGGCGCAAGCTCACCCTTGCAGAATGCTTCGTTGTGGACGCTGAAGGATCTGACAACCTCCAAGGGATTGACGGCGCAGTTGAACCTGACAGCGGCGGCATCCTTCGCCAAGAAATACGAAGCCGGATCACATCACGCGACGATCGAAGGCGGCTTCAAGATTCGCAACGACCACAAGTATCAGGACGCAACAGAGAACGTGTATGACGGTCCTAACTGGACCAGTTCGGGTAATCCGGCCATGCTGATGTCAGCGCTGCAGGATACGTTCACAAACAAGGATTACTTCCAGGGCAAGTACTTCGGCGGCAACTATGGCCCGGTATCCAGTTTCAACAAGGTGCAGAGCTACGTGCTGCAGAACCTTTCTGCCGACTTGGACGGTGCCAAGACGGCATCTGACACAGCTCCCAACCAGTTCGACACGATCGAGCGCATCACTGCCGGGTACGTGATGAACACCATCGAATTCGGCAAGCTGCACATCCAGACGGGCCTGCGCTTTGAAGGCACGCAGATGAATACGCTGGGCTATAACGTGACTCTCTATCCCGCTACCTCGACGAATTGCCCCACGGGTGCATACGAAGGTTGCGGCGTACCGAACGCGGTTAAGAACAATCCCTCCTACATTGATATTCTGCCAAGCGCGCAGCTGCGTTACTCGCTGACCAAGGACTCTGCGCTACGCGCGGTTTACGGTCGCGGTGTGGCGCGTCCGGACGCTTATCAGCTTGTACCCTATGTCACGGAAGACACGACTGCCAGTCCAGCGACGGTGTTGATCGGTAACCCGAATCTGAAGCCGGAGCACGCCAACAACTATGACCTGCTGTACGAGAAATTCCTCAAACCGGTCGGTATGTTCCAGGCGGGCGTGTTCTTCAAACAGTTGAGCGCTCCGCAAGTCACCACCACGATTCCGGGTACAGTGAATGTCTCATCGCTTCCGGCAGGATACCTGCCGCCGACACTGGCACCAGTGATTGCGCAGTATCCCGGCGATTCAATTACGATGTACGTCAATGGCAAGAACGCCTACCTCTATGGCTTCGAGGTGAGCTATCAGCAGCACATGACCTATCTCCCGGGCATTCTGAGCGGGCTTGGCCTGGCTGCAAACTACAGCTATACGGCTTCGCAGGAAAAAGGTTTGCTGCTGCGCTCGGATAGTCCGGCGTTGCTGCAACAGTCTCCGACAGCTTTGAACATCAGCCCGTCGTATGACAACAAGCACTTCTCGTTCCGCATGGGCATGACCTACAACGGCCCCTGCATTTACCAGTACGCTTATGTTTCTCCGGCACTGCTGAAAGCTGGCTCCGGCGCTGACGTAAGCGGATTGGGACCCACCGGACCACAGGGCGACATCCACACACTGGCGCACTACCAGGTGGACGCGCAGATCACCGCTCACCTGAGCCGTCACCTTTCGGCAATGGCCTACGGACTCAACCTCAACAACGAAGTATTCGGCTATTACACGGGCAGCAAGAACTTTGTGAATCAGCGCGAATACTACAAGGCCACCTACGCCGCTGGATTGAAATACACGTTCACCAGCGAGAAATAACAGAGAGATTCACGGCTGGGACAACCATCCCAGACCGCGGAATGGCGGGCGGCGAGGCTACGGCTTCGCCGCTTTTCTTGTGATCTGCCCGACAGACCGCATATCGCACCAACAATTGTGCAACTTGGAAAAGCACCTTTTAGAAACCGGGGATACGCAATGTTCACCGGGCTTTTACACCCGCATTTCCACATTCGTGTTGAAAACCGTAACCGAACTACTCCGAATTTGTCTTGACAGCAAACCAAAATGGAGTTTCTCCGGGGCGGGCCAAAACGGGAGAAGCCGGACCGGTTAGACGCGCGGGAAGGCAGAATCGGTAATAGTTCTGTCATACCAGTTTGCACATTGCGCAAAGCGGGTGCGAGCAATTGCCCGTGCGCATTCATCCGGTTAAACTCTGATCATTGAACCGTTGCTGCCTGCCGCAACAAGCATCCTAAATACTGTTCAGATTGCATCGCACAGTAGCCGCAATGAACGATGCCAGAGAGCGCGACGGATAAATTTGCGGAGAATTTACAGGAGATGCTTCTTGCTGTACCTCCACGGACTCGGACATTTTCATCCTGAGACGGTACTCGATAACCACTTTCTTTCATCGCTCGATATTGGAGTGGATGTGAAGTGGATTGAGGACAGGGTGGGCATTGTTGAACGGCGCACCACGCTGCCATTGGAATACCTGCGACAGACTCGCAACCAGGATCCACGAGCGGCCGCCGAAGCTGCGCACACAACGCCTACGGAAATGTCAGTGAAGGCTGCGCAGATGGCCCTGGCGCGCGCCGGACTGGAAGCATCGCAACTGGGAATGATTGTCTCGGGCGGATGTTCGCCGGAGATGCAGATACCTGCCGACTCAAGCCGGATTGCCAACGCTCTCGGCCTTCGTGTCACCTGCTTCGACCTGCAATCGGCCTGCTCGAGCTTCGCCTCGCAGATTCACTTCCTGAATCAGATGAAGCCCGAGGCACTGCCGGATTTCGTTCTGGTGGTCAACAGCGAAACCTTCACGCGCAGCATCAACTACACGGACCGAAGACAGGCGGTGCTGTTTGGCGACGCAGCCTCAGCAACGATTGTTTCTTCGCGCGTTCCGGCTCCATCTGTAATCTCTGAGACCAGCTTTGGCAGCGACCCGGCGGGACAGCACCAGATCACGATTCCTACGGGCGGACACTTTGCGCAGGAGGGCCATGCGGTGCAGGTGTTTGCTATCAAAACCACGACGGACGTGGTGAGAAATCTGCAGGCCTCATTGCCAGAGACTGAAACCCGGCGGCAGGTATTCATTGGCCATCAGGCAAACCTGCGCATGCTGGAGAGCGTTTGCAAGCGCACGGGCATTGCGCTGGAGAACCACTTCGCAAATGTCGCTTACTTTGGGAACTGCGGTGCTGCTGGCGCTCCAAGCGTTCTTTCCCAGAAGTGGGATGAGTTACGCAATACGGTGATCCACATGGCAGTCGTGGGCTCTGGACTGGCGTGGGGCGGCATGCGTATCTCGCGCGGTTGCGCTTGAAGTTGTTTCTGCACGAAGATCAAAAAAAGCCCCGGCGGACACAACCGCTGGGGCTTTTACTTTGTCTCGCTTGTCAGGGCGCTTGCTATGCCTTGGCCGGCTCTCCAATGGGAGTGGTCGGCAGGGCCTGCGCTTCTTTGCGAAGCTCCTCGAAGAGCACGGTGCTGAGGTAGCGCTCACCAAAGCTGGGGATGATGGCAACGATCAGCTTGCCAGCGTTCTCGGGGCGTTTTGCCACCTTGAGAGCCGCGAACACTGCGGCTCCGGCAGAGATGCCGACCAACAGACCTTCTTCTTTGGGAAGACGACGCGCGAAACCGATGGCCTCATCGTTACTGACCTGAACGACTTCGTCGATCAGCTTGGTATCAAGCACGCCGGGGACAAAGCCTGCTCCGATTCCCTGGATTTTGTGCGGTCCCGGTTTGCCGCCGGAGAGCACGGGGCTTTCCGTGGGTTCGACGGCAATGGCCTTGAACCCGGGTTTGCGCTCCTTGATGTAGCGCGCAACGCCAGTAAGTGTTCCGCCCGTTCCTACGCCGGAGATGAGAATGTCCACCTTGCCATCTGTGTCATTCCAAATCTCAGGACCAGTGGTGTCATAGTGAATCTGCGGATTGGCAGGGTTGTTGAACTGCTGGAGAATGTAGCCGTTGGGAGTGGTGGCGAGAAGTTCCTCGGCCTTGGCTACGGCACCCTTCATTCCATTGGGACCGGGAGTAAGGACGATCTTCGCTCCGAAGGCGAGAAGAAGCACGCGACGCTCAAGACTCATGGTCTCCGGCATGGTGAGGACAAGTTCGTAGCCTTTGACGGCGGCGACGAAGGCAAGCGCAATACCGGTGTTACCGCTGGTGGGCTCAATGAGCACGGTTTTGCCGGGCGTGATTTTGCCATCCCGCTCGGCGGCCTCGATCAGCGCAACACCGATCCTGTCCTTTACGCTGGCCAAAGGATTCTGGCTCTCCAGTTTCACGGCGACGCGCGCTGCTGCGCCTTTCGTGATGTTGTTCAGGTAAAGTAGCGGCGTTTTTCCGATTAACTCGGTAATGCTGTTTGCAATTGGCATTTCGTCTCCATCTGCCCCGCAAGGGCGAACCGCAAAATTAGGGTGCGACTGACTGGCTGTTTTCTAAAGCTGCGTCAGGAACGTGTACGAGAGCCTTTCTCATCGGATGCGCCAAGATCAGGTTCCGGCCCAAAACAAAAAGCCCACCGGCCTGAGTCACTGGCGGTGGGTTCGTGAAAACTCTTAATTCTGGATTTCTATTCCACGATCTCATGTTCGCCAGAGGACACGGCCCCGCAACAACAGCAGGAAACAGCGCGACAGCTCTGGCAACAGACGATCATGGTGCTTTTGTTTATAGCCCTTCCCTGTTCGGGAGTCAACTGCACAGAGAGGGATTAAGAAGCAATTCCGGGTCTCTCGCGAGCTTCGCACGTAGGAGAACTCGACAAAGCGACGCCCGCGCGAGGTCTCTGGTATGGTGCTTACATTAAAGTTGCGGGTTCAGCAGGCCGCGCAACTGCACTGAACAAAGAGACCCTCAAGATGAATTCGAGAATCGGAAATCGCATCAGCGCCAAGGCCGCGCAGTTTACTGAAAGCGTGATTCGTGAGATGACCCGCGAAGCACTGAAACACAATGCCATTAATCTGGCGCAAGGCTTCCCCGACTTTGCCGCGCCTGCAGAAGTGAAGCGCGCTGCGCAAGAGGCGATCGCTGCGGACATCAACCAGTATGCGATCACATGGGGATCACGCGATCTGCGCGAGGCTATTGCTCGAAAGACCGCAGATTGGCAGGGGCTGACAGTGGATCCGGAACGCGAGATCACGGTGTGCTGCGGCGCAACAGAGGCAATGATCGCGGCACTGCTGGCTACCGTCGATCCCGGAGATGAGGTGATCGTCTTTGAGCCGTTTTACGAAAACTACGGGGCGGACGCAATTCTCTCCGGGGCCACACCGCGCTATGTCTCACTGCGCCCTCCGAAGGTAGCGGACGGCGAGTGGGAGTTCGATCCCAAAGAACTCAGAGCGGCCTTTAACGGGCGCACGCGAGCCATCATTCTCAACACGCCGAATAATCCCACGGGTAAGGTATTTACGCGCTCAGAGCTGGCGTTGATCCGCGACCTGTGCGTGGAATTTGACACGCTGGCCATCACGGATGAGATCTACGAACACATTCTTTACGATGGCGCGCAGCACATTTCGCCAGCAACGATTGAGGGCATGGCGGAGCGGACGATTACGATCAACGGAATGTCCAAGACGTACAGCGTAACGGGCTGGCGAGTGGGATGGCTGATCGCTCCTCCGGATCTGACTTCCGCCATTCGCAAGGTGCATGATTTTTTGACGGTGGGTGCGGCGGCTCCGCTGCAGGCTGCGGGAGCAGTCGCGCTGGGACTCCCAGAGAGCTACTACCGGCATCTCTCGGCGGACTACCTGGCGCGGCGCGATCAGTTGCTAAGCGCGTTGCGTGCTGCCGGACTGATTGCCTATAAGCCCCGCGGGGCATACTACATCATGACCAATGTTGCGGATTTCAATTTTGGAGACGATGTGGCGTTTGTACGGCATCTGATTACCGGCATTGGCGTAGCTGCCGTACCCGGCTCCAGTTTTTATCAGAGCGATCTGGGGTCACAGCAAGTGCGCTTTGCTTTCTGCAAACGGGCAGAGACGCTGGCCGCGGCGAGTGAACGTCTGCAGCAACTTACGTCCCGCTAAACAGGCGAAAGTCGTCCCTGCAGAAAGAAAAAGTTGTTCGGGCTCAAAATCCGGTGAGATGCAGAGTACCCGACGAAACTTTTGCGGAGACGCGGGTTTCCACCAGTACAGAGCATCGAGGTCTGGACAATGATTAAAAAGACGGTACTCGCGTTATTCGGTCTGGTGATGGTAATCGCCTTAGCGGCGCCGCCCAAAGCGAGCGCACAGATTGCAGTAGGAATCGGAGTTGGCGCACCCTATGGATATGTTGCACCCGCGCCTTACTACGGCTGCGGCTACTATCCCTATTACGCTCCCTGCGCATACCCCTATTACGGCGGCATCGGCTGGTATGGTGGCTGGGGCGGCTGGGGCTACCGAGGCGGTTATGGATACCGCGGTGGTTATGGCTACGGCCGTGGTGGTTATGGTTACGGTCGCGGAGGCTACGGATATCGCGGCGGTGGCGGCGGTTATCGCGGTGGCGGTGGTGGTGCAGTTGCCCGTGGCGGATTCGGCGGTGGTCATGGTGGCTTTAGCGGCGGCCACGGCGGTGGCGGCCATGGCGGCGGCGGACGGCGCTAAATTCCGTTCGGAGTTGAAACGCCTGTGGCCCCTTCAGTCGAACCTGGCTGAAGGGGCTTTACTCTTGCAGGATTAGAGCAGTCCGCCCGTTTGCAGCGTTAAAGCGCTGAGGGCCAACTCCAATTTCAGGATGGCTTGCTCAAGCTCCGGATGCTCGCCAAGTTTCTCGCGCAGGGACTTCAGGAGCTCGTTGGCTGCGGCAATATTCTCTGCTGCATTCGGTGTGGGCGCCGGGGTGGGCGTGTCGGGCGAAGTCATTGGATATTCTCCTGTTTCATCATCATGATTGCATATTATCGCGCTGAACGCAGGAGCGGAGGCGCATCAGCTCCGCTTGAAATCCAATCGACCATTGTGGGCATTGACGCGATCACGTACCTGACGGTGATGCTGAGCGATGTAGCAGAATGCTGGCATCGTCCTTATAGCTGATGGACCAGGCTGCGCTGCTCGTTAGCGACTTCACGAGTGAGCTGTCGGGGGACATCAGTACATACTCAATCCGATATTTATCGAGCACGGCTTGCGGATTCTGGTCGTAGAGGGCAGCAAAGTAGTCTTTGAGTACGCCCGTCGGCACGTAGGGGTCACCACGTCCATCGATGAATACCTTGCTCTGCGGCATCTTCCAGATTAGATATCCGCCCCACACCCATTCATGGAAGAGCCGTCCGCGAATTCCATTGGCTTCCATGTAGGCGACCGCACCAACGGGATATTTCACCGGACTCTGAAAATTGGAACGGCGGGGCGCTGAGACAAAGAACAAGCCGAAGAGAACAAGAAGCGCAATTGCGTTGTTAAGCCGCCGATCCGAGCCGCTTTCATATGGAGTCATGAGGTCCACACGCCTGGCAAAGATCGGAGCGAGGAGAATTCCGGCGAGAAATATGAAGCGAACATGGGTGAGCGAAAAGTAGAACGCCAGCATCACCAGAGCTACTTCATCCAGCCGCCAGCGCACTCGTGAGAAGAGGGCCACAAGTAATACCGAGAAGATCAGAAGGATCATGACCTTCCCCCACGGAGTTTGGAAATCCACTGGCGCAAACTCCTGAATCTGGCCCATGCCGGGACTGCCTCCGAACATAACCTGGAAAGGATAGAGCACGAGCCGGTATCCGAAAGGATTTACGAATATTGCGGCGACTGAGCCAAGGGCAGTAAGTACGAGTTTTCTGAACTCCAGTGCCGACCATCGAGTGGCATACGTCTGTCCCCACGCGCCCTCGATCATGCCGCTCACGATAAACGCGCCGAAGACCACCAGCCCCATAGGCCATGAGCCATGCAGATTGATCCAGATACAGAAAAGTGGGGGTAAGAGCACGAGCCACTTCCAGCCGCCCCGCCTTACCGTTTCAAGGATGAGCATAAGTAACACGAGGCACACCCAGCCGAAGAGAAGCGTGCGAGCTCCAATGGACACGGCTGCGAGTATGGCCGCACCTATGCTGAACAGGAACGAATTCTTGACATCACCACTTGCAAGATAGCTGACACGAAAGATACCCAGGACAATTGCAGTGCATAGAAGAAATACCAGCACAAACACGCCAGTAAGACCGGCCCATTTGTATGCCGCATAGTAAGGAAGCTCCGCTAGCCACTCGAAGGGTAGTACCGCCGCTCCGTGAGCGGTAAAGGAGTATGAATCTGCAATGGGAAGATGCCCGGTAGCAACAAGTTGCTGGGCGTTGCGTAGATGCCACCAAAGATCGGGGTCCGCGATATTGCGTTTGGATAGGACAAAAACAAGATAGGCAAGCGAAGCCGCCAGAACCACAGGAAAACTAAGCCATGAGCGGCGTGCCGCGCTTTGAGAGGCGGCAGGCAACACCAACACTGCGGATGGCTGGGACACCGGTTGCACCTCACACATTGCAAAAAGCCTGCGGCTCATCGCTCCCGGCTAGCTTCGAACGCGGCAATACCCTCTACTCTTATGCGGAGAGCAGCTCACATTGTTATATGGAGTGTATTTCAGATCAGATGGTTGTACGTGAGTACCTGAAAGAAAGAGAGTTTTTACAAAAACAACACTCCACATAATTAAGGTTGTGAGTTGCTGCCTAAACGTGCATCAAAGGATCAAGTATGCCCAATACCCTCTCACCTGCGGCCACTCCTGCTTCGCAGTCAGAACCCATGAGCGGTGTTTCCAATACACGGTCGTCGTGGGCTCCGTGGGTATTACCCTCGATCGCGGACATCTTCTTCCTGGTGCTCGTTGGCATGCTGGCTTTTAGCCCAATGAGCGCGGCCTTACTCGGCGACGCAGACACCGGGTGGCACATTCGCGATGGCGAAGTCATTTGGAACACTCGGGCAGTGCCTCACGCGGACTTCTTCTCCTATACCCGGCAAGGGCAGCCATGGTATGCGTGGGAGTGGCTCTATGATCTGCTGATTGGAGCGATTCACCACGTTGCAGGCCTTAACGGCGTGGTGCTGTTTACAGCCGTAATAATCGCGGCCACATTCGCGCTGCTGTTTCGCTTTGTTCTGCGCAGGAGTGAAAGCTTTGTCGCGGCGTCGGCACTGACGCTGCTGGCTGTCTCCGCCGCGCAGGTACACATGCTGGCTCGGCCCCATGTGCTGAGTTGGCTCTTTACCATGCTCTGGACGGAAGCGCTTTATCGCTTTGATGAAGGAAGGAAGTCAACGCTTCTGTGGCTTCCGCCGCTGATGCTTTTATGGGTAAACGTACACGGTGGATTCATCCTCGGCCTGGTGTTGCTTGGGATATTCGGCGTTGCCCGCATATGGAAGTATATGACCGCGCGCCGGCACGGTGACGGGGCGGCGATTGTCCAGCTGGCCGTTACGTTCTCCGCGTGCTTTGCAGTCACCTTCATTACGCCGTATGGATACAAGTTGCACGTTCATGTGTACCAGTATCTTTCCAACGGGTTTCTGATGAATACGATCGCCGAGTTCCGATCACCCAGTTTCCACGACGTCGGGTGCGGATACTTTGAAGTGCTGATCCTGGTGACGGTGATTTGTGTTTTGCTGGGAGCCACCCGGATCGCGACAGTAGATCTGCTTCTTATACTATTTTCGCTTCATGCCGGTTTGTTCGCGGGCCGGA
>Ga0181537_10001818_pt1 | contig 19284 bp, 20 predicted proteins | sample PEATcosm2014_Bin_39_FD_119765 | JGI IMG/M metagenome (GOLD analysis project Ga0181537, IMG submission 119765) | Peatland microbial communities from MTU Mesocosm Facility, Houghton, MI, USA - PEATcosm2014_Bin23_10_metaG | ecosystem: Environmental > Terrestrial > Soil > Wetlands > Peat | place... | reverse complement strand
CGCCAAGGGTGGAAGCACGATGACGTGAAGGCGGGGGAGCGGGTGACGCTGACGTTCAATCCGCTCAAGGACGGATCGCCGGGCGGGGTGCTGGTGTCGGTACGTTTTCCCAACGGGCGGGAGCTGTCGGGCATCCCGGCGGGGGCGCCGGCGGGGTTTGCGGGGCCGGCGCCGGGCACGTTGCCCCCCGGGGCTCCCTTGCCGGGCAGTGCGGCGCCGGAGGCGCAGAAATAAGATCGAGAGGCGCTGAGTCATGCAAAACAAGACAATCCTGATCACCGGCGGCACCACGGGCATCGGCTTGGCCACTGCCCGACTGCTGCAAGCAAAGGGCGCCCGCGTCATTGTCACGGGGCACAATCCAGCAACACTCGCCGGCGCGCGCGGCGTGCTGGGACACACGGCGGTGGTCATTTCCTCTGACTCGGGCTCGGTTTCCGACGCGCAGTGTCTGGGCGCCGCCGTGCAAAAGGTTACGCCTCAGCTCGATGGCGCGTTTCTCAATGCGGGCATCGGCGCGGCCGGACCGATTGCGGCCACGACGCCCGAGGCTTTTGATGAATTGTTCGATGTCAACGTGCGCGGCGTTTTCTTCCAACTCCAGTCGCTGTTACCAATTCTGGCCAACCCGAGTTCGGTCATATTTACGGCATCGGTCGCGGCGCAACTCGGCGTGCCCGGAGCCAGTGTCTATGCGGCGGCGAAGGCCGCCGTCGTATCGCTCGGCAGATCGCTCGCCGTCGAACTCGCGCCGCGCGGGATCCGCGTCAACACCATCAGCCCAGGACCAATCGATACGCAAATTTTGGACAAGAGCGGGATGTCCGCCGAAACGCAGAAGGCATTCAAGGAGCGCATGGCAGCGCAGACTCTGCTCAAGCGATATGGCACTGCCATGGAAGTGGCCAATCTCGCGCTGTTCCTGCTGTCCGATGAGTCGAGCTACATCATTGGAGCCGAACACACGATAGACGGCGGCATCCGCCTGACTTGAGGCTTGACCCATCGGCGCCGCAGACCTCTTTGTGATTCTCGATGACAACGAGGCTGCGATTCTCGCCGACATGCGCCCTCGAGGAGCACGAAGTGATCGAATGGCCGCTACCGATTCTCGGCGGCCTTGGCATCGGCCTTGGCCACCGCGTAATTTGCATCGGCCTGCTCCTTGCAGTCCCTGAGCGAGTCGCCGCTCAATGCCTCGCACTTTTCCAATGCAATTTTATGATTGCCATCGGCCGTCGCCACCTGCACGTCATAGGCCGCCTTGGCCGCAGTGTTGTCGAGGGCAACGGTTTTGTCAGCAACGCTGTCGGCGGCCTTCGCCACCTGCTTGACGGCCTTCTGTTCCGCCTCGGTCTGCTCACGCGCCGCGACCTCTTCGGCGGCGGCCACATTCTTGACTTGAGCGTCGGGGGATTTCGGGTTGTTGCAGCCGGCGAGCAGGCTCAGAGCCAGCACGCCGCTCGCGGACCATTGTATGAGGTTCATATCGAGTATCCTTCAGTTTATGACGAGCGCCGCGGGAAGCGCCCGCGACGCATACCAACGGGTGCTTGGATAAACCGACCTGTTCCGTGCGACGGGCGCGGTCATGGCTGATACCCGGTGGCCGCCGGACATACGCGGCAAGAATATCACACCACCGAGGCGGTGTAGCGCCGCCAGCAGCGACCATGTGGGTATGCTACTTGGTCTTAGCGGGCAGCAGCGAGTTGACGATGACGTCGTAGGTGCGGCCGTAATGAATCTTGAGCAATTCGACGGCGGCGTCGGCATTGCGCTCCAGGCAGGCATTGACGATGGCGCGATGTTCTTCGAGTTCGTTGCGTTCTGGGACATGATCCGCGCCGAGCAGACGGTAGCGCTCCGCCGCGTCGAATAACTGCTCGCTGATCTTGACGATCCAATGCGTACCGCAGCCGCCGACCAGCGCCAGGTGGAACTTCTTGTGGTGGTTTTCCCAGACTGAATTCTCCGCCTTGCCCCGTTTGCCGCGCGCCGTTTTCGACAGGCGGTGCAGCGCCAGCACCAGATTCTCTTCCCAGCCGACATCGAACCGAGCCACCGACCCGCGCAGCGCCGCACCATCGATCCAGCAGCGGGCCGTCAATAGCTCGCTCAGTTCCTTCTGGCTGACCGGGGCGACGCGAAACCCTTTCTGTTCTTCCAAAGCGACGAAGCCTTCGGACAACAAGCGGTTCAACGCTTCGCGGACCGGACTCGAGCCGGTGTTGAAACGCTTACGCAATGCCACTGCGCCCAGCTTTTCGCCCGGGCGCAGCTTGCCGTTCAATACATCGGTGCGCAGCTGTTCGTACACGGACTTGGTGAGTGTTGCGGCCTGGTGTTCATCGGCGCGTTCATCATCGAGGGTTCCGCCGCTGGTGGCAGAATCGGCTGCTACGGATGATTTTGCGGCGCGCGGGGCGCGTGTCGCGTGGGGGCTGGTTCTCATCGTAGTACGGCGCGGTCGGCGGGCATGTCCAGGGTAAAATATACCGGACGCGCCGATTCGGCAATTCGAAGGGCGTTCGCCGTTTCAGGCGAACGCGCCGATAATGGCGCAGCACAGCGCCCAGAAGAACGGATACTCGCAGCCGCCGATATGCCACAACCACTTGCGTTCCACTTTGATGACGGCCAGGGTGGCGATCACGAGGTAAATGCACGCCGCCCATGCCGCCGCGGGGAGCAGCGTTCCCGTCAATAACAGCGCGGCGAGCACGACCTCGATGACCATCGCCATGTATCCGAATAATTCGGCCGGTTTGAAGCCGGCCGTGCGAAAGAAGCCGAACGCCGCTTCTTTTGCCGTGAATTTACCGAGCGCGTGCGGCAGGAAGAAAAAGCCGCAGACCAGTCGCAAGGCGACGAGCGGAGTCAGAAACTGCAATTGAGGCATTGGAATCGCCTGTGTCGATGTAACTTGCCTGTGTCGATGTAACTCGAGAGGCGCTTCAAGCACCCCGCCGGTGGCGTCTGTCTTGTACATTTTATCGAAAATACTTGCAATCCACCCAGCTTTCTCGACAAAGTTCGGCGGCCTGTCGGGCGGTTTCAACTAGGGAGCGCGGTTTATGCAGATCGGATTCATCGGCCTGGGACGGATGGGTGGCGCGATGGCGAAGCGCCTGCTGGCGCATGGCTATAGTCTGGGCGTTTTCCATCCTGACGTTCGCCGAGTTACCGGCTTGCAGGACCTGGGCGCCCACGTGGCGGCGGATATCGCCGACCTCTGCCGCGGCCGCACCCTGCTCATCAGCATGCTACCGAGCGATAGCGCGCTCGAAGCCGTCGCACTCGGCGCACGGGGCTTGGCGCAGTCGATGCAGGCTGGCTCGATACACATGGTGAGCGGCACCCACGGAGTGCGCGCCATCGAAGCCGTGGCGGCGGCCCACGCGCGGCACGGCCAGATACTGGTGTCGTGCACCGTGCTCGGCCGGCCGGACCGCGCGGCGGAGGGTAAACTGCACCTGATTGCGGCCGGCCCTGCCGCGGCGATCGATGCGATAGGGCAGGTACTCGCGGTGCTCGGCGAAAAAGTGTTTCGGTCGGGAGAAAATCCGCTGTCGGCGGTGGCCATCAAGATCGCCAACAATTTCGTGCTGGGGTGTGCCATCGAGGCCATGGGGGAGGGCATGGCACTCGCCCGCCGGTACGGGGTGGATCCGCTGCTGTTTCACGATGTCCTGAGCCAGGGACTTTTCAACTGCATCGCATACCAGAGCTACGGCGACCTCATCGCTCGGCAGGACTGGGGCCGGATCGGCGCCACGGCGATCATCGGCCTCAAAGATGCCCAACTGGCGTTCGAAGCAGCGGAGAAAGTGAATGTTCCGCTGCCCAGTGGCAACGTCTGGCGCGATCATTTGCTCACCGCCTGCGGGCGGGGCGAAAGCGCCTTGGACTGGGCGGTCATGGCGCGCGAACAGTTTCGCAACAGCGGACTGGAATGAACCGCAATTCCGGACAAATAAGAAAATTATCGAATTTCATATGGCAAAACTGTATATTGCCGATATCGAAGCGTTTGAGGCCCATTTGAGGCCCATTTGAGGCCAGTTTGAGGCCATGAGAGCGGGCGGCTCGGTCAGCTGGAAAAGTTTGCATGATAAAAGCGGCGATCGTGGGCTTGGGTTGGTGGGGCGGCACCTTGGTGGAGTCGGTGGCGGACAGTGACGGGCTGAGGTTCGTCGCGGCACTGACCAGATCGAATTCCGCTCGCGACAAGGAATTTGCCGAAAAGCACCGGCTGCAATTGTTCGGCAGCATGGATGATTTGCTGATGAGTCCCCTCATCGAGGCGGTCGTGCTGGCAACGCCACCCTCCGGTCACACCGCGCAGATCACCGCGGCGGCCAAGGCGGGGAAGCATGTCTTCTGCGAGAAACCGCTGGCGCTCCGCAAGGCCGATGCCGAGGCCTCGATAGCCGCAGTGGAGCTCGCAGGCGTGACCTTGGGCCTCGGCTACAATCGCAGGTTCCATCCCAGCTGGATCGATCTGAAGCAGCGCTTGCAGAGCGGCGCCCTCGGTACCATTCTGCACATCGAGTGCACCATGAGCGGGCCCAACGGTCTCAGCGCGTCGAACGACGTCTGGCGCTCACAGGCCGACGAGGCTCCGTGCGGCGGCCTCATTCCGATGGGCGTGCACGCCATCGACGGATTGATCGATCTGGTCGGCGATGTGGACCATGTATACGGCCAAAGTTTTCGGCGCGCGGTGAAGAATGACAACGACGATACCACCACGGTGCTTTTCAAGATGAAGGCGGGAATGTCCGCCTACCTCGGCACCATGATGGCCACGGCCGGCACCTTTCGATTCCAGGTATACGGCTCGACGGCGACGGCGACCCTCGGCGGTAATGTCCACGTGGCAGGACAGTCTTCCCATCAACGCCGCAGCGGCCTGTTCGGCAGTTACCTGATCCAACCCGTCAAGGGCGACGCGCTGTCGATCGAGGTTCCCGAATTCGACGTCAATCGCGCAGAACTGGAGGCGTTTGCCAGCGCCGCCTCTGGCGGTCCCGTTTATCCCGTCTCGCACCGGCAGATGATTCACGGCGTGGCCGTGACCGAGGCGATCGTGTCATCGGCGCGCTCCGGTCGCGTCGAGGTCGTCGCCTGACCTCACCGCCAACGGGGAGCATTATGAAAATCGGAATATTGGCCGCGGTGCTCGCCTACCTCGTGATCCTGGTGGTCGGCGTCGGAACCTGGCTCGCCAGGCGCGAGACGCAGCATAGAGCGGTCGAGGGCGATTTCGCGCTCGGCGGGCGCAATCTCTCCACGCCGGTGGTTGCGGTCACGCTGGCGTTTTCGGTGCTGGGCACGGCCCATATCCTGGGTGTGTTCGAATTGTCATGGACCCTGGGGGCCGCGGCGGTATGGTTTTCGCTGGCGCATGTGATCCTCCTGGTGGTGGTGTGTTTGTCCACCGGCCTCTGGGTGCGGCGCCTGGGGGTCTCCACCGTACCGGAGATTCTCGAGCTGTTGTTCGGCGAAAAGACGCGGCTGATGGTAAGTTGTGTCATGGCCGGCGTGGTGGCAGGGTTGCTTACCGTGGAGACCCAGGGCCTCGGCATACTCATGTCGACCATGACGGGTTGGCCATTGCACGAAGGCGCGATCGCCGGCGGCCTCATCGGAATCTTCTACGTCATCATGGCGGGTATGAAGGAAGTCGGGTATCTCAATGTCATCAACGCCGCGGTGAAATACGGCGGACTCATCCTCGCCACCCTGTTTCTCGCCGCCAAGCTGCCGGGCGGAGATTTCAAATCGGTGAGCGATTTCTACCTGGCCGGCGGTCACGCGGAAATGTTGAGCATTTATGGAACGCCGACGATTTTGATGACGTTCGCGCTGGGCACCGTCATCGCGGTGGTGTTCAGCCAAGGCATCAGCCAGATGCTGCTGCAGCCGGCCATGGGCGCGCGCGACGAGGCCACCATACGCAGGGCGCTGTGGATTGCCGCGCCGATCAACGGCATGTTCGGGGTTTTCGCCGTGGTCATCGGGCTCACCGCCAAATCACTGCCGCAATTTCAAGTGCTGGGACCGAAGGTGGCGGCGACGACCATGCTGGTCACCCTGCTGCCCCCATGGCTCGCGGCGTTGCTGCTCGCGTCATTCTTGACCGCGGTGCTGTCGACTTTCGCCATGGCCTGTCTGGCGCCCGCCACGTTGTTCAGTGTGGACATCTACAAGCGGCTGTATCGACCCGACGCCACCGAGGCGCAGATGAAATTCGTCACTCGAACGGCGATTGTCGTTCTCGGCGCCATCGCGATCGCCGTGGCCTCCGCGCTGCCGCCCATTCTGGCGTCCGTCAACTGGTTGTTTTCGTGGCTGGTGCCGGTGTTCTGGGTGGTGATTTTCGGTCTGTTCTGGCAGCGCAATGCCGCCGTCGCAGCGTCGACGATGCTCATCGCCTGGTTGGTAAATTGCGCCTGGTCCTTCACGTCTTTGCCCGCCCTCTTGAGCATGAACAACGTGCCCAATGCCTATGTCACCCTGGCGGTGACACTGGCCATCGGCGTGCTCGGCAATGCCCTCCTGCCGGGAAAACAGGCATACTTCAAATCCGGCGAATATCTGGCGCGTAGAGTCCAGGTGGCGATAATGCCAGGTGCGGGAGCCGCCTGATGTTTTGGAGCATTTTCGTCCAATCCACCGCGTTCATCGCGGCGGTGGTCGTGCTGGGCGGCATCGTCGGGTGGTTGACCCGCAGTTCGGTCAGACGAGACTAGCCGACGAACACGCGAGGAGCGCAGAACCGTGCAGGAAACAACGACGACGCTGGTCTGGATGGGCGGAGTGATGATTATCATGCTTGCATACGGCGCAGTTGCGATCGTTGGATTCGTGCGCCGCAAGCGGTGAGGATTGCTTTATTCACTACAAGGTTAACCAATGAAATTTGCATCGTTTCAGTATGAGGGAGCCGCCACCTGGGGCTTGGTAGATGGCGTTCACGTGGTCGATGTTGGCCGGACACTGAAGTCCAAGTATCCGACCCTGCGCGCCGCCATTGCGGCGGATGCGCTTGGCAGCGCAGCCGCCGCCGCCAAAGACGCCAAGCGTGTGAGCATCGGCGCGGTGACGTTGCTGCCCGTGATACCGGACACCGGCAAAATTCTGTGCGTCGGACTCAATTATGAAACCCACCGCCAGGAGACGGGACGACCGGAATCGGAATTCCCGACCATCTTCACGCGTTACCCGGACAGTCTGATCGGGCACGGTGCCGACATCGTGCGACCGCACGTCTCCACCCAGCTCGACTACGAGGGTGAGCTCGCAGTCATCATCGGCAAGGGCGGTCGCTACATCCGACGTGACGATGCCATGCGGCACGTCGCCGGATACACATGCCACAACGATGCCACCATCCGCGATTGGCAGCGGCACACCTCCCAGTTCACGCCCGGCAAGACTTTTCCGGGCACCGGACCGCTGGGCCCCTACCTCGTGACACCGGATGAGATCCCGGATCTGCAAGCGGCGACCATTCAGACTCGCTTGAACGGGGTGGTGGTGCAGTCCGCCCGCATCGGCGACATGATTTTCCCCATCCCCAGGCTGATCGAATACATTTCTTCCTTCACGCCATTGGCTGCGGGCGATGTCATTGCCTCCGGCACGCCGGGCGGTGTGGGAGTGAAGCGCACGCCGCCGCTGTTCATGAAACCCGGCGACAGCGTGGAAATCGACATACTGGGGGTAGGCCTGCTGGTCAATGGCATCGCGGAGGAGGCGGTTCGCTAGCATCGACCCTGTCCCGCGGATTGAGCATCCTCCCGCCTGGGTATCGGTACCAAATACATTTGAGGAGCGATCATGAAAGACCATGAAAACCCCGGACAGCCCAACGCGCCGTCGCCCGATGCCTCTCGCCGCGAGTTCGTTGCCTTGTCGGCGGCGGCGGTGTGGATGGCTGCCACCGGGTCCGCCAAGGCTGCGGCCGCCGACGTCGTTGCCACCGACGTCGATATCGCGACTCCGGACGGCACGTGCGATGCGGCGTTCTTTCACCTGAGCACCGGTTCGCATCCGGGTGTGGTGGTCTGGACGGACGTCTTCGGACTGCGAACGACATTTCGCGAATTCGGCCGCCGGCTTGCCGCCGAGGGCTACGCCGTGCTCGTGCCGAATCCCTTTTACCGCACCTCCAAGGCGCCGCTGTTCGACGATCCGTCCAAGTTCGACTTCGGCAATCCGGACAACCGTGCCAAGCTGCAAGCGTTGACGGCTCCGGCGATGGCGCCGGGCGCGGTGGAAAAAGATGCCACCGCTTATGTGAACTGGCTGGATTCACAACGCTCGGTGAACAAGCATAAGAAAATTGGCACGCAAGGTTATTGCATGGGCGGCCCGCTGGTGCTGCGGACCGCGGCGGCGATGCCACAGCGTGTGGGCGCCGGCGCTTCTTTTCACGGAGGCGGCTTGGTCACCGACATGCCCGACAGTCCCCACTTGCTGGCGCCGAAGATCAAAGCGCAGCTGTACATCGCGATCGCGGCAAGCGATGACGAAAAGCAGCCGGAGGCGAAAGATAAACTCAAGGCAGCTTTCAGCGCTGCGAAGGTGAAGGCCGATGTCGTGGTCTTCGGCGGCACCCAGCATGGCTGGTGTGTGCCCGACATGCCCATGCAAATGGGCAAGCCTATCTATGACAAGGCGAACGCCGAGGCAGCGTGGAGCAACCTGTTGGTGCTGTACAAATCCGCATTGGCTTGAGTCGCGGACGGAGCTGCAGGCATCGGAAACTACGCGTACAACCCCGGGGCGGCGGTGTCCCGGCGGTATATCGATGCGTCATTGGCGAAGACTCGAGGATTATCAGATGAAATTTCGAGGTTTGTGCACGGGGTTTGGATTGATCGCGGCCGCTGCGCTGCCGTGGGTACAGCCGGCGCTGCCGGCCGACAAGACGGCTGCTCATGAAGCCGCGTACCTGAAGTACCTGGGCGCCGGCGCGGATTTCAGCGGCGTATGGGCATTGTCGCCGAAACAAGGCCGTACCTACGATCCGGATGCGGGCTTGAAGCAGCAGCCGCCATTGAATCCGGTATGGATGGCCGAGTGGCAGAAAACCCGTGCCCGGCAGCGGGCGGGTGAGAAGGTTTGGGATCCGCTCGGGCATTGCCTGCCGCCGGGCATGCCGCACACCATGAGCGGCAGCTATCCGATGGAAATTCTGATGACGCCTGGCCGCGTGACCCTGCTCACGGAGCTGTTCAACGAGACGCGGCGTATCTGGACGGACGGGCGCCAGCATCCTCCGGCGGACGAAATCGAATACACCTTCGTCGGCGATTCGGTCGGCCACTGGGAAGGCGATACCCTCCTGATCGACACGGTGGGCGTGCGCGCGGAGTCGGTGCTGGACGTGACCTTCCTGCCGCACAGCGACCAGGTGCATTTCATCGAGCGGGTCCGCTTGAAGGGCAAAAACGAATTGGATTGGACCATCACCATGGAAGATCCGCTGGTGTATTCGAAGCCGTGGACGGTGACGCGTATCTTCGTGCGGGCGCCGCCCGGAGAAGGGGTGAGAGAATTCGTTTGCGCGGAAAACAACGTGTTGGATAAATACATGCCGACTCCCGAGGACGCTTTCTACGATCAGGTCGATCCGCGCCTGAAAACGCAGAAATGATTCGGCGATCTGCCGCCCGGCATTCCGACTTAAGCCGCGGCCCGTATCAGCCCCGAGATGCGTCGCACCCTGCGACTGAGCCGCGCCACGCCGGATACGTCGGTGGACCTGATCGAGACTACAGGAGTTTATGCTGGCCGGCAGCAGCGCCTCGTTCGATGGCGTGCCGGATCAATGCGCCGGTGCGATACACGCCATGCACGAACTTGCTATAGGGCAGCGTCACAAACAAGGCGAGCACGAACCCTAGATGGACGGCCAGCGCCACGCCCATGGCGCCGGTGGTGCGCACCGCCAGCAGCCCCAACCCGGTAATGCCGACCATTAGCAGCAACAACAGCAGAGCCGATTCCGCGCCGAGCAGGCGCGGTTCGCGCGGCATGGGGTCACCGGCCAGTTTCAGCCAGAAAAGGCCGGAGCATCCCACCACGAGCCCGACGCCACCCAGCAGACCAAGGAGCACGGGCAGGCTGAAGACGGGATAGGGCGCCTGCCAGCCCAGGACATGGTGGTAGAACGTGGCGACCGAGGTCGAGGCGAAGCACAGTAAAAATCCGTATGCCATGATGTGATGCAGCCAGCGGCGATGCGAGGAAAAGCTTTCGTCCGTGTCGTTGCAACCGTGGCCGCCGCCGCTCAAGTAACGCAGCGTGGCGGCATCGCGCAGCGCCTGCCAAAGGGGCCGAACCTGGGCCAGCTCCTCGGCCCGACCGCCCGTGTCACGCCAGAAGTTTGCGAATCCCATGCCGAGCGCCAGCAATGAGAAGCAGAACGTCACCATTGCGGTCCATACCATGACGTTGTAGGGAATGACGCGGTAGAACGACGCGCCGGGCGTGAGCGGATGCACTGCAAAGAGCACCGTGTGGTCCTGCAGCAGCATGGCAAGCAGCAGCACCCCGGCGACGCCCAGCGCCATGGCGCTCGCCATGACCCGGCCATTGCGCCGGTACAGCCGCGCCAGCGGCGCCGGCCATGCATACTGCGCGTAACCCTCGTCGCGCACTTTTGCCAACGTGCGCGGCACGTTGACGCCGAATTCATGCGGCGGGGCGTACTGACAGGCGTAGTAGCAGCCGTGACAAGAATGGCACAGGTTCGCCAGGTAACTGAGGTCGCCCGCGCTGAACTCGCGCCGTAATTCCATGGCCGGGAACACTGCGCAGAAACCTTCGCAGTAACGGCAGGCGTTGCACACTTCCATGAGGCGCCGGGCTTCCTTGAGCGCCGCCGTTTCCGCCGGCCGCCCCTCGGGGAGGTCCGCCGAAGCGGCACGAATGGTTTCAATTACCGACATGTCCTGCCGCCTCCCGCCCGGCGATTCGGCCGAAAACGGTGCCGATGGTCATGCCGAAGCCGGCCAGGTAACCACGGCCCAGGATGCTGCCGGCCATGATCTCGCCGCAGGCGAACAGATTTGCCGCCGGCTTGCCGTCCTGCATGATGACCCGCGCTTTCTCATCCACGCGCACGCCGAGATAGGTGAACGTAATGCCCGGCCGCAGCGGATAGCCGATGAAGGGTGGCCTTTCGATGGCTCGGGCCCAGTTGGTCTTGGGCGGCTCCAATGCTTCGGTGTGGCAGCCGTCCAGCCTCGAGTTGTCGAACTTGCCGGGCTGGCAGGCGGCATTGAAATTCCTCACCGTGGCCTCGAGCGCCGCGGGTTCGAGGTCGAGCTTGAGGGCGAGCTCGCCGATGCTGCCCGCCTTGATGGCGGGGAACACCGAGGGCATGAAAAGCCTCTCGCTGCGGCTGTCGATGATCGAATAGGCGATCTGGCCCGGTTGCTGGGCGACCAGACGGCCCCAGATGGCATAGCGCTTGGGCCAAACATCCTGGCCCTCGTCGTAGAAGCGCTCGGCGCGGCGATTGACCACGATGGAATAGGGCACGCAATCCAGCCGCGTGACGATGCCGCCGTCGAATTTGGGCGACCGTGCATCGATGGCGACGGCATGGCACTGCGTGGGATCCCCCACCGAGGCCACTCCCTGCGCCAGCAGGCTGCGCAGAACGACGCCCTTGGCGTAGGGCGTGCCGCGGATCAGGAAATTATCCGCCGCCTCGCCCCAGCTTTGTTTCAGCCACTCGATGTTGGCCTGGAAGCCGCCGGACGAGGCCACCACCACCTTCGGTGCGACGTCCAGGGGAAAACCGCGGCTGGTCACGCTGAGACTGCACGCTCGTCCGCCCTCCAACACGATCTCCCGTACTTCGGTGTCGTACAGCACCTCGATGCCCAGCCGTTCGGCGTGCGCGTAGTAAGCATTCACCAGCGCCTTGCCGCCGCCTAAAAAAAACGCGTTGGTGCGCGACAGGTTCAGCGTGCCGGCGAGGCTCGGCTGGAAGCGCACGCCGCATCGTGCCATGAACAGCAACGCGTCCGCGGAGCCGCGAATGGTCATGCGCGCCAGATATTCGTCGGTGTTGCCCTCGGTGACCCGCCGCAGGTCATCCCAGTATTCGTCTTCGAGGTACGATTCGGTCAGCACGGAGGTGGGCGCCGCGTGCATGGCGCGCAAATTTCGCGTGTGACGGCTGTTGCCGCCGCGCATGGCGCGCGGCGCGTGTTCCAGCATCAACACGCTGGCCCCGGCTTCGCGCGCGGTGATGGCGGCGCAGAGCGCCGCGTTGCCGCCACCGACGATCACCACGTCCCATTCTTTCGACTCGTTCTTCAAAAAAACCTCTTTCCGTTGCTGCTAGGCGGCGCACCGCTCAAAAATCACGGTTACGCGCGCTCTCGCCCGAGTGCGGCCCGGTCACGGGCAGCGCGGCGCTCAATCGCGGAAATGCAACTCGGCGCCGGTACGCGCCTGCAGGTCCTCGCGGGACATGCCAGGCACCTTCTCGACCACCTCGAAACCGCGACCGGTCACCTCGAGCACGGCGAAATTCGTGTAGATGCGTTTGACCGCATGCGGCGCGGTGAGTGGATATGAACAGCGTTCCACCAGCTTCGCAGTGCCGTCCTTGCTGGTATGTTCCATGATCACCCAAAGCCGCTTGGCACCGACCGCAAGATCCATTGCGCCGCCGACCGCCGGTGCGGTGTCGTTCTCGTTGACTGCCCAGTTGGCAATGTCGCCGTTGCAGGCGACTTGAAAGGCGCCGAGCACGCACAAGTCCAGGTGGCCGCCGCGAATCATCGCGAAACTGTCGGCATGATGGACGTAGGCGCCCCCGGTGCGCAGCGTCACATACTGCTTGCCGGCGTTTACCAGCCAGGGATTGATGTTCTGCTTGGGCGGCGCGGGGCCCATGCCGAGAATGCCGTTCTCCGAGTGGAATATGACCTCGCGTTCCAGCGGCACGTGATCGGCGACCATGGTGGGCATTCCGATGCCGAGATTCACATACCATCCTTCGGGAATGTCCGCGGCCACGCGCGCGGCCATCTGGGCGCGGGTCAAAGGTTTCATTTCGGCAACGCTGTCCATCGTACCTCCGCGAAATTGATTCAGAAAATCGGCGGGTTGCCGTAAGGCACGTGCAGCACCCGGTCCACGAAAATACCCGGCGTGACGATGTGCTCGGGATCGAGCCCGCCGAGCGCCACCACGTGCTGAGTCTGCACGATGGTGCACCGCGCTGCGGTACACATGATGGGATTGAAATTGCGCCCGGCATCGCGGTACGTAAGATTCCCCCATGCATCGGCCTGCCATGCTTCCACCAAGGCGACATCGCCCTTGAGGGCGTACTCGAGCACCATTTCACGCCCATCGATGACGCGCACCTCCTTGTCGCGCGCGAGCAAGGTGCCGATGCCGGTGGGCGTGAAGAACGCCCCGATGCCCGCGCCGCCTGCCCGGATGCGCTCGGCCAGGGTGCCCTGCGGCACGATCTCCAGCTCGATTTCGCCGGCCTTGTACAGCTCCTCGAACACCACCGAGCCGGCGCTGCGCGGGAAGGAACACATGATGCGCCGCACGCGCCGCAGTTCCAGCAACCGTGCCAGGCCGGCGCGAAAGTTGCCGGCATTGTTGGCCACCACCGTGAGATCCCGAGTGCCCGCCTCGATCAGTCCGTCGATCAGCGCCAGCGGCTGCCCCACCGCGCCGAATCCGCCGATGAGCACCACCGAACCGTCTTTCAGCCCCGCCATCGCGTCGGCCATCGTCTTGACTATCTTGTTGATCATGCCGCTCCGGCTCCCCTGCTTCGATTCGTCGCCGCGTCAGCCGCGCGCGGCGGCAGCTCGTGCGGCCGCCGCCGTCGCGAACCGCGGGGTGAAACCGAGCACGGTGCGCAGCACGCCTTCCGCCGTCGCGGTGTCGAGGCGCGCGGCGCCACGCCACGCGATGTGTTGATCGGGCCGAATCAGCATCTGCCGCCGGCCGTAGATCTCCGCCAGGCTCGTCCCGGTCAGATGCAGCACCGTCAGCGGCAGCCCGCAACGCGCGGCAGCATCGACCCACGCGCGGCTCGGCAGTGTATCGATGCAGAGCAGGGTGAACCAAGTCCCCAGTTTGTCATGCAGCGCCACGCCATCCTCCAGGTACACATTCGGCAGCCGCACGCCCGGCACGGTACTCGGACGGTAGCGCAGCGTATCTTCCGGAGCCTGTTCGCCGTCGTCCGCGCAAACCAGCGGCGAATTCGCATAGTGGTAGCCGTACTCGATGCCGGTGCTTTCGTTCTCCGGGTTGCCGATGACGGCGATTCCGCGTCCCACCGCTTCGCGAACGCCGTCGCTGACCGGGGCGCCACCGTAGATCTTGGCAGCGTGGTACAGCGCGAAAATATCACGCCGCATCTGCATGTGAGCGGCCGAACCGCTCCGATTGCGCAATCCGACGGAGCGTCGCTCGGCGTCGTAACTGTCGAGCAAGGCGGGACCCGCGAAGCCATGCAGCACGGCGGCCAGCTTCCAGCCGAGATCGCAGGCATCGCCGATGCCGGTGTTCATGCCGTAGCCGCCGGTGGGAATGTACTGATGCGCTGCATCGCCGGCGAGCAGCACGCGGCCGGCTGCATAGGCGTCGGCGACCAACAGATGCGGCGTCCAGCGATTGGCGACCAGTACCTCGTGATCGATCTGCCGACCCAGAAACCTCACCAACAATGCCGAGGCATCCGTGTTGGAAAAATCCCAGTCTTCGGGAAAACGGCTGTTGAGCGACCACAGATCATCGTCGTTCTGCGCGATCAAAGTGCCCAGCGGCGATTGGTAGTGCCAGGCCAGGCCCCAGCGTCGCAGCAGCGGAGCCTTGGAGCGAAAATAAGTGGTGAAGCGCTGCACGATCTGCGATTCGCCGCTCATGCCGATGCCCAGACACTTGCGCGCGATGCTGCCCGCGCCGTCGCAGCCCGCCAGGTACTGGCTGCGAATGGTCTCAGTGGCGCCGCTGTCGGCATCGCGTATCACCGCGGTCACGCCGCGCGCGTCTTGCGTCAGGTCCTCGAAGGCCGTGGCGAAGCGCACGGTGACTTCAGCGGCGGCATCGATGGCGGCCTTCAGCACGGGTTCGATCTTGACCTGCGAGACCCGCATCGGCGGCTCGACGGGCTGGGTTCCGTCGTTGTGAGCGCGAATGAACGCGCGGCTCTGGGTCACGCTGGGGTAGCGAAAACGACACAGTTCGTGGCCCACCATGGTGTCGATCCAGGAGACGTCGAAGTTGTGGTCCTCGGGCACCGCCGCCTGGCGCAGCGCCGGAGCCAGTCCCAAGCGCCTGAACAATTCCATGCTGCGCGAATTGGTGATGTCCATTTTCGGGTGCCGCGTGGTGGTGGCGTTTCGTTCGACCAGCATCGAGCGCACGCCGCAACGCGCCAGTTGCAGCGCAAGCGTCATACCCACCGGGCCACCGCCCGCGATCAGCACAGGGGTGTCGAATTTGCCGTTGCTCACGGGCACACCGACCTCGGAATGATCCTCGACGAACTTTGTATTAGTATAGCGAGCAAATAACTGCTTGACGAAATTTTCGCCGAATTACTGCTAATGTCGATTTAACAATCAAACTATGACAAATATCGCCAAGGCTTACATTGCCGGTGCCTATGAGCATCCCACCCGCAAGGCACCGGACAAATCCGTGGCCCAGTTGCAGGCTGAATGCGCAGTGGGCGCGCTCGCCGACTCCGGTTTGAGCCGCGACGACGTCGACGGCTATTTCTGCGCCAGCGACGAGGTCGGCCTGGGTCCGCTCAACATGATCGACTATTTGAACCTGCGGGTGCGGCACATCGACGGCACCGACATGGGCGGTGCGTCCTATCTGGCGCACGTGGCGCACGCGGCGCAGGCAATCGCCGCCGGCAAGTGCAACGTGGCGCTCATCACGCTGGCCGGCCGTCCGCGCAGTGAAGGCCATTCGGGAACGATGCCGAGGGCGGCCGTCGCCAATTCGCCGGACGCACCGTGGGAGGCACCTTTCCTACCGGCGACGGTGAACATGTACGCGATGTGCGCGATGCGGCATATGTACGAGTTCGGCACCACCAGCGAACAGCTGGCGTGGATCAAGGTCGCGGCGTCCCGCCATGCGCAGCACAACCCGAATGCGATGTTGCGCGAGGTGGTCACCGTCGCCGAGGTGCTGGCCTCGCCGGTGGTTTCCGATCCGCTGCACCGGCTGGATTGCTGCGTGGTCAGCGATGGCGGCGGGGCGCTGCTGGTGGTGCGGCCGGAGATCGCCCGATCCTTGAAACGGCCGCTCGTGAAGGTGCTCGGAGCGGGCGAGAGCATGAAGGGTCAGATGGGCGGCGATATCGATCTGACCTACTCGGGTGCACGCTGGTCCGGGCCGGTCGCCTTCGCCGAGGCCGGCGTCACTCCGGCCGACATCAAGTACGCATCGCTCTACGACAGCTTCACCATCACGGTGCTCATGCAGATCGAGGATCTGGGGTTCTGTGCAAAGGGCGACGGGGGCAAATTCGTGGCCGACGGCAACCTCATTTCCGGCGTCGGCAAGCTGCCGTTCAACACCGACGGCGGCGGCCTGTGCAGCAACCATCCCGGCAACCGCGGCGGCATGACGAAAATCATCGAGGCTGTACGGCAGTTGCGCGGCGAAGCGCATCCGGCGGTGCAGGTGCCGAACTGCGACCTGGCCCTCGCGCATGCCACCGGCCGGCTGCTCGGCAGCCGCCACGGCAGCGCTACCCTCATACTGGAAAGGGAATAGCGATGGCAGAGCGTAAATTCGCCGCAGCGCCGGTCAATCCCGAGTCCGCGCCTTTCTACAAGGCCGCCGCAGAAAACCGTTTTCTCACCCGCAAGTGCACGGCCTGCGCCCGGCTGCACTGGTATCCGCGCGCCATCTGTCCGTTCTGCTGGGGCACGACCGAGTGGCAGGAGATCGAACGCACCGGCCGCATCTACAGTTACAGCGTCATGCGCCGGGGCGACCCGCCGTTTGCCATTGCCTACGTGACGCTGGATGCCGGCCCCGCGATGCTCACCAATTTGGTGGATTGCGATCTCGATTCCCTACGCATCGGTCAGCGCGTCACGCTGGTATGGAAAGCCACGGATGGAGCGCCCGTGCCCTGTTTCACGCCGCTCTGAAGCCACCGCCGCCATCAGGCCGCGCCCACCAGCGAAACCGGTAAGGACTGCGCCGCGTGCCGCAGACATTCGGCGAAGGCCAGCGCCGCCGGCGAGGTCGGTCCGCCCGCACGGTAGAATGCCGTGATCGTCGTGCTCGGGAACGTCCAATCGCCGAGGATCTCGCGCGAGGTGCCGTCGAACAAGGTGGGCGCCATGACCAGCGACGAAGTAACGGCGATGTAGCCGGTGAGGGGAATCAACTTTCGGATCGCGATCAACGAGGAGGTTTCGATGAAGCGGCGCGGCAGGCCAACCGCTCGCCGCGCAAACTCGGTTTCGATCGAGCGGTACAAGGGACCGGAAGGGCTGGGCAGTATCCATTGTTCGGTGCCCGCCAGATGTTGCAGGGAGTGCCGTTGCCGCCCGAGCAATTTGTGACCGTTGTGCACGAACAACCCGACGTGTTCGGTGGCCAGCGCTTCGGAGACCAGATCGTCGTAACTCTCCGCATCGATCCGTGAGCCCACCACCACGTCGAGTTCACCGAGCCGCAACATGGTGAGCAACGTCTCGGTGGGTGCCTCGAGCAGCCGCACCTGTGATCCTGGCTTCATCTTGTCGAATTCCTTCACCGCCAGCGGCACCAGCAACGACATGGACAGGAATGTGCCACCGCAGGCCAGCGGTCCGCCGGTGCGCCCCTTCAAGATATTGAGAACGGTTTTGGCGCGCTCCAGTTCGCCGTCCACCACCCGCACATGATCGAGCAGGGCCTGACCGAATTCCGTGGGGTACACACCCTTCGCGACACGGGTCAGCAGTTTCACGCCCAGTGCCGCTTCCAGCTTGCCGATGCTGCGCGTCAGAGCCGGCTGCGACAACCCGATCTTGGTGGATGCGCGGTTGATGCTGCCGGCATCGACGACCGCGCGTAAATGCAGCAAACTCTCGAAATGGTGGGACAGCAAATTAGGCATGGGGAAGTCGCGTTACACTATGCGCGAATCGTAACACTGGGGATTGCATGACTTACGAACGTTTCAAGCCGCTTGCGCCGGAAGAAATGACGCCGGCGCAGAAGCACATGGTCGAATCCATTCAGGCCGGCCCGCGCGGTGCGGTGCGCGGACCCTTCAAGCTGCTGCTGCGGAGTCCTGAGCTCGGCGAACTGCTGCAGCAGGTCGGCGCCCACATCCGTTTCAAGAGCAGCATTCCCGCGCCACTGAACGAACTAGCCATCATTCTCGCCGGCCGCAAATGGAACTCGCAGGTAGAGTTCTGGGCGCATCGCGGCATGGGCCTCGAAGCGGGCATGCGGCCGGAGGTGGCGGACGCCGTGGCCGCCGGGAGGCGGCCGGATCCCATCACGCCGGACGAGGCCATCGTGTACGATTTTTGCCACGAATTGCTGCACACCACGGAGGTCTCGGACTCGCATTTTAGGGCCGTCGTCGAGCGTTTCGGTGAGCAGGGCGTGGCCGATCTGATCTGCGCGCTGGGCTATTACAGCCTGGTCTCCATGGTATTGAACGTGGACCGAGTACCGCTGCCGCCGGGCGCGGAGCCATACCTCAAACCGCTCTGACGTGTTCGACGCCTGCTCGTCGCTCTGGCCGGCAAGGTCCGCTGCGCCGCGCAACCGCCCGGCTTCAGGTCCCGCCCGGGCACCCGAAGGGGCGCGCCTTGCTGCCTGCTCACTGCGCCGGCGGCCGAAAATCCTGATCCGGATAGGTGGTTTCCCTGGGTATTTGAATGACGACAGCTCCATGGTTCAGAGTGCGATGGCAGTCATTGCAGGCTCGGGTCAGTTGAGCGTACGCCGTCGCGAATTGCTCGGGATTCTTTGAGGTTATCGCTTGCGCAAGCGCATCGAGCGGCGCTTTGGTCATGCCGGTCGCCACCGCGGCAGTATCCACCGTCTGATACTTGGGTATGGTGCGGCCGATCCGGGCGAAGGCGTTTCGCAACTCGCTCAGTTCGTATGCGGCGTATGTCCAATTCTTGCGGGTTCCCGCGAGACCCAACTTGATGTGACGGGGCTGCACTGCCATGGTCATCAAGTCGCCCATGCTCGGATGGTAGTCGGGCGCGGGCGCGGGCGCGGGCGCGG
>Ga0181537_10001816_pt1 | contig 19299 bp, 14 predicted proteins | sample PEATcosm2014_Bin_39_FD_119765 | JGI IMG/M metagenome (GOLD analysis project Ga0181537, IMG submission 119765) | Peatland microbial communities from MTU Mesocosm Facility, Houghton, MI, USA - PEATcosm2014_Bin23_10_metaG | ecosystem: Environmental > Terrestrial > Soil > Wetlands > Peat | place... | reverse complement strand
GGGTTTCCCTTGCGCGCGAAGACGTTGCGCCATTTCCAGTGCGATCAGGCCCCCGAATGAATAACCGATCAGAATGTACGGGCCCTCCGCCTGAAGTGGACGGAGTTCCTCGAGATAAAAGCTAGCCATGTCCTCAATTCGGCTCAGAGGTTCCTCGAGCCCGTCGACGCCTTTTGCCTGAATACCGTAAACCGAGTGCTCGGTACGAATGTGTCTGGCTAGTTCTGTAAAACTTGCGCGGCCGCCGAGCCCGTGCGCAATGAGGATCGGCGTTTTCGCGCTGCCAGCTTTCAGCCGCACGAACGGCGAAAACCGGGGAAGCTCAGACTTCTCCAGAATCTCCGCCAGGCCTGCGATGGTAGGCGCATGGCAGATGGTAGCCGCTGGAAGTTGGCGGTGGAAGGTCTGCGCGATCTCGGCAAATATTCTGTCGGCCAGCGGATCGTTGCCGCCGAGATCATGAAACTCATCGTCGGGGCCAATGTTGGGCCGTTGCAGTACTCGCTGCCAGATTGTGGTCAGCGCAGCAATCGTTGTATCGCCCGGGATGGTAGCGCCCGGATTGTCAGATTCCACCTTACTCAAGATTTCGCCCATCATGAATGCGCGAACGCCCAGTAGAGTTCTCGAGCCTTTACGTAGAGCGGACCAAATTGCAGTGGACGGTCCCCGATTCGAGTCACCGGGACTACCTTGGAATAATTTCCCGTCGCAAAAATCTCGTCCGCTGTTTCGAAATCCGGATAGGTGAGAGTCTTTTCGACCACGGTCACGCCCGCCTGGCGCAATAATCCAATGACTCTCTGCCGCGTGATGCCGGCCAGGAAAGTTCCGTTGGGAGTTGGCGTGAACACCACGCCATCCTTAGCCATGAAAACATTCGAGGTGGCCAGTTCGGCGACATTGCCCAACATATCGCAGACAATCGCATTGTCGAAGCCCCGCTCGTGCGCCTCGAAAAGAGATCTCGAATTGTTGGGGTAAAGGCATCCCGCCTTGGCATCGACGGGCATGGTTTCGATCGTTGGTCTTCGAAAGGGAGATAACGTGACCGAAAAGCCCTTCGGAACGCGCATCGGCGCTTCGTAGATTGCAAGGCAGTATCGCGTCGACTCAGGGTCGTGCGCCTGCACCCATGGCCCTTCTTTTTCCGCCCAATACATAGGACGAATGTAAAGCGCGGCGTCTTTATCGAAGCGCGCGATCCCTTCCCGCGCCAGCCGCACCCATTCTTCGGTCGCCATCGTCGGCTTGAGGTAAAGTTTCTTTGCCGAGTCGTTCACTCGTGCACAATGAAGATCAAGATCCGGAGTGACTCCTTCAAAGGCGCGAGCGCCGTCGAACACGATAGAGCACAGCCAGGCGGCGTGCGTGCGGGGGCCCATGATCGGCACATTGCCCTCGTGCCACTCCCCCTCGAAATAGGTCCAGGTCCTGGACCATCCAGTGCCGAGCGCCATCCATTCCTCCACGTTCTTTGTTCGTACGCTACGCCATTCGGATTTATGCCGTCAATAACGCGCACGGGACATCACGCGCAGGTCTGAATAAACCATGTTTTGGATCAGCGTGTTCAAAATAAGCAATGTTCGAATGCGCATGTTCGATCGTGAGTTTTACTTCACGCGAGGCGTATAGCCGAAGATGGCTTTCAGTTCGAGAAATTCTGCTAGCCCAGCCTCGCCCCACTCCCGCCCGTTGCCGGATTGTTTATAACCTCCGAAGCACCCTCCGAAGTCGACCCTCGCATTGTTGATGTGCACGTTGCCGGAGCGGATGCGCTTGGCCACCCGGCGGCCGCGTTCGATGTCTCCCGCCGAAACGTAGCCCGAGAGGCCGTAGACCGTGTCATTTGCAATTCGCACCGCGTCTCCTTCGTCTTCGTAGGGGATCATGCAAAGCACAGGCCCGAAGATTTCTTCGCGCGCGATTGTCATGTCATTTTTAACATTGGCGAAGATGGTTGGCTTCACGAAGTAGCCCTTGCTCATCCCCTCGGGGCGATCCGGGCCGCCCGCGATTAACTGCGCGCCCTCTGTAATGCCCACACGAATCAGACGCTGCACCTTGTCGAACTGCGCTTTGCTTGCCAGCGGACCAATATGATTGCCGTCTGAAAGCGGATCGCCGACTTTCGTGGCCTCGGCGGTTTTCTTCGCGGCCGCAATGGCTTGCGGCATCTGGGAGCGGGCGACGAGCATGCGTGTGGGTGCATTGCAGGACTGCCCAGTATTGCGAAAGCAGGATTGCACACCTTCTTTTACCGCGGTATCGAGATCGGCATCGTCGAGAATAATGTGGGCTGATTTTCCGCCCAGCTCCTGCGTGACCCGCTTTACCGTTGGCGCCGCGGCCAGAGCCACGGCCACGCCTGCGCGCGTCGACCCGGTGAACGAAATCATGGCCACGCCGGGATGCGCAGCGATCGCGGCCCCAACCGTCGGACCGTCGCCATTGACCAGATTGAATACACCGGGCGGAACGTTGGCCTGATCAAGAATCTGCGCAAAAAGGTACGCTGACAGCGGCGCCATCTCACTCGGCTTCAGCACCACGGTGCAGCCGGCAGCCAGCGCTGGCGCGACTTTCGCGACGACTTGATTCATTGGCCAGTTCCACGGCGTGATCAAACCGCAGACCCCGATCGGCTCTTTCCGCATGAGCGTCGAGCCCGTGAGTTCCTCGAACTTGAATTGTTGAAGCACGTTGACGATTTCGAACAGATGGCCTAACCCGGCTGCAACCTGTGCGGCCCTGGACAGAGAAAGTGGGCATCCCATTTCCAGCGAAATGGTCTGGGCCATGTCCTCTGACTTGGCTTTGTAGACTTCAATCACGCGTTGCAACAGCGCGAGGCGTTCTTCCATTGCGGTCTGTGAGTAGGACTCAAACGCACGACTGGCTGCCGCCACGGCCTGGTCCACGTCTGCGGCGCCTCCCAGCGAGACGGTGGCGATGGGCTCCTCGTTAGCTGGATTAATGACTTCCCAGTCATGGGCTTCAGTCGGTTGCACCCACTTCCCATCGATATAGAACTGGCGGCACTCCTGCATGTTGACTCTCCAATCTGTGCGCATTGAGGAAGAGGCGATCTTCCAAGTTTGTTCCCAGGTTTCATGTTACAGGGATTAGCCCGGAACCTCCCAGGTCACGGCAACAGGTCGCGAAACGCCGGTAATGGTGCGGTCGGAAAGTGTTACCGTGAAGGAAGAGCCTGGGCCATCGGACCAGCCGGGCGAGAGACCATATTGTGGCAGCGCATATTGTGGAACCTCATCCGAATCGAGGATCGATTCTAGAGTCGTCGCCGCTTCTGATCTTCTCTTCTCTCGTCGCCATTTCAATCGCCCTCTGGTGGAGCGCTCTCGCATCCTTATTCGCTTTGGCCTTGCGCGACGAACAGTACACGCACATCCTGCTTATACTTCCGATCAGCGCTGGCTTCATTTTCCTGGAGTGGAAGGCGCCAGCCAGCCGCTCTGGCTTGAGCGCAGCCGCCGGTTCCGTGTTGCTGCTCGCCGCGCTACTCGCGAGGCTTTTCGTTAAGGGACTTTCATCCACCGATGTGCAACTCTCGCTGACGATCCTCGCTCTGGTGGCCTGGTGGGTCGGCGCATTCATTTTGTGTTTTGGTCTACGCTCTTTTTGGCGCGCCCTGTTTCCTCTTTGCTTTTTGTTGTGGATGGTTCCTCTGCCTCAGTCGATCCTGAATCCGATCCTAGCCTGGTTGCAGCAAGGTTCGGCCGCCTCTGCTCATGTGTTCTTTGCGGCCGCCGGGATTCCAGTGGAGCAGCGGGGAACTCTGGTGCACATTCCAGGACTAACCCTTGAAGTCGCTCCCGAATGCAGTAGCATCCGTTCGAGCACGATGCTGTTGGTCACAACCATGGCGCTCGCACAGCTGATGTTGGTTTCCCTCTGGCGAAAGGCGGTGGTCTTTGCCGTGGCGATCCCGCTTTCCGTGGTCAAGAATGGGCTTAGGATTTTCCTGCTCGGCGTGCTGGCCACCAAAGTCGATTCCAGTTACCTGACTGGCCGACTTCATCGGCAGGGCGGAATCATCTACTTCCTCATCGCGCTGCTGGGAATATTCCTGCTGCTCTGGATTTTGCGGCGCTGCGAGAACCAGCAATCCACACCGATGATTAGCTGACGCCAGGGTCGAGAGGTTGAGTCACTGAGTTGCAGATTCTAGCGATGGGCCATTCCAAAAGATACTGCAGCCGCCGATCCCCCGATATTCAGCATCGAAACCGCGCGCTCCAACTTGTGATGTCCGGTCTTATGGAAGAAGTAGCTCAGCCCGACCACGCCAACCGTCTCGCCGGCGAAATTCATTGCCAATCCCGCTGAACTGTGGCCGAACACATTCACGACCGGATTCAGTTCCTGGCCGCCAGCGCGCAGATTGTCCCGGGTCACGACGAAATCGGCAGCGCTGAAGGCGGCGGAGGTTGCGAAAAGAAAGCTATTGTCACGATCCCAGAATCGGTGGTTGTCGGTTGTTTCCGGCAGCGTTATCTTTTGTACCGTCGTTGCCATGATCGGCGCCGAACCGGCCGTTGGCGGTGGAAGCAGCACGAACGACACTTGTTGCGCTCCCGCGGGAAGGCAGAGCCCCAGAACTGCGAACACGATTGCCGTTCTGAGCTTCGGAATTGACTGGAAAGATTGCATACAGGATTACTTTAGGGAGCCGGGGACATTGGCCACCTGTACTAGTACTAACGCATTCGGGGGCCATGGAGAATGGCCCGTACGTGCCACTAAGACATTTAGAATGATTACTTTGTGGGCGGGAAAGGGGTTACCGAGGTCACGTCGGGCGGGGAACAACTCAAGACCTCTTCGTTTCGGCCTAACGGGGCCACGGTTGCGTTGATCTGCAAAGAGGACGCGTGACGACCGCTGCACCGCCACACCGCCACACAGTTAGGGAACCACAGCCTCCACTGGCGGCGTAGAGCGGGCGCTCTCCTGTCCGGTCGAGCTCACTGAGGTGGCCGCGTAATAGTAGGTATTGCCGCCGACCACTGTTTGGTCGGTATAGGCTGTGTTCGCGTCCACAGCGGCATTGATCTTGGAATAGGACCCGGTCGAGCCTGTGCTGCGATATACGTTATAGCCAACTGCTTCCGCACCAGCATCCCAGTAGAGGCTAATGCTGTAAGGCGTCAGTACGCCCACTCCGGTCAAGGGCTCGTTGGCCAGTGAGTCCGAAGCGTTGCTGGCAAGCGAAAGAGAGCCAGACACAGTTCCGCTGCTCTTGGGCGTGAAGGCCACGTTGAACGAAACACTCTGGCCCGACGGAATCGTCAGGGGAAAAGAAGCTCCGTCCAGGACGAATTGGGAGCTGCTGCTCGTTGCCGACGAAATCGTCACACTGCCGTCGGCGGCGCTAATGGTTATGGGTAAAGTGTCGGTTGTTCCCACCGTGACGTTGCCGTAGCTCAACGGTGAGGGCGCGACCGACAACACCGCTACTCCTTCTGTGCCAGTTCCGGTGAGAGGTATGCTCAGCCCCGCACCGAAAACAAAGACGCTGCCGCCAGCCGTGCCCGCCGATTGCGGGCTGAAATTGATGGTCAAAGTAACACTCTGCCCTGCGCCCAGAGTCAAAGGAAACGTTGGCCCCTGGATCGAAAACGAATCAACACTGGTCTGGACGGAAGCGATCTTCAAGTCCGTGGATTGCGCATTCGTCAGAACAATCGTCCGACTGGCGCTGCTTCCCACACCGACCTGGCCGAACGAAAGATGCGACGGACTGGCCGCCAGGGGTTCGCTGGTCACGCCAGTGCCGCCCGTCCCGAGAACCAAAGTTGTGTTGGATGCATTGCTCGAGAATTTGACGGTTCCGCTCGTCCATCCCGTTGTTTGGGGGCTGAAGCTAACACTCAGAGCGACGCTCTGACCCGCGGATAAAACCTGCGGCAGGCTTAGCTTAGAGGTGGCAAACGCGGAGTCGCTCACGGTGACTTCCGTCACGGTGACGCTCGTGGCGCCGCCATTGGTCACGGTAAACGTCAAAGTCTCGGTCTGGCCGACCTCGACGTTGCCAAAGCCGAGACTCGCTGGCGAGCAAACCAGTTGGGGGACCGATGCGGCGGCGCTGACCTGAATCAGGCCGAAAAGTAGAAGCATCAGGCCGGCAATGTGAATGTGGGGGGAATCGGAGACGGAGTGAGACCTCAGGCTGGACGGGGGGAGTCGCATGTCTTACAGTGTGGAGGACCCGCCGTCAAAGGGGTAGATTCCGATAGGACATCAAGCCAAGTTCCAACCGGCCACTTCGTCCCGACTTGGGACTGTGAGGAAATGCCAATATTCGAGCGGAACAAAGGCGAAGACCAAACACGACGATCGGAGAGCACGGCAGTGTGGTGCCGGGCGGGGTGAAAGTCCACACCGGCCGGTCCGCTAGAGCTCTCTGATCATGCCCTTTCGGTACTTTACGCACTCCCTTCCGAACGGGCACACTAAGTTGCCGTTGTGAATAGCTGAAAGCACAACCCCTTATGAGCCACCTCCCCGCTCGTTGGAATGCCTTCGTGGTCGTACTCGCTCTCGCCGCTCTGGTGGGCTGCCAGGGATTCAGCTCCGGCAAATCGAACTCCCAAAGCACCCAGACCCCTACAGGCACTCTTAGCGCAGCACCGGCGACTGCCGCATTCGGCAGCACCCAGGTCGGAAACGCACAAGCGATCACCGATACCCTGAGCAATACCGGGACGGCCAGCCTCACTATTACGCAGGCGACCGTAACCGGCGCGGGGTTCTCCAGCGGACTGATTCTGCCCATAACCCTCGCCGCTGGACAGAGCGTAAAGTTCAACATCATTTTCGGTCCCGAGTCCGTCGGCAGCGCGAGCGGGAATCTGGCACTGGTCAACAGCGGGTCGAACAGCCCGTTTAACATCGCCCTCTCTGGGACCGCAGTCGCGGCTGGAAGCCTGACGAGCAGCCCGACCAGCATCAGCTTTGGTGGTGTGCAAGTAGGCGTTGGTCAAACACAGACCGAGACCCTGAAGAACGTGGGTGGCGATAGTCTCACGGTCACTCAGGCGAGCGTTTCGGGCTCGGGTTTCAGTTACACCGGCCTGAGCTTGCCCATGACCCTGCTCCCGAATCAGAGCACCACTTTCGGAGTTGTTTTCACGCCCACGTCCGCCGGCGCGGCGAGCAGCACGCTGTCAATCGCGTACAGCGGATCAAGCAGCGCGCTCGATATCGCTCTCTCGGGAACGGGAGTTGCGCCCGCTACGATAAGCGCCTCGCCCACCAGCTTTACGTTCAACAACGTCACCGTCGGCCAGAATCAAACGCAAAGCGAAACGGTGACCAATACCGGCGGCATGAGCGCGACCATCACTCAGGCAACGGTGGCGGGTTCGGGCTTCAGCATCTCAGGGCTGAGCACGCCGCTAACTCTGGCATCAGGACAAAGCACTTCTTTCAACGTGACTTTTGCGCCGCAGTCCGCAGGCAGTGCCAGCGGCAGCGTCATGGTCGATTCGAATGCCACCAATCCTGCCTTGAGCATTGGCTTGAGTGGGTCCGCGGTTGCGCAAGGTCAAGGCACATTGAGCGCCAGCGCGGTCAATGTCGGTAGTGTGGTGGTGGGCACCAGCGGCACTCAAACCGGGACGCTGAGTGCGACCGGTGCGAGCGTATCGGTATCTTCCGTGATGTTAAGCGGCAGCGGGTCTTCCGAGTTTGCCATCAGCGGCCTCACGTTCCCGGTCACGGTTACCCCGACGCAGCCAGCGACATTCACGGTAACGTTCACGCCCGGTTCGTCGGGCGCCACGTCGGCCTCGGCCTCATTTGCGAGTACCGCAGCCAACACGCCCACCGCGGCTGGCCTCACCGGCACGGGCACGCCCGCGCCCGTCCATACGGTCAGCCTGTCGTGGACAGCCAGCGCAACCTCGGGAGTCACCAGCTATAACATCTACCGCGCAGTCTTTGCGGGGAGTTCCTGCGGTTCTTATTCCAATGTGGGTTCCACCGCTGGTTCCGTCACGGAGTACACCGACAGTGGCTTAACCGACGGCACTACTTATTGCTACGCGACGACGGCCGTGGACCCGACGGGCGAAAGCGGACACTCCAACATTGCCCAGGCTGTGATTCCCGCTCCGTAAAGTTCTATTCCGGCTTTTCATATTCCGGCTTCTTGTCGCCTTGACCGGCCCAAACGTCAATGTTAGTTTCGGTTCCACGCGTCATTCACCGAGGGACATTCCACTGAGCAGGCCAGGCAAGCCGTCTCAATCCGTTGATTTGTCTTCCGTTGATCATCCATCCACTGAGCTTTCGTCCGTTGAGATTCCGTCTGCTGCTGTGGACCTGCGTCGGCGCAGGTTCCTTCTCCAATTCTGTCAGGGCGCTGGAGCTGCGCTGATTCCTTCGAGCTTGTGGGGTCTCCGGTTTCTGGATTCCCAATCTTTGGCAACTCGCGGTCCGGCAGCCGCGGGCGCAGGTTTTCATGTTCAGCCTCACTACCGCAGCGAGCGGCCGCTCGATGCTACGCTGCGGAAAGTACAGGCCGGCACGGACGACTTCATCAGCGAAAAGTATGCCGAGGAGATTGCGGCGATTCTGGCCGACTGGAGTGCCAGCCTGTTGCGCTCCCCCGCGGACGCGCAGACTCTCGGGAAGTTTCTCGCAGCCGACTTCTCCGGAGCCCCGCTTCAGCCCACAGAGTCGAGAGTCGTGCGGTCTAGTTCGGAGCTTGTAGTTCGCCAGAATCGATTCGCCAGTCAGGCCGCGCTCAACCGTGATGGATTTCTTCAGGAGTGGAAATCCTCGCTGAGTGCCTTCTCGAAGATCGTGACTGCTGAATTCCAGATCACGGCGATCGATGTAACGGCGCTCGATGCCGTGAATAGGGAAGCCGCTGCAACTTCGACGTCTGACTTGGTGAAGACCCGAGTTCGCCATGAAATCGTTGGAACCGGCGCCAGTTTCCATCGCGAGCAGCGCGTCGGCACCTGGGACATGGCATGGGTTCCGTCAGCTTCCGGCGAATTTCTTCTCAGCAGTTGGCGAGTGCTCGATGAAACGCAGGCCCGTTCCAATTCACCTGTATATGTGGACATCGGGTCCGCTGCGCTCGGCGGCAATCCTTCTTACTCAGCCCAACTGCTGCACGGCACTGACTACTGGCGCACCGTGCTCGACGGCGCATCCGGAATCGACATCTACGGACACAACGGCGTCTCCGTGGCCGATATCGACAACGACGGCTTCGACGATCTCTATGTTTGCCAGCCTGCCGGCTTGCCCAATCGTCTCTATCGCAACCGCGGTGACGGAACCTTCGAAGACATAACCGAATCGTCTGGCTTGGGGATTCTGGAAAATACCGCCTGCGCGCTCTTTGCTGATTTCAATAACGATGGCCTGCAGGATGTTATCGTCGTCCGCGCCAGCGGTCCGCTGTTATTTCTGAATGAAGGCGGCTGCAAGTTTCGCCTAAAGCCGGACGCCTTCCAGTTCGCCAACCCGCCGCAAGGAACGTTTACCGGCGCGGCCGTTGCCGACTACGACCGCGACGGATGGCTCGACGTTTATTTTTGTCTCTACGCTTTCTACCAGGGCACGGGGCAGTACAAATATCCTTCGCCCTATCACGACGCCGAGAATGGTCCGCCCAATTTTCTGATGCGCAACCAGCGCGATGGCACGTTCCGCGACATAACCGCCGCGTCCGGCATGAATCAGAACAATACCCGCTACAGCTTCTGCTGCGGATGGAGCGACTACAACCGCGACGGTTGGCCTGACCTCTACGTGGTAAATGATTTTGGCCGAAAGAATCTTTACCGCAACAACCGTGACGGGACTTTTACCGACGTTGCCCCGCAGGCCGGCGTCGAAGACGTCGGCGCCGGGATGAGCGTTTCCTGGCTCGACTACGACAACGACGGTGCGGAGGATCTCTACGTTGCCAACATGTGGACGGCTGCGGGCCAGCGCCTCTCGCAGCAGGAAGTCTTCAAGAAAGATTCTCCAAAAGAAGTTCGGACGCTCTATCAAAAGCATGCGATGGGAAACTCGCTGCTGCACCATCGGCAGACCACCTTCGACGACGTGACCGGCGCTTCTGGAGTCGGTATGGGCCGCTGGGCCTGGTCGAGCGACGCATTCGATTTCGATCACGACGGTTTCCTGGATTTCTACATCGCCAACGGCATGGTCTCTGGCCCCTCGCGCCCGGATCGTTCGTCCGATGATCTCAACAGTTTTTTCTGGCGGCAGGTAGTGGCTTGCTCGCCCGACGACGTCCGCGCGTCCCGCGAGTACGAGCAGGGATGGAATGCGATCAACGAGTTGATCCGTTCAGACGGCACCTGGAGCGGCTACGAGCGGAATGTTTTCTATGCCAACAACCGGGACGGAACGTACTCCGACGTTTCCGCGGCTATCGGCCTGGATTTCATGGAAGACGGCCGTGCATTTGCCCTTGCCGATTTCGACCATGACGGCCGTCTCGAAGTGTTCCTAAAGAACCGCAACGCTCCGCAGTTGCGAGTTCTGAAAAATATAATGGCGGAGCTGCCGCCTTCGATTGCGTTTCGCCTGCAAGGCACGAAGAGCAACCGCGACGCCATTGGTGCCTCACTCACGATTGAATCTGATGCGTGCCGACAGACGCGCACGCTTCAAGCTGGGTCAGGTTTTTTGTCGCAGCACTCTAAGGATGTGTTCTTCGGCCTTGGTGAAACGAAAGGGCCAGTGCGAGCTTCGATTCACTGGCCCGGCGGCGCTGTTCAGGAGCTCAACAATCTTCCGATCAATCACAGAATCTGGATCGAAGAAGGCGCTGAGTCGCCGCGCTTGGAGCCGTTCAAAATGCCTACGCCAGGGCCCGCCACTCTCGCACTGGCCACGAACGAGGCCGAGTCATTTCCAGCGAAAGTTGAAACCTGGCTTCTAGCGCCGGTTACTGCTCCTGAGTTTTCTCTTCTTGATTTGTTTGGACGAACCACAACCCTTTCTGCGTTCCGCGGCAAGCCTGTGCTCCTCAACTTCTCGACCGTGAAGTCATCCGATTCGCATGACGAATTGCCGCTGTTCCAGCGATCTTACGCCGCGTGGGCAGCGAGGGGCCTGCAACTCATCAGTGTGAACATCGATGATCCCAGCGATGAAGGGGCGCACGTTCTAGAACAGCTGACATTTCCAATCTTGCGCGCATCGCAGGACGTTGTCGCCATCTACAACATTCTCTATCGCCAGTTATTCGACCGGCACCGCGATCTGAGCCTTCCAACGTCGTTCCTGATCGACAGCAAGGGGGACATCGTCAAGGTGTATCAGGGCATGATCGTCCCCAGGCATGTCGAACAGGATTTCCCGCGTATTCCGCGGAACGACGAAGAGCGGCTGGCAAGGGCCCTCCCTTTCCCGAGCGCGACGCACACGCTCGAATTCGGACGCAATTATCTGTCCTACGGTGCTCTGTTTTTTCAGCACGGATATCTCGATCAGGCCGAAGCTTGCTTCCAGCAGGCTTTGCGAGACGATCCGTCGAGCGCCGAGGCTCTGTACGGCATCGGAAGCGTCTACCTGAATCAGAACAAGAATGCCGCAGCGCGCGAAAGCTTTGAACGCGCGGTGAAACTGCAAGCCAACTATCCTGACACTCTGCCGGACGCATGGAATAACCTGGGCGTCATTGCCACTCGCGAAGGACGCGTCGGCGATTCAGTTCCGTGCTTTCTGGAGGCCCTGCGGTTGAATCCGCACCATCTGTTGTCGCTCGACAATCTGGGCAATGCTTATCGTTCGCTGAAACGTTATGATGAGGCCCACAAGGTTCTGGAACGCGCATTGGAGGTCGCTCCGCAGGATCCGGAAGCGAACTACAGCCTCGGCATGGTATTCGCGCAGACTGACGACACAGCCAAAGCTGAAGAATATCTGCAGCGTGCGTTGAATGCTCGTCCCGTCTATCCAGAGGCGCTCAATAATCTGGGCATACTCTTTCTGCGGACCGAGCGGCGGGATCAGGCGGTGGACAGCTTCGAACATTGCATTCGCATTGCCCCGGCGTTCGATCAAGCATATCTGAATCTGGCGCGTGTCTATGCCGTGGAAGGCGCACGGGACAAGGCCCGCGGCTTACTGCTCGATCTGCTCAAGCAGCATCCCGACCATCCGCAGGCCAGGCAGATGCTTGAGCAATTGCAATGAAAATCTATGGAGTCACGCGCCCCCCAAGGCTCGGGCGCACAGTGATAAAATTTCCTTTACCGTGCAACAGGAAACAATTCCTTTGGACGACTGTGTCATTACCTCTGCGCCTGTCTTAATGAGCCGCCTTTGGCGCGTTTCACGGCAACTGAGAGCTCGCATGGTGAAATGCCGCCTATCAGTGCTCGTTCTCCTTGCGGCACTCCCGTCGTCTCTGCAATCGCAAGCGACGGCTTCGTTGCGCGGGACAGTGCGTGATTCGCAAGGAAATCCAGTCGTAACTGCTGCCGTTCAGTTGCGGGCCACAGACGCAACGCAGCCACTGACTGATCATACCGATTCGCGGGGGAACTTCGAGTTTACAGGATTGCGCGGCGGAGTTTACATTCTGCGAGCTGACATGGCCGGATATAGCGACTCTGAGATCCCGTCGCTTTTTTTCGGCCCTAACGAATCCAAACGAGTTGACGTCACGCTGTCGCTGAAGCATGAAGCGGCGCAACCCGTTCCCACGGGAAAACCGCAGTTCTTTGACCAGCCTGAATTCACGGTGGCAGGAGTGACCGATACAACGAGTCTAGGCGGTCACGGTTCCGACGCCATCGTGCGCACTCGGGAATCGCTCGCCAAAGAGACGGTTGCGCTGGGCAAGGATCCGGCGGGCGCCGCGCCCCTCGGCACCTACGAGCGAGAGCGCGACAAACTCCAGGCGTCGCTGGCTCAAGAAGACAGGGCAGAGCTTCATCACGCCCTCGGCGATGTCCAGGAGAAGCTGGGCAATTCTCTCGAAGCCGTGCGCGAGTATCAGCGCGCCGCCGAAATCAATCCGAGTGAGACCTATCTCTTTGATTGGGGTTCTGAGCTCTTGCTGCATCACGCCCCGGAACCCGCCGCCGAAGTCTTTCGCAAGGGCAACCAACTGTTCCCACGCTCGGTCCGCATGCTGATTGGACTCGGCGCAGCCTGGTTTGCCCGCGGTTCCTACGATCAGGCGGTGCAGAAAATCTGCGAAGCCTCTGATTTGAATCCCGGCGATTCTGCTGCGTACCTGTTCCTGGGAATGATGCAGAGTGCCGAACCTGCGCCCGCAGCGGAGGCCCTAGAAAAGCTGCACCGTTTCGTCACGCTGCAACCGCAGAACGCGCAAGCGAACTACTACTATGCGGTCGGGCTTTGGAAGGTGCGCAAGGGACCCGAGGACTCAGCCAGCACGGCGCATGTCGAAGCCTTGTTGAGAAACGCGATTCATCTCGACCCGAAGTACGCGGCGGCTTATCTGCAGCTGGGGATCGTGCATTCCGACGAGAAAGACTACGCCCAGGCGATTTCTGACTACCGGCAGGCCATCCAATCGGACCCGGAGATGCAGATCGAAGAGGCTCATTATCGCCTTGCCCAGGCCTATCGGCGAGTTGGCGACGTGGCGAACGCCGAAGCGGAGCTCCGGATCTACGATAAGGTCGCCAAAGAGTCTGCGCAGAAGACGGAACGCGAACGTCATGAGGTTCGTCAATTCGTGTACACCCTGCGCGACCAGCCTGCTGCGCAAGCACCTTAGCCTGTGGTGGAGCCTTCCGGTGTGTTACACTTTTTCATTCATATTGACAAACGGTCGCACGCAGGACGCTCAATCCGCCCATGCTTTTTTCCAAAGAATATGTGGGCTATCTGGCCCGCCAAGTCACCAAGAAACTGATTGCTGGCAAGTTCATCGAAACCTCTGCGGTCCCCGCTGTGACCGAACGGGTGATGGCCGCACTGGTTGACGAACTCTCCCTCGAAGACCGCATCAACGACGAAGTGCGCGTCATCCTCGAAGCCTACTCCGAAGAAATGCAGAAGACTGGCGCCAACTATCAGGAGATGTTTCGCAAGGTGAAGACCCAACTCGTTCAAAAATACAAGGCGGTCTTGTGAGACTCAGCCGCGACAAAGTCAATGTGGTGGCCAAAGCCGTCTTCGAAGTGCTCAAGGAGATGGACGACGTCGAGTTCATCGAGGACCCGAACGCGATTAAGCAGCAGACGCGCAAGATTCTCGAAGAACTGCTCATGCAGGAAGCTCGAATCGACATCGCCGCCCGCCAGAAAATCGAGACCCAAAAGCGCACCATCCTTGAAGGCTCACAGGAGTGGGACATCCTCTACCGCAAGTATTACAACGAAGAAGTCAAGAAACTCGGCGTGTAGTGTGGCGCGATACTCCTGTCCGCTGTTTCTAGTTCGCGGATTTCAATTCAATCGAAACCAGATTTCGCACCGACCGCGCCGGCCGCTTGTCTTCGGTGACCACCAGCTTGAACGGGCCCGAGTGCGCGTCCAGCGGCTTCCCGTCCATCGTGTCGGCGACCAGAACTTCACCCGGATGGAAGCTGGGATCAACCTCGCCGAGCGCGAGCACCGCCTTATAACCGTCAGAGCCCGCAGCCACAATGTAGCTGGCGAGTGCTTTACCGTGAAGTTCAGCGCCCAATGGCGCTCCTATCTTGGCTAGCAAATCAGATAGGCGAACGCCGGAGTACGTCTCATCTGCGTTCGTGTGCGGATTGTGAATCGTCACCGAAATGTGCGGAGCGGCCTTCAGTTCAGCCGCCGATAGGACCACCGGCTTGTGATCGCCGTTCAGCAGGGTCAATTCGTTGTTCGAGGACGCTGCAGCCTGTTGAGCTAGCAGCTTAGATGAAGCCGCCGACGAGGCGAAGATCGCAACGCTGAGAAAGATCACGGCAAGCTTTGTTGTGCGCATGATGGCAGCATAGCGCGGACGCATATTGTTGTCAGCTGTAGGGTTTAGAGCCTTCCCCCACGACCACGGCGGCACCAAAAAGGCCCAGCTTGCCCGGGGCCGATGGGTGGAGAAAACTGCACGATTTGGGTTACCGATTTTGGAGAACGCGTAGGGAAGGGACGTGACTCTTTGCCGGGAAGCTTATACCCTGCTTGCGGGCGCCCAAATGAATTGTGCTGCGCAAGAATTTTTGCATTTCCATTTTTGAATCGGCAAAGGGAAACAGTTGGCGAGTCAGATTGGTGAAGTGCGGGACATCATAAAGCGGACCGCCGAGGCCGCCGGATTCGACGCTGCAGGCATCGCTCCCGCCGCGGATGCTTCCGAGCTAAAGCATTTTCCAACGTGGATTGCCGCGGGTCATGCCGGCGAAATGAAATACCTCGAAGCCCGCGATGAGTACGGCGATCTCACGCGCGGCTCGCTCGCCCGCGTCGCCCCCTGGGCACGCAGCGTAGTGGTTTGCGCCATCAACTACAACACCGCGCATCCTTACTCCACGCAAGTCCACGACCCGGATCGCGGGTGGATCTCGCGCTACGCCTGGAGCCGCGAGGACTACCACGATGCCGTTCTGCGCCGCCTCCAGCAGGTGGAGTCCGCTCTGCGCCAGGCAGTGTGGGGCGGGCAAGTGTTGGGCGGGCACTCCCGCCCGCCAACTCTCACCACACGCAGTTACGTTGACACCGGCCCAATCGTCGAACGCGTGTTTGCCAAGTACGCCGGCGTGGGGTGGATCGGCAAGAACACCTGCCTCATCAACCAGAAAAAAGGTTCGTGGCTTTTTCTGGGAGTGATTCTCACGTCCCTCGAGCTCGCGCCCGACCTGCCTGCCCCCGACCGCTGCGGCACCTGCACCCGCTGCATCGACGCCTGCCCGACGGACGCGATTCTCGCGCCCTACCAGCTCGATTCCAACAAATGCATTGCGTATCTCACGATCGAAAAACGCGGATCAATTCCTGAGGATCTGCGCGCCGGCATGGGCCGCCACGTCTTCGGCTGCGACATTTGTCAGGATGTTTGCCCGTGGAACCGCAAAGCTCCGGTATCGAGCGCGCCGGAGTTCGAACCCCGCCCCGGCCTGGTGAATCCTGCGCTGGCGTGGCTTGCCGAAATGTCTCCCGAAGAATTTCGGGGCGTCTTTCGCGGATCGCCCATCCGCCGCACCAAGCGTTCCGGCTTGCGCCGCAACGTCGCCATTGCCATGGGCAACAGCGCAAACCAGGATTTCCTCCCACTGCTCGACCAGCTCGCCACCGATGAAGATGAATCTGTGCGCGAGAGCGCCGTCTGGGCGAAGAATCGTTTGACGGCATCCAACGATTAGCGCGCCAGTAATCGCATAAGGCGCTTCTAATCCTGGGTACGTCGAATCTTGGCTTCGCCTCAATGTGCTTCTAGCCCTTTTTCCACTCCCTTCCGTAACTAGGCGTTCCGATTCCCAGCAACTAATCTTTGCTCAAAGGGTTCTAAAGGAAGCGGCTTAGTCTAGCTGTCTGGGGATGATTTATGTTACGACGCCACATCCAGCCAATGCGGCGCGCCTTCGTCCAGTTGATCGGGATGCTCTTGGCCTGCGGTTCGTTTGCGGGCGCTTCGGCCACTCTGCTGCTGGAAGAACCCTACGGCAACCTCGGATTTTTCACTGCCACCGGCCACGCCGCCGTTTATCTCTCCGGCGTATGCGCCGAAACTCCCCTCGTCCTCCGCCCCTGTGCCCCAGGAGAAACTGGAGTCGTCCTCAGCCGTTACGATGGCGTGGGCGGATACGACTGGATCGCCATTCCTCTTATCCCCTACCTGTACGCTGTCGAACGCCCCCAAGATATTCCGCTGATCGCGGACGCCAAAATGGCCGCTTTCCTGCGTGACCGTTACCGCCGCAAATACTTCGAAGACATCGTTCCTGACGGGAAGCATGGCGAAGCTCCAGGTGGAAACTGGTATGAACTTGTTGGTTCCTCGTATGACCGCGCCATGTACGGCTTCGAAATCGAAACCACCCCCGAGCAGGACGCGGCTCTGATTCGCAAATTCAACTCTTCGCGGAACCAGTCTCATTTCCATCTGGTTTCCCGCAACTGCGCCGATTTCGCCAAGGACGTTCTCGATTTCTATTACCCAAAGTCTCTCCGTCGCAGCATCGTCGCCGACGTTGGCATTACCACGCCGAAGCAGCTCGCGAAAAGGCTCATCCGGTTCAGCGACCGCCATCCTGAACTTCAGTTCTCGCGGCTGATCATCGCGCAGGTTCCGGGCAGCATGCCCCGCAGTTCCACAGCCCGGGGAGTGGTCGATTCCTTCGTTCGATCGAAGAAATACATCGTGCCAAGCATCGTGTTCGCCCCGATCTTTGCAGGCTGCGTGGCAGCAGTCTACGTGGCCACGGGCGCGGGCCACTTTGACGCCGCGCACCACGCCATGGTCTACGTCGCTGGCAGCGCACCCGAGCAACCCCTCGACCGCGAAGATGTCCGGGCCGTTCAGCGGCAACTAAATCACTTTCTAGCGGATGCTGATTCGGAAGCGGCAGGGCCGAATCCGAGCAAAGCTTGGGAGCGGCTGCAAGCGAAGGCCAACGCCGAAGTGGATGATCAGGGCCGGCCGGTTCTTCAAATACCCGTGGGAAATGCTTCGGTTCGAATCGGCGTGGCTGCGGACAATGTCTTGAGCGGAGACGCTTCTCCGCAGTTGGTGCGTGCGCTTCTCGCCGCCCGCCTTCAATTAGAGCTCCGGGGCAAATCAGCGCAGGGAATCACCGAAACGGAAGTTGCCCGCGACTGGCAACTGCTCAAGCAAACTCTCGGGAGCGAATCGCTGCTCACCGCACGCTCCGAGCAACGTTCCGAAAATATCCCCGCCATCCGGCCCTGACCGGCGTTCTGCCTATTGCTGTTGCGGTTGTTGGTCCGGCGGCGTCCGCGGCGGTATTCCCGAGCCTGGCACGGGTGGTTGCCCCGGTATTTGCTGCTGTTGCAGCTGCAATTGGCGTTGCTGCATTTCCTGCAGCATTTCCTGCGGCGATTTCACTCCCGGCTGCTGATCCGGAGGCGGAGCCGCCTGCTCCGCTTCTGCTGCCGCTTCGTCCGCGGCAGCGTCGGTCTCCTCCGCTGCGGCGGCCTCGCTGGCCTCGGCTTCCGGCGGGGGCTGCGGCTTGCTTGCGGGCTGTTGTTGGGCTGCGGCTGTGTCTGCTCCGGTCTTTGCCACCAGCAGCACACGCGTCAGTGACGAGTCGTCCGCAGGAGATCCCAGCAGCACATAGTTAAACCGCGATCCATTCAACAGTTCGGCGACCACCTCCCGAGCAGGCCCCGGTCCCAGATGGGTCACTACCCGCTCGGTTGCCGCAGGGACGTCAATTTCTGCCCCGGTTTGCTTGTGTACCGCTCGCAAAATGTCGCCCAGCGTCGAGTTAGGCGCCACAATGGTCAACTGCGAGTTCTGATAGCTCACTTGCGGCGGCACCGGTGACATAGAATCTAGGGGAATCGGCGGCACCGGCCCGGTAGGCCCGTTCGGCAAGGGAGGCAGCGGCGCTGGCGGCTTCTTGGCCTTCTTGTGGGTTTGCGCGGACGCGGCGTTGGCAGGGCTGTCGATTCCAGGGCACAAAGTGGCGGCGCACAGGACCAGGCCTCCGGCGACCCTCTTGAACTTCCATCCCGTGCTCATAACCACTTCCTCCAGGACCGCAGGAATCTGACTTTTCGGAACCCGGCCAGACCGCCTTCACTTAAATTCTAGCACCGGTCGCGTTTGCAGGAACCGGCGCATCTAACGTCTCACCAGAGAACGCTGGAACCGTTCGCTCTTGCATCGGCTGGAGCTGTGACACGCCCCGGAGACAACAAGTCGATTCCGGTCAAGCATTTCGAGCGGAGCAAAAGGTCGCCGTGCGGACGTTTGCAGGCGTAGACTAGTTTAAGACGTCCAACTCGATGGAACTAAAGGCAGAATCCGCCGTAAATCCGGCGTCCCGCAGGCTCAACCTCAATATCTGGATCCCCAGTATCTGCTTTGCCCTGTTGGCGCTTGCGTTCCTGCCCGTGAATGCCGTCGCGCAGAACTGCCGAACGGCAAGCGAACTCGAAGATGCTACCCGAACCGCCCTCACGGCCGCCGGCCAGCGATATTTCGATTTGGCCGCCAAAGGCGACGTCGCCTCGTTGCGGCAGAATGCCACCCCCAGCCTTGCCTCTGATTTTTCTGCCGTCGAAGCCAGAGTCAAAGACCGCCAGGACGATCTGGCGGGCGCGCACGGGTTGTCGCCATCAGTTTTCCTGCTCGAAGCCGCAGGCAAGGATCCGG
>Ga0181537_10001815_pt1 | contig 19304 bp, 21 predicted proteins | sample PEATcosm2014_Bin_39_FD_119765 | JGI IMG/M metagenome (GOLD analysis project Ga0181537, IMG submission 119765) | Peatland microbial communities from MTU Mesocosm Facility, Houghton, MI, USA - PEATcosm2014_Bin23_10_metaG | ecosystem: Environmental > Terrestrial > Soil > Wetlands > Peat | place... | reverse complement strand
TCCTCCAGCCGCAGCTCGGCCGACGGATTCTCCAGCTCCTTGGAATCATCGGCGAACACCTTCCAGCGCCGGAAGGTCTCGTAGTCGCCGGTCTTGCGGTTGATCGCCACGCGTGCGTCCCAGTCCTCGCCGTGTTTCTTGCGGGTAGCCGAGGCCAGCGCCGCTTCCAGCGCTTCAAAGATGATCTCTTTATCGACGCCCTTCTCGTTCGAGACGGCATCGACGACCATCAGAATCTCTTTGTTCATCGACAGCTCCTGCAATACCTCAAGACCACAGCGGCGCCAGCCGCGCGCGGCCGATTTCCGCAAACGACACCGCTACCATGGCGCCGTCCACGTCCAATTCAATGCCCGCTGCATTGAGCGCTGCGAGCCGCCCAGTGTAGCGGCGTCGCCCGCCGCGGGGATTGACCAGCTCGACCCGCACGCGCTCGCCGACGAAGCGCTGAAAATGCGCCGGCGTGCGCAGTATCCGATCCAGTCCCGGCGAGGACACTTCCAGTGTGTAGCCCGTGGGCACCGGATCCTCGACATCCAACAGCGCCGAAACCTCGCGGCTCACCGCTTCACAGTCATCGAGCCCGACGCCGGCCGGGCGGTCGATAAAGATGCGCAGTTGCGCATGTGCGCGACCCGGGGCGTACTCCAAATCGACCAGCTCGTAGCCCAGCTGACCGAGCAAAGGTTCGGTGAGCGCAATCAGCTTCTCGCGCAGCGGCGCTACCATCGTGAGTGCCTGAGCTTCGAAATGGGCCACGCCAAAAATAAAAAAGCCCCATGTGGGGCTTTCTAATCAAGCACTTGGCCGCAGTACCTGCAGCTTTACGGCATGTTGGCAAACGACCAACACCGTCCACCGGCGGCCGCGATTCTAGTGCTATAGCTCAAACAAATTCAACCATCGGCGGAAACTCCGTCCGCGGCGGGCCCGGCGGCGCTCGCGCCGCGCCCGCGGGCCGCGCGGGCAGCCCGGCGCAGGGTCGCGGTCAGCTCGTCGAAATCCCCGGTCTTGACCACCAGCGCGTCAGCGCCGGCGTGCAGACAATGCTCCTTCAATAACTCGTTCTTGTGGCCGGTAAACACCACAATCACCGCTCCGGGCAGCCGTGCACGCAGTTGCGAGATCAGCGGTAAGCTCGGCCCGTCATCGAGCGAAAGATCGAGAATGAAGGCATTGGGCGCATGTTGCTCCAACGACGACAGCACCGCGCTGGCGGAAGCCCCGGTGGCCACGCACACCATATCCGGCTCGGCATCGAGCAGCAGGCCCAGCGTGACGGCCAGGTCGGCATTGTTCTCGCCAATGACGATACGCAGGCTGTGCGGTTCGGCAAGGCGTGCAGCGGCGGCATCGAGCAGTGGTTCAGCCATTTTGGCTGCAGCGCTCCCGGCTGTGGCTATCGGCGTGCAGGGATGATGGCGCCGCCGGCGGCATCTGTAAACGCCCACCGCCGGGCCCGCCGGACTGGCGCGCTGGCGGTACTGGCGCTGGCCGTGCCGCTGCTCGCCGGGCTTGCCGCGGGCGGATGCGCACACGTTCCGAGCGTGCCGGAACCGCTGGCGGTGGACAGTGCCGCCGAGATCCAGGTGCGCGGCGCGCGCGGCGCCCTGTCGCGCCGGGCCACCGCGGCCGTGCTGAACGGGCTGAGCGCCCAGGCGCCGGATGCCAGCGCCCTGCAGCGCCACCTGGCTATCGAGCAGACCGTGTCGGGCAGTCCGCTCTATACCGGCAATCGCGTCACCGTGCTGCGCGATGGCCCGGCCACGTTCGCGGCCACGTTCGCCGCCATTCACGCTGCCCAGCACTATATTTATCTCGAGTACTACATATTCCAGGACGTCCGCTTCAACGGCGAGCAGCTGGCCGATCTGCTGATCGCCCGCTGCCAGCAGGGCCTGCAGATCCGCATCATCTATGACGGCATCGGCTCGCTCTCTACCCCGGCGGAGCTGTTCGAGCGCCTGCGCACCGCCGGCATCCAGGTGCGCCAGTTCAACCCGATCAGGACCTCGCCGTTTTCGATCAACGACCGCGATCACCGAAAAATCCTGATCGCGGACGACCAGAGCGCCCTCATCGGCGGTGTCAATCTCAGCGTCGACTACGAAAGCGGCAGCGCTGCTGGCGGCGGCAGCGCGCCGGACAGCGGCGCGGCTACAACCACCGTGGCTGCGCCGGCCGGAGCGACGGCGCACGAGCCCTGGCATGACATCGATATGCAGATCGATGGTCCGGCAGTGCACGAACTCAAACAGTTGTTCGAACAGCATTGGCTCAGCCAGGGCGGGTCGGCCGCGGAACTGATTCCCGATAGCGAGGCGCTGCAGGCACGCGGCAGTGAGGTGGTGCGCGTCATCGGCAGCGAAGGCGGCCAGCTGCAGCCACGTTACTACGCGACGCTGATATCGGCGATCCGCAGCGCCGCCAGCCACATCTGGGTCACCGCCGCCTACTTCGTGCCGACCCACCAGGAGAAGCGCGCGCTGGAACGCGCCGCACGGCGCGGCGTCGATGTTCGGCTGCTACTGCCCTCGCACAGCGATTCGTCGCCGGCACTGGCTGCCCAGCAGTCGCATTACGCGGATCTGCTGCAGGCCGGGGTCAAGATCTATGAGCGCGCCGATGGCATCCTGCATTCCAAGACCGTGGTGGTGGACGGCGTCTGGTCGATCGTCGGATCGTCGAATTTCGACCATCGCAGTGTGCTGTTCAACGATGAGGTCGATGCGGTGGTGATCAGCGCCGCGACCGGCGCGCAGCTGGAACAATATTTCCAGCGCGATCTGGAACATGCCGGCGCTGTCGATCTGGCGAGCTGGCAGCGGCGGCCGCTGGCGCACAAGCTGCGCGAGCATTTCTGGCGGCTATGGGAGCAGCTGTTGTAGCTCAGCGGCCCTTGACCGGCAGCGGCGCGGCGAACACGTCGAAACTCAGGCTGAAGTTCGAACCCGATTCCTGGTGCGGCACGCAGGTGATCTGCTGCTTCAGGTTGCGGGTGGTGAACATCGGCAGCAACGTATCGCGGAACTGCTCGACCAGCTCGCAGTCGCCGGAGTGCAGCTCGAACGGGTGCAGTGGCGTGAGTTCGACGTGGCGCCAGACGCCATTCACATTCCTGGCCGCGTTCGCCGTGTTGGCGGCGGGGCCGGCGGCGCCGGTCGGCTGCAGCGTCGAGAACACCACCCTGGCCTCCGCCAGCTGGTCGGGCACGCCGTAACCGCGCGAACACAGCGGCATCACCTTGATATCGGCGCGCGCGCCGGCCTGGCGCAGCAGCAGCTTGAGTTGATCGCCCAGGCCGTCGCACGAATAGGTGGAGGTAAAGCCCATGGAGTGGAAATCATAGGTATGCGGCTGCCAGGAGCCAGGTTCCGGCGCCGACAGCGCGGCCGGCGCATCGCCGCTGGCGCCGTCAGCGGCACCGGCGGGCAGCGCCGCCATGGCTGCGAACAGGGTAGCAGCCGCGCCCAGTCCGCCTGCGAATAACATCGATCTGTATGCAACCGACATGTAGCACCTCACGCGCCGCCAGCAGTGTCCATGCGGACATGCAGCGCCATCAATACATAACGCGCCAGCGGCGCTGACGGCTGACACACCGGGTATGCGCGCACCAGGGCGGCATCGGTTGTAGAGCGATGGCGGCGCGGTCAGCCGACCGCAGCCTGAGTGCAGCGCGCCAGGCCGGCCGCCAGGTCCGAACGCAGGTCCTCGACCGCCTCGATGCCGACCGACAGCCGCAGTAGCCCATCGGTCAATCCGGCCGCGCGGCGCGCCGCTTCCGCCATCGCGGCGTGCGTCATCGACGCCGGATGCGCGATCAGACTTTCGACACCACCGAGCGACTCGGCGAGCGAGAAGTAGCGCAGACCCGCGAGGAACGCCTTGACCGCCGGAATGCCGCCGGCAAGCTCGAAGGTTACGATGGCGCCGAAACCGGTCTGCTGGCGCAGGGCGATCTCATGGCCGGCATGCGTGGGCAGGCCGGGATAGAACACTTTCGCCACCGCCGGCTGTTGCGCCAGCCAGCTCGCCAGCTCCATGGCATTGCGTCCGTGGATCGCCAGCCGCGCGTTCAGCGTTCGCAACCCGCGCAGCGTCAGGTAGCTGTCGAACGCCGAGCCGGTGAGCCCCAGGCAGTTGGCCCACCAGCACAACTGGTCGTGCAGGTCCTTGTGCGCCGCGATCACCGCACCGCCGACCACGTCGCTGTGGCCGTTGATGTACTTGGTGGTCGAATGCACCACCAGGTCGGCGCCGAGGCTCAACGGCCGCTGCCAGCTGGGCGACAGGAAGGTGTTGTCCACCGCCACCAGCGCGCCGGCCGCCCTGGCAAGCTGGGTCACCGCGGCGATATCGGTCAGGCGCAGCAGCGGATTGCTCGGCGTTTCGATCCACAGCAGCGCCAGCGGTCGGGCGAGCGCCGCGCGCACCGCCTCAGGGTCGCCGAAATTGACGAACTCGACCGCCAGGTCGCCGCGCCGATGCAGCGCATCGAACAAGCGGTAGCTGCCGCCGTAGCAGTCGTGCGGCACCACCACGCGTGCCCGGGGCGACAGCAGCTGCAGGCACAGCGTCACGGCCGCCATGCCGGTGGCGGTGATCACCGCGCCGGCGCCGCCCTCCAGGTCGGCCAGTGCCGCACCCAGCAGGTCGCGTGTCGGGTTGCCGGAGCGCGAATAATCATAAGCGCGCTTATCGCCATAGCCGCGGAAGGCGTAGGTGGCACTCAGGTGAATCGGTGGCACCACCGCCCCGGTGATGTCGTCGCTCTCCAGCCCCGCGCGTACCGCGCGCGTGATCGCATCGGCTTGATCGCTCACTCAGGCACTCCGTACAGCAATTCAAATACCGGTTGCAGCGCTGTGCCCTCTTTCAGGAAGGCATCGTGGCCGTGCAACGAGGTTATTTCGTGCAGCCGCGCGTGCGGCAGCCGCGCGGCCAGCGCGCGCATATCACCGATTGGCACCAGCTGGTCCTCGCGCACCGCCACCACCACGGTCGGGGTGGCCACCCGGCCGGCGTCGATCGCGTGCAGGTCGATCGACTCCGACAGGCAAAGGAAGGATTCGGCGCGATAGCGCGCGGCGTAATCGCGCCCGCGAGCGAACAGGTACTCCTCCACCGGGAATACGAAGCGGCCATCGAGCTGGCGCGGCGGCTGCGCGAAACGCGCGGCGAACTCATCCGGGCTGCGATAGGTCGCCATCGCCAGCGCGCGCGCCAGCTCCATGCCGTCGCTTGCGTGTCCGCCCGACAGCGCGAAGCGCACCATGCGCCGCTGCACGCTGCGCCAGGCGGTGGCCATCGGATGGGCGCGGTCCGCAGCGCTGATCACCAGCAGCTGCTGGACACGATCGGCGTAGCGCTCGGCGAACGCCAGCGCCACCATGCCGCCATAGGATGCCCCGACGATCGCGCGCAGACGGGCGATCTCCAGGTGGTCCAGCAGCTGGCACAGCGCGTCGGCCTGGTCGTAGCTGGACAGGCTCGGGAACACACCCCCGGCGGTCGGGCCGGTGGACTCGCCGCTGCCGCCGAGCCAGTCGATGCCCAGCACACGCACGCGGCTACTGTCGAGGGCGCGACCGGGTCCTGCGATCCCGCTCCACCAGCCAGCGCGCGGCTGCTCGGGATCGAACACCCGTCGATGTGCCGAGATGCCGCCAAGCGCGACTACCACCGGCGCGCCGGCGCGGCCGGCCAGCCGCCAGCCCAGCGTCGGATGATCGAGGCTGCCGCCATGATGCAGGGCCAGCCGTCCGGGCAACTGCACTACGCCCGCAGCGACCTCGGCCGAGGCGGCATCGGGGTCAGCGCCGGTCAGATTCTCGTGTTGTGGGGCCAAGCTCAACTAACGCTCCGCAGTGCCTGTCATCGTTCATCGTGGCACTCCTGCGGACCGCTCGCCTGGACAGCTTCGCGCCGGCTGATATGCATCGCGGCGCTCCATTGTCGGCCCTCATCTATCGGTCATAGCTTGCGCCGTGAGCCGCAGGAGTTGGCACCATGTCGGAAATCCGACGGTTGCCCCGGCGTCTAAGGGCCTTTCCCTCAGCCGGTCTCGATGAGTGGCCATGAGTCTAGAGGCGGCATTCGCGAGGGTCAAGCGCACCCTGCGGCGGCGCGCGGCTTGTGGCTTCCGTACTCATGTGCTAATGTACTAATACGTTATTACACTGGATCGGGCCACGGACCCGCTGGAGCCCATGAAATCCCATCGCCAGCTGTCGGCGCGCCAGGAAGCCCTGGCCGAGCGCAATCTGGTTGCCGCCCTGGTCACGCTGCGCAGCGTCGAGGAATGCCGCGCGTTTCTGCGCGACCTGTGCACGCCGGCCGAGCTGCAGGCGATGGCCGACCGCTGGGCGGTGGTCGAGTGCCTGCGCCGCGGCCTGCCCTATCGCGAGATTCATCGCCAGACCGGGGTCAGCGTCACCACCATCGGCCGCGTGGCGCGCTACCTGGCGCAGGGCAACGGCGGCTATAGCCTGGCCGCGCAACGCATCGACGGCGCGCAGCATGGATAAGGAAGCGCGCATCAAGCTTGCGGTGCAGAAGTCCGGACGGCTTACCGACCCTTCGGTCGACCTGCTGACGCGTTGCGGACTCAAGCTCTCGCGCGGCAAGGATCAGCTCATGGGCTATGGCGAGAACATGCCGCTCGACGTGCTGTTCGTGCGCGATGACGATATCCCCGATCTGGTGCAGGAGGACGTGTGCGATCTCGGGCTGGTGGGACTGAACGTGATCGAGGAAAAGCGGCTGGAGCTCGCAGCCCGCGGCGCGCCGGCGCGCTTCGAGGCGCTGCGCACGCTCGACTTCGGACGCTGCCGGCTGTCGCTGGCGGTGCCGGTCGAGCAGCACTATCACGGCGCCCAATCGTTGCACGGCAAGCGCATCGCGACCACCTACCCGCACCTGCTCGGTGTATTCCTCGAGCAGCGCCATATCGAGGCCGAGATCGTGATCCTGTCGGGCGCGGTCGAGATTGCGCCGCGCCTGGGCCGCGCCGACCTGATCTGCGACCTGGTGTCCACCGGATCGACGCTGCAGGCCAACCACCTGCGCGAAGTCGAAACGGTGCTGGAGAGCCACGCGGTGCTGATCCGTACGCCGGTACCGCTGGCGGCCGAAAAGAATGACTGGGTCGAACGGCTGCTGCTGCGCGTCGAGGGAGTGCAGCAGGTCAAGGAGAGCAAATACATCATGCTGCACGCGCCGCGCTCGGCGCTGCCGGCGATCCGCCGCCTGCTGCCGGGCAGCGAATCGCCGACCATCATTCCGCTCGAGGGCTCCCCCGACCGGGTCGCAGTGCATGCAGTGTGCCGCGAGAACGTGTTCTGGGAGACCCTCGAGAGCCTGAAGAAGGCCGGCGCCAGCGCGCTGCTGGTGCTGCCGGTCGAGAAGATGCTGGCCTGAGCCGATGCGGATTCTCGACTGGCAACAGCTCGATGCCGCGGCGCGCCGCGCCGCGCTGGCGCGCCCAGCCGCCGCACAGCAGTCACGCATGCTGCAGCAGGCCCAGGCCATTATCGATGCGGTGCGCAGCGAGGGTGACGCCGCGGTACGCCGCTATACGCGTGAATTCGACGGCATCGACGCGGCCGATTTCAGGGTGGGCGCCGCCGAATTCGCCGCTGCACGCGCCGAGCTTGGCGGCGCGCAGCTCAGCGCTGTCGAGAAGGCGATCGCCAACGTCGACTGCTTTCATCGCGCCGGGCAGCCGGCGGCGCTGTCGCTGGAAGTGCAGCCGGGCGTACGCTGCGAGCGTGTGATCCGGCCCCTCAGCGCGGTCGGTCTGTACGTACCGGCAGGCGCCGCGCCGCTGCCCTCCACCGTGGTCATGCTGGGGGTGCCGGCGCGCATCGCCGGCTGCGGGCGGCGCGTGCTGTGCACGCCGCCGCAGCGCGACGGCCGCGCCAACGCCGCGGTGCTGGTGGCCGCGCAGCTGTGCGGCATCGAACAGGTGTTCAAGATCGGCGGCGCACAGGCGATCGCGGCGATGGCCTACGGTACCGGCAGCGTGCCCAAGGTGGTCAAGATCTTCGGGCCGGGAAATGCCTGGGTCACCGCGGCCAAGCAACTGGTGGGCACCGACCCGCACGGCGCCGCGCTCGACATGCCGGCCGGACCGTCCGAAGTGCTGGTGATCGCCGATGACAGTGCGCGTGCCGACTTCATCGCCGCCGATCTGCTGGCGCAGGCCGAACACGACGCACTGTCGCAGGCGATCCTGCTGACCACCAGCGCCGCGCTCGCGGTCCAGGTGTCCGACGCGGTGTGTGCGCAGATGCAGACGCTGTCGCGCCGCTCAATCCTCGAGCAATCAATCGCCGGCTCGCGCATCCTGATTGTCGCCAGCCTGGATGAGGCGCTCGAGGTCTCGGACAGCTACGCGCCCGAGCATCTGCTCATTCAGACCCGTAATGCGCGCGCGCTGCTCGAGCGCGTGCAGCATGCGGGCTCGGTTTTCCTTGGCAACTGGTCGCCCGAGCCGCTGGGGGATTACTGCTCCGGCACCAACCACGTGCTGCCGACCTACGGCCATGCACGCGCCTACAGCGGCCTGTCGGTGCACGACTTCACGCGCCGCATGACGGTGCAGGAACTCAGCGCCGACGGTCTCGCCGACCTGGGACCGACCGCCAGCACACTGGCGTGCCTGGAAGGACTCGACGCACATGCCGCCGCGGTCGAGTTGCGGCTCGCAGCGCTGCGCGCTGAGCGGGCCGCATGAGCTGGCTGACCGAGATCGCACGGCCGGAGATCCGCGCCCTGAAAGCCTACGAGCACGCGCTGTGGGAGCCGGGCCTGATACGCCTGCATGCGAATGAATTCCCCTGGCGCGCCGCCGGCGACAGCTCGATCGCCGGCCTGAACCGTTATCCGGAACCGCATCCGCACCAGTTGACCGCGGCGCTGGCGCGCTTCTATGGCGTCGCCCCGGACATGCTGATCGCCGGCCGCGGCAGCGACGAACTGATCGATCTTTTGATCCGCAGCTACTGCCGTGCCGGCCACGACCAGGTGATCATCTGTCCGCCGACCTTCGGCATGTATGGCGTGGCGGCGCGCATCCAGGGGGCGGCGGTGCTGGAGGTGCCGCTGCAGGCGCAGGCCGGCTGGCGCTTTGATCCGCAGGCACTGCGCGCACACTGCGGTGCCGGCGTACGACTCATCTTTCTATGCTCGCCGAACAATCCGACCGGCAACCGCCTGGACACCGAGGCGATCCTCGAGCTGGCGCGCGATCTGGAAGGCCGCGCGCTACTGGTGGTCGATGAAGCCTATGTGGAATTTGCCGCCGCAGCCTCGCTGGTCGAACGGCTGGCCGAGCGGCCCGGTCTGGTGATCCTGCGCACGCTGTCCAAGGCCTATGGCCTGGCCGGCGCGCGCTGCGGTGTACTGATCGGTCATGCGGATGTGGTGGCGCTGCTGCGCAAGGTCATCCAGCCCTACGCGGTCACGCAGCTGACCATCGAGGCGGTATTGCGCGCGCTCGAGCCGGCGGCCCTCGAGCAGGCGCGAGCGCACCTTGCGCTGCTGCTGGCCGAGCGCGCCCGGGTCGCGGCCGCGCTCGGCGCGATCGCCGGCGTGCTGCAGGTCTGGCCCAGTGAGGCGAATTTTCTGCTGGTGGAATTCGCGGACGCAGCCTCGGCCCTGCAGCGCGCGCATGCCGCCGGCCTGCTGGTGCGCGACCTGCGCGCCGCACCGGGCCTGGCACGTGCGCTGCGCATCAGCATCGGTACTGCCGAGCAGAACGAGCGGCTGCTCGCGAGCCTGCAATGAGTACCATGCCCGCGCCGGTGCTGTTCGTCGACCGGGATGGCACGCTGATCGAGGAGCCTGTCGACAACCAGGTGGATCGGCTCGACAAGGTGCGCCTGCTGCCAGGGGTGTTTGCGGCACTGGCCGAATTCAGGCACGCAGGCTTTCGGCTGGTGATGGTCAGCAACCAGGACGGCCTCGGCAGCGCGCGCTATCCGCGCGAGCATTTCGATCAGGTGCAGGGCTTCGTGCTGCAGCTGTTCGCCTCGCAGGGCATCGAGTTCGACGAGGTATTCATCTGCCCGCATTTTGCGCATGAGCAGTGCGCCTGTCGCAAGCCGCGCACTGGCCTGGTGACCGACTACCTGCAGCGCACACCGATCGACCGCGAGCGCAGCGCGATGATCGGCGATCGCTCGACCGATCTGGAATTCGCTCAGGCGCTGGGCATCCGCGGCCTGCGCGTCAACAGCGCTACCGGTCCTGACGCCGATGACAGCTGGCCCGGGATCGTCCGCACGCTGCTCGCACGCCGCGCCCGGGTGCACCGCCAGACGCGCGAAACCGATATCGATCTGCAGCTCGAACTCGACAGCGGCGCGGACTGCCACATCGTCACCGGCATTGGATTCTTCGATCACATGATCGAACAGCTCGCCCGGCACGGCGGTTTTGCCCTGCAGCTGAGTTGCCGCGGCGACCTGCACATCGACGAGCACCACACCGTGGAGGATTGCGCGCTCGCGATCGGCGAGGCGCTGCGGGCGGCGCTCGGCGACAAATCCGGCATCGGCCGCTACGGCTTTCTGCTGGCGATGGACGAGAGCGAAGCGCAGGTCGCGATCGACCTGTCGGGGCGCCCGTATTTCATGTTCGAAGGACAGTTCGGCCGCGAGCAGGTCGGCGCGCTGCCGAGCGAGCTGGTGCCGCACTTCTTTCGTTCGCTGGCGCAGAGCCTGGGAGCGGCACTGCACCTGTCGGTGCGCGGCGAGAACACGCACCACATGATCGAGGCCTGCTTCAAGGGCGTCGGGCGCGCGCTGCGACCGGCGCTGCGGCGCGACGGCCATGAGCTGCCCACCACGAAGGGTAAGCTTTGAATGCGCCCATCACGACCGGCGGCGCCAACGGCATCGACGCGGCCATCATCGATAGCGGCGGCGCCAACCTGGCGTCGCTGCAATTCGCGCTCGATCGCCTCGGCGCGCGTGCAGTGGTGAGCAGCGATGCCGCAACGATCGCGGCCGCGCCGCGCGTGCTGCTGCCCGGGGTCGGCGCGGCAGCCGATGCGATGCGCCGCCTGCGCGCCAACGGGCTGGATCGGCTGATCCCGAAGCTGACGGTGCCGCTGCTGGGCATCTGCCTCGGCATGCAGCTGCTGTTCGAGCATTCCGCCGAGGGCGACACCGCCTGCCTCGGAGTCCTCGCCGGCCGCGTCGAGCGCCTGAGGCCGCTAGCCGGCATGCCGGTACCGCATATGGGCTGGAATACGCTCGAACAGATCAGCGAGGATGCGCTGCTGCGCGGCATCGACGCTGCCAGTTATCTCTACTTCGTCCACAGCTACGCCGCGCCGGTTACTCGCGGCACTCTGGCGGCGGTACGCTACGGCCAGCCGCTCGCCGCAGTGGTGCGGCAGGCCAACTTTTATGGCGTACAGTTTCATCCCGAGCGCTCGGCGAGCGTCGGGGCTCGCATCCTGCGCAATTTTATGACGCTGTAATGGGGCGGCGGCGGTGCTCCTGATTCCCTCGATCGATCTGCGCGGCGGCCACAGCGTGCGGCTGCTCAGGGGGGATTTTGCCGCCGAGACACGCTATGAGCTCGAACCGCACGAACTGCTTGCGCGCTACCAGAGACTCGGGGCCAGCTGGCTGCATATCGTGGATCTGGATGCTGCCCGCGACGGTACCCTGGCCAATCGCGGCATCATTCATCAGCTCGCCAGGCAGCGCGCGCTGCAACTGCAGGTGGGCGGCGGGCTGCGCGACATCGGCGCAATCGATGATCTGCTGACGCACGGCGTCGCGCGCGTGGTGATCGGCAGCGCCGCCGTGGAACGGCATGAACAAGTCGTGGGCTGGATGCGCACCTACGGGCCGGAGCGCGTCTGCCTTGCCTTCGACGTGCAGCTCGATGCGCAGGCGGTGCCGCGGCTGCGCATTCATGGCTGGCAGCAGCACAGCGCGCTGTCGCTGTGGGACGCGGTGGCGGCGTTCGCCACCGATGGCCTGAAGCACGTGCTGTGTACCGATATCGAGCGCGACGGCGCACTCGCCGGCCCGAATCTGGCGCTCTACAGCGAGGCGCTGCGACGCTTCCCCAGGCTACAGTGGCAGGCATCGGGCGGCATCGGCAGCGGTGCCGATCTGGCAGCGCTGGCGGCGTGCGGCGTGCCGAGTGCCATCAGCGGCAAGGCGCTGCTCGAGGAGCGCATATCGCTGCAGGAGCTGCGACCATTCTTGCAAAACGCATAATCCCCTGCCTAGACGTGCGCGACGGCCAGGTGGTCAAGGGCGTGCGCTTTCGCGAGCATCGCGTGGTCGGCGATATCCTGGAACTCGCCGCCCGCTATCGCGACCAGGGCGCGGACGAGCTGGTGTTCTACGACATCACCGCCAGCCCCGAGGGCCGATCGGTTGACCGCAGCTGGGTCAGCCGCGTGGCGCGCGTGCTCGATATCCCGTTCTGTGTCGCCGGCGGCATCAGCTCGGTGCTCGATGCCGAGCAGGTGCTCAACGCCGGCGCGGAGAAGATTTCGGTGAACTCTCCGGCGCTGCAGAATCCGGAGCTGATCGACCAGCTGAGCGAGCGCTTCGGGGCCCAGTGCGTGGTCGCGGGCATCGACAGCCAGAGCACCCCCGAGGGCTATCGGGTATATCAGTTCACCGGCGATCCGGCGCGCAGCCGCGACAGCCGGCGCGATACCCTGGCCTGGGTCGGCGAAGTGCAGCGGCGCGGCGCCGGCGAGATCGTACTGAATTGCATGGCCGCTGACGGCACACGCCATGGCTATGACATCGAGCAGCTGCGCTGCGTGCGCGCACTATGCTCGGTGCCGCTGGTCGCCTCCGGCGGCGCCGGCATCGCGGAGCATTTTGCGACCGCCTTCCGCGAGGCGCAGGTCGATGCGACGCTGGCCGCGAGCGTATTTCTCAGCGGCGATATACTGATCCCGCAGTTGAAGCGCGACCTGCAGGCGCAAGGAATCGAGGTGCGACTGTGACCTTCACACCCGCCGACATCGAGCGCATCGACTGGGGCAAGGGCGACGGACTGGTGCCGGTGATCGTGCAGCACGCCGACACTGCCGGCGTGCTGATGCTCGGCTACATGAACCGCGAAGCGCTGGCGGCAACGCTGGCGCGCGGCCGCGTGGTGTTCTACAGCCGCTCGAAGCGCCGGCTGTGGGAAAAGGGCGAGATCTCCGGCAATTACCTGCAGCTGGTCCAGATACGTGCCGACTGCGACACCGACGCACTGCTGCTGGCCGCGCTGCCGGCAGGTCCCGTGTGCCACACCGGCAGTGCCAGCTGCTTTGGCGATGAAGCGCTCACCGGCGCCGCGTCGCTCGGCTTTCTGCTCGCGCTCGAGCGGCTGATCGGGCAACGCATCGCCGAACCCTCCGAAGGCAGCTACACCGCGGATCTGCATGCACGCGGGCTACGCCGCGTGGCGCAGAAAGTCGGCGAGGAAGGAGTCGAGGTGGCGCTTGCCGGCGCCGGCGAATCCGACCAGGCGCTGACCGCGGAATCAGCCGACCTGCTGTATCACCTGCTGGTGCTGCTGCGCGCCCGCGGCCTGCCGCTGGCGGCGGTGATCGCGGAGCTGCAACGCCGCCACTACGCGTCCCGATAGCCGCATTCAGAAGCACTGAGCCCCATGCAGGCTGCGATTCGGATTCGACGAGCGGAAGAAGGTGACGCGCTGGCGCTCTCGGTGCTTGCCGAAAATACCTTCCGCGCCGCATTCGCGCAGTTAAATACTGGCGCGAACATGCTATTGCATTGCGAAGCAAGCTACGGCCGGGCATTGCAGCTCGCCGAGATGCGTGATTTGCGACGCGAGACGTGGGTTGCCGAAGCCGGCACCAGATTAGTCGCTTAGCTGCTGCACAGGTTACTGGCGCGGCGACCTGCGGCACCTTTGCGCCGGCTAATGTGCATTGAATGATCAGGCAGGGGTGCACTGGGTGAGTATTTCATCTACCCTGTGCTCGGGGCGCTTTCGCACAAACTAGAATCCGGAGAACAAAGTGGCGAACTACGTGACGGTCATTCATGAATGCAAGGACTACCCGTCCTGGAAAAAGGCTTATGACGCGGACGCGCCGAATCGCGCAGCCGCCGGCCTGACTGAACTTCATGTTTTGCGCGAACATGACAATGCCAATCTGGTAGCACTCATGTTTGGGGTGGCCGATCTCGGCCGCGCCAAGGCATTTGTCGCTTCACCGAATCTCGCTGCCGCTATGAAAGCGGCGGGCGTCGTTGGAAGTCCAAAGGTGAGGTTTCGGCACGGCAATTACAATCGCGTGTCCGCCCCCATTTCCGCCACAATGACGCTGACTGTTCGCGACTATGAAACCGCTCTCAAGGCCTATGCTATGGATGCCGCGGACCGGAAGGGCGCAGGCCTGACAGACCTCGCGGTACTCCAGCTGGACGATGATCCAAACAACCTGCTGATCCTGTGGGCGGTTACTGATATCGGCCGTGCGACGGCGTTCTTCGACTCGCCCGCCTTGGCCGCCCATATGGCCAAGAACGCCGGTGTCGTGGGCGCTCCCGAACGGCATTTCTGGAAGGCCTGACTCCCTCGGCCGACTCGCCATTCAACCGTTTGCCGTCAATCAGCGCTTGAGCGTGTGCTATGCGGCGCGTAAATCGGTCTGCGGCCGGCTCAAATTTGACCAAGCCAACAGCATGAACAGCAGCGCTCCGGTGGTTACCAGGAGCGAGCCGACAATGGCCACTGCGGGATTGGTGTTCTTGATGGCAATCGCGATGCCAACCAGCAGTACCGGCGTGCCAAGTACGAATAGCCAGAACTGTACGCTGGCGAGACGACTGCTCTTGAGGTTGGGCCAGGCCCGATAGGCCAGACCAAACAGGCAATGCGCGGCGAATCCCACCAGGTTCATGTGCGCGTGCACCGGCGCGTACGTGGAGTCCTGCTGCATGCCCATGATGATGCCAAAGATCATACCCGCAACCAGATAGGTTGCTCCGAGCGCAAGGAAGCGCCTGTCGATAGAGTTCATCGTGATGCACCTTTTGTTGTGGTTCCTGCGTGTGCCGACGAGCCTACCGGAATGCCAGAGCCATTCAAGCACTTCCGATCGCAGGCATCATTTCGGGTGCAGGCGCTGCTCTAGCGACAAACCCGCGCGAAGATATCTTGAGCTGGGGCGGGCGAGCTGATGCGAAAGGTTTGCTCGAGAAGCTGGCCCAATTCTTCAGCGCTGCTGATCGCGCGCTCTTCGGCAACCATCCCGTCACGGGTCTCAACAATAAAGCGTTCATTGACCAGCTTGTAGCGTCTGTTGCGACCGAGACGCTCAAGGATCAAGGTGCGCACGAAGGGCACTCCCGGATTCGTCGATGTGTACCAGTTGGCAAGTTCATAGTCCGCCGGGACTTGCGGCTCTAGATTGAACACATATGCGGCCCGCCACGCGGCTTGCAGTTTCACGTTCAGCGTGAACAAGCCATCCGCTTCAGTCAGCAGGAATTTGCCCATGGCCGTGTCCTGCTCGAGGTCCGATTGGAGTTGCAGCGGGCGATCAAGCAGAAAGGCCCCGAACCCTACATCGGCCAAGTACGGCCCCGCGGGAAGATCGATCTTGAGCAGCATATGAGATCGAGGACCCAATGGACTCCCCGGTGGCGCCATCCAGCGCACGCGCCCGGCCAGTCCCGTAACCTTGAAGCCGATTACCTCGAGCGCTGCCTTCAGCAGCGTGTTTTGCTCGAAGCAGTAACCACCCCTGCGGCCATAAAGAATCTTCTGTTGAATCCCCTCGAGATCGAGTTTGACCGGGCGACCAAGAAACGAATCCAAAGCTTCAAACGGAATCGCATCGACATGCGCCGCGTGAATGGCCATGAGCGTCGGGAGATCCGGCTTCACTGCAACATCAATGCCGATGCGCTGCAGGTAGTCAGCCAATGAGAAAGGATCTGCCATTGGTCGAATGCACGCGCGGTATCTTCAAGCGGACTGAGCGCGGAAGCACGCTGCGACGAACGCGCCGTGGCGGATTCGAACAAGGCGCTGTTCTGAGCTACACATCTCAGAACGCGGCAGCTGCCCAGAGCCTGTGCAAAGCGCTGCGCGCGCGCGGCATTGAGGTCTACATTTTTATAGTCGACGCATGCGTGGCGACGCACTGCCACTTACCGTCCGGCATCTTCACCCAGGTATCGGTGAAGCGTTCATGCGAATCCATCGGCTTACCCGAGGAATCCGTGCCCTTGAACCTGCCGCCGCCTATTGCGATTGCCGTGTCGCCAAATACCGTGACCTGCACATTTTCGTAGTCGGCGAACGTATATTTCGTCGCTTTCGCGTCGGCAAGACTCTGAACCTTGTTCATCACCTTCCCATCCTCGCTGGTGTAGACGTACTTGTCGGCCAGCAGTGGGGCGGTCAGATCAGGATTATTCGCCTGTTGCGATTTCAACCACTGGTTTTCAAGTGCCACAATGGCTTTTTCCGTCCCCCCGGTTGCCTGCTGCGCCTGTACAGACGTAACGCTGGATAGCGATAGCAAACCCAGCAGACACAATCCCAGTCTGTGATTCATGGCCTTCCCCTTATGATTTAATTCGCCAGAGAGCTTATTACACGCTCCGGTAGCGCGGTTGTCTAGCGCACGGGGCCTGGGGCGGCCGGTCCAACTAAAGTGGGCTCAAGCGCGGGATATGGCGTCCAGAATGGCCTTTTCCTGGTCGGCGGTCGGCCATTGCTTCGCAGCCGCGCGGCGCTCGGGCGTCTGGACACGCCACCATTCCAGCGTCGCTGTTGCGGATTGGGATAGTGGCCGGTAGGTCAGTCCCGCGTGCACGGCCCTGCTGCCATCGAAACTCGTGCGCTCACTCTCCATGAGCCCGCCGCTGGTCGTAGGCTCCACGAGGGGAAAATCCAACTTCAGCTCCTCGATAATGGCGGCGGGCGGCCGTACAACGCGTACCGCACCTTCGCTGAGCGGGCGCAGCGCATTGAGTACCCGATCCCACGGCATGGGCGGCGCCGCTGCATTGAAGACTCCGGGCAGGTCACGCTCGAGCAAAGTCACCAGCCATGGACAGAGGTCGCGCACGTCCACGGTCTGAAGGCTGATCGCATCGGCACGAGGCCCGACCACGGTACCACCCTGCGCCATGCGTGCCGGCCAGTAGGTAAAGCGGTCGGTTTCGTCACCCGGGCCGATTACGTATGTCGGCCGCACGACCGTGGCGGCGGAGGCGTAGACCTCGCGGACGATCCGGTCACCTTCCGCCTTCATCTCGCCGTAGCTGTGGGCGCTGACCTGCTCGTTATCGGGGTTGGACAGCGTGCGCAGTGGGGACGTCTCGAGGAATACCGGTCCTGCACCCTCGTAAGCCGCCACCGTTGACACGAACAGATAGCGGTGCACCCGACCCTTCAATAGCTGCGCCGCATCGCGCACATGGCGTGGCACATAGCCGGAATTGTCGATGACCGCATCCCAACCGCGCGTACCTTCAAGCGCCGACAGGCCGGGGGCGGTCTTGCTGTCGCGGTCTCCGATCAGAACCTCGACCCGGTCCCCGAACAGCGTCGCATCCTTGTGGCCGCGGTTGAACAGGGTCACCTTGTGGCCGCGCGCCAGCGCGTATTCCACCTGATGGGGTCCGAGGAAGCCGGTGCCTCCGAGTATCAGGATGTTGAGGGGGCGGCGTGCACGCGGGATGTCCGCAAACAGTCTCGTCGTGGCCGATACTGCAACGGCTGCGGCGCCCAGGGCCAGTACTTCGCGACGCGTAGTCATGTTATATCTCCCCACTTGCACGACCGCTGACAGCGCTCGCAACTGATAGGCGCAAGATTACCGCTATTCGCGCCCGGTTTGTCTTCCAAAATTGACCAGCACGGGGGTGTAGGCATGAAAGGACGTGTGGCGCTCGTCACGGGCGGCCGAGGGATTGGGCGTGAGGCTGCGCTGCTGCGGGCAGCCGCGGGCACGCGCGTGATGATCGTATCGCGCAGCGCGGCGGAACTGGCGGCCGTTGGCCTGAGTACGTCGTGGCCGACCTCGGCAGCCCGACGTGAACGGTGAAGCCATCACCGTTGGCTCTCGGGGGCAGGTGGTAGGCCTTGGAAGGCGGTTTGGCCGGCGGACGGTCAGCAACTCCCGGCACGCCTACAGCACGAACTCCTGCGCCGGCTCGCGCAGGTTGTAGCGCGAGCTCATCGCGTAACCGTAGGCGCCGGTATTGGCGATCAGCAGTACATCGCCGGCACGCGTCGGCGGCAACAGGCGGTCGTGGCCGAGAAAATCGGCGCTCTCGCAGATCGGACCGACCACGTTGACGATCTCGGTGGCCGGCTCGTCCAGCCGCGTCAGGTTGACGATCTCGTGCCAGCTGCCATAGAGCGCCGGACGGATCAGCGAATTCATCCCGGTGGCGATGCCAACGTAACGCACCTCGTCCTTGGACTTGGTCTGGGTGACGCGTGCAATGAGCACGCCGGCCGCGGCGACCAGGAAGCGCCCGGGTTCGATCCACAGCGCGATGCCGGGGCGGTTCTGGCGCATCGCGAGCAGCGCGGTGTCGAGCTGCGCCAGGTTCAGCCCGAGCTGTTCCGGGCCGTCCGGTACGCCCAGGCCTCCGCCGACATCAATGGTGCCCAGCTGCGGGAAGCGCTGTGCCAGCCCAAGCAGGCGGCTCGCCACCTGCGCCCAGTTGTCGGCGTCGAAGATGCCGCTGCCGGAATGCGCGTGCAGCCCGATCACGCTCACGCCGTGGCGCTCGGCCAGCTGCGCGACCTGCTCCGTCTCCGCCATCGGCACGCCGAACTTGGCGTGTGCACCGGCAGTGCGCACATGATGGTGGTGGCCGCGGCCGGTACCGGTATCGATGCGGATGAATATGCTGGCGCCGCGAAACAGCTCGCCCCATTCGCTCAGGATGTACAGGTTATCGATCGTCACCCGGATCGACTGCTCGAGCGCCCAGGCATATTCGGCGCGCTCGGCGAAATTGGGCGTGAACAGGATGCGGCTGCGATCCAGCCCGGGCACGCTGGCGAGCAGGTGCTCGATCTCGCCGCGCGACACGCACTCGAAGCCCACGCCGAGCCCGGCCAGCAGCCGCAGCAGCTGCGCGTTCGGATTCGCCTTCATCGCGTACAGCACCCGGTCCACTGCTCGCAGTCCCAGCACCGCCTCGGCGGCCGCGCGCACCACCTGCGGATCGTAGACGTAGGCACAATCGTGATCGACGGCGAGCGCCAGCAGCTGCGCGCGCCGCGCGCGCCACCACACCGGCGCCGCGCCTGCCGCC
>Ga0181537_10001814_pt1 | contig 19306 bp, 15 predicted proteins | sample PEATcosm2014_Bin_39_FD_119765 | JGI IMG/M metagenome (GOLD analysis project Ga0181537, IMG submission 119765) | Peatland microbial communities from MTU Mesocosm Facility, Houghton, MI, USA - PEATcosm2014_Bin23_10_metaG | ecosystem: Environmental > Terrestrial > Soil > Wetlands > Peat | place... | reverse complement strand
GGGAACGGCGGCGACGAGTCCGCCGGAGGGGAGCACGGCGAGTGCGTGGAAGCCGTCGCGGAACAGGCGTGTGGTGAGGCGGTTCATGACCGAGAAGCGGCGGCGCAGAGGAGGCAGGAATTTGGCCACGGACTGCCAAGCGAGACCATCGGAGGGATTCTGAACTCGGGCGCGCAGCAGTTCGTAGCCGCGGGAGGCGTAGAGATGATCGCCGGACCAGGCCAAGGCGCGGAGCCGGGGAAAACGCGCTACGAGAGTGAGGCGGCCTGTCAGATCTGCGTTGTCTCTTACTTGTTCCGGCATTGGCACAGGTGCGCTTTTGGATTTTTCTGATGGGCGACATCGAAATAATGCGGCGGACAGAGCGGAAACTTGCGCATACGATTGATGGTAGCTGGCGTGAAGAGCGCAGGCAAGAAACCGCCGAGTCGGCGACGGCAGAAGTTGCCGATTAGCGGGCAGACGGAAAGAGAGCGAATGCCGGAAGCAGGCTCGGGACTGGCAGACCCTGCAGTTCCGGGGACAAACCAGTGGCAGGTGACGTGCTGAGACTCGGCGTCCCGGGGCTCGCTGGGAGTTTTCTGAGGGAAGCAGGAAGAATATGCTCAGCCAATGCGCCAATTCGAAGTGTGGCAAACCCTTCCTCAAGCTGAGAGAGGGCAAACTGTTTCTGGTTGAGACCGAACGGGTGACCAAACCGGGAGAATCCGCGCCTCCTTTTGTGCGTGCCCGGCAGCAGCAACGATGCGTAGAGCACTACTGGCTGTGTGATGATTGCGCCGCGCAGTGGACCCTGGTTTATGACCGGGAGCATGGGGTCGCGTTGGCTGCACTGCGGCGTCCAGCGGCGAGCGTGGAGATGGCCGACGCGGCACGCAGAGGAGTGGCGTAACGATTCCTCTTTCCTCTCGCCACGCTCCTGCCGGGACACGGGCGGACCTCGGGGGCTGAAGCCCGCGAATGATAAGGGCGCTCACGGCACGGCTAAAAGCCGTGCCCTTCCCAAAGCCATTTATGAGATGGATCCAGGCGTAGCCGTCTTTTCCAGGCGTGACCGTCTTTTCTAGGCGTAGCCGTCTTTCTTCCAAGTCTTCCAGTCCTGGCGGACTGCCTTCAACATATCGTCGGTAGCCTGGTGCAACCACTGGGCTTTCTGTTTCTGCATGTGTTTTAGGATGGGCTTGCGGGCGGTCTTGGTTCCGAGATGGATGTTGGCAGTTTCCCATCCCATGGCGCGGAGCAGGCGCAATTCGCGGCTGGCCGGGCGTAGCGAGGCGAGCTCGATGCGCGAACAATGCGGGCTCAAGCGGCGAACAATCCAGCGTCCGCGGAGCTGAACGAAAGGATCCATGCAGCGCACGGCGCGGCTGATGATGGTTTGATAGAGAATCTCCGCCGGCCCCTGGTCGTCCTTGGCCCAGTAGCAGGCGGAGGAAACCAGGGCCTTAGCTTCGCGGGCGACTCGGCCGCCGCGCCATTCGGCGATGGCGACATAGCGGGCATGGCCCAGACTTCCGAGTCCGGCAACACGAGTCGCGAGGCGGTAAGCCAGATTTGGGGCGGGCATGAGGTGCTCGAGGGCGTCGATGGCGCTGATGGGCACTTCTTCTTTGACGGAGGGTAGAGCGTCCATCTTCGCCCAGAAGTGGACTGGGTCACGCAGGTCGCTCTCGGCGAGCTGGCGAAGCCCTTCGTGGTGCTCGCCCAGTACGAATGGCAAGCCGCCGCAGCGGAAGGATTCGCGATAGCCCTCGAGAATGGAATCGCAGATGTCTTTCTCCTTGAGGGCTAAATGGCCGGCTTCGGCGGCGAGGTGCGCGCTGACGGCGAGGCGGACCAGATCGTTGGCATAGGACAGAGGATAGGCTTCGTCGAAGTCGTTGACGCCCCAGATCAGACGGCCCTCGAGGTCGCGCCAGGTTCCGAAGTTTTCCACATGCAGGTCGCCGACGGCGAGGGCGTGCGGCGCTTTGGCCAGATCGGGACAGACCTGCGGCCAGATTTGCGCCCAGCGGTAGTAGGTGGCGCGAAGAAAAGGAAAGACCGCTGCCTTCATATTGGCGTGCTTGAGACGAAGATTTTTGTTGACCAGCGAGGTGCGATGGCTCAGCCAGTCTTCGAACTGGCGGGTCGCTTTGACGATGTTCATTACGAGCGCAACGATAGCGGGCGCGGGCGCGGGAAGTCAACGGGACGGGTGTAGTCAGACGCCGCCTAGAAACCTCGCAGTGGCGATCGAAAACTAACCTCCGCGGATTCTTATGTCAGTCACCGACAATCGGCCCGCACGGCGGGAATCAAAATCCCCACCTTTCGCGAAAGACGCAACAAGGATTATGCACTCAAGGCCCCCTCACACGGGCATGTCTCGCGATCGTGTGCGCGGGGACACACTTGTGTCGGCGCAGACACTGCGGCAGCCTGCCGAATCTAGCCTAAGTTGTTCAGATGCAATCTGTTAGCTTCTGGGTCTTTGACTGCATGGTATCTGGCACGGTTGCCCGCCGGACTTACGGCGTCGTTTCTGAGGAGTCGTTCCAGGCACCCGTGAGGAGGCTGATCATGCAGATGGCAATGACATTCATGGCGGTGGTGGCGGGGATGATTTTTTCATTGGCGGTGGCGTTACTGGCCGAAGAGCTGATTTTCGGGCAGGTGTTCCGGCTGTTCTTTGCTTCGGCGAAATTGGCCGGGCAGGCGGCGGGGAAATCAGAGCAGAAGCGTTGATTTAGAGAACTAACTCACAAAGGAGAACGAACATGCTGGCGTTGAAGTACCTGCTGATTGCCGGTGGCCTCGGGATGATTCTCGTGGCTGTAAGCATTTTGGGTTATGACCTGTATCGCGAATTACTGTACCGGCGTGCGCTGGCTGCGCCCAACGCGGGCGCGCTGCCGCCGCTTCCGGCGTGGCGCTGGCGCACATCGCTGGCGCTGGCTCTGCTGGCTTGGGGACCGATGCTGCTGGCGTTCAGCATTGTGGTGGTACCGAGTGGGATGGCGGGAATCCGCATCAGCGAAATGAGCGGGACGGTGCCGGGCCCGTTGTATCCCGGTGTACATTTTGTGACGCCGCTGGTCGAGGACGTCGCGCTGTTCGATACGCGCGATCAGGTCTTTACCACCGGGCTGTCGGAGGATGGAAAAAACGCCGCAGGGAATGTCACCTCGAAATCGCAACTGCTCGATGTACAGGCGAAGGAAGGATTGACGCTGGGGCTGGCGATCACGGTGCGGTACCGGCTCGATCCGAAACGGCTGGATTATATCCAGAGCAACCTGCCCCGTCCGGTGGAAAAAGAAATTGTTCCGCCGATTGTGGCCAGCGTGTGGCGCGAGCTGGTTCCGAACTACACGGTGCGAGACGTTTTTTCAGCCAAGCGCGAGGAAGTGCGCTCGCGGGCCGCGGGGATGATTACGCAGAAGCTGGCTGCCGATGGAATCGTGGTAAAAGAGGTGATGCTCCGGGATATCCAACTGCCAGAGGAATATGCGAAGGGACTGGAGACGCTGCTGCTGAAAGAGCAGGAAAACGACCGCATGGGCGTGGAAACGGAACTGAAGCAGAAACAGGTTCGCATCGCGGAGCTCGAAGCTGAGGCGACGAAAGTGCAGCAGATCAAGCAAGCGGAGGGCGAGGCGCAGGTTCACGTCTTGCAGGCCAAGGGCGAGTCCGACGCCATGCAATACACCCTGCCCCTGAAAGAGAAACAAATCCAACAGAGCAAACTCGAAGCTGAAGCGCGGAAGGAAGCGACGATTCAAAATGCGGAGGCGGCGGCCCAGGCCAAGGTCATCGACAGCAAGGCCGAGACGGAACGACGGAAGTTACTGGCCGAGGCGGAGGCGGATCGGATTCGCGTGACGGCGGCTGCCGATGCGGAACGGCTCTCCAGCGAGGCGGCAATTTTGAAACAGAATCCGTTACTGATTAACAAAATTGTAGCCGAGCGACTTTCCGACAAACTGCAAATCATGATGGTTCCGGCGGACGGCAAGTTCTTCATGAATGACGTGCTCAAGGGTATGAACGTGGCGAATCAGGTTAGTCAGGCGGAACAACCCGAGGAACAGACCAGATAGTTCCCGCGCAGTTGAGTGTCCCACCCTGCCGCCAACACCGCGAAAGGGTGGGACACCGACATCAACTCGGATTGAGCGGTGTCCAAACCATACAGAGGAACTGTTCGATGCGCGGAGCGGTTTATAATTTGCCCATCCCAAACACCATCCCGAACTCAGTGCATCCCGTCGCACGTGCCGCGCTTAGCTTTAGTTTTCGCTTTGCGATGCAACTCTCTTTTGCGATGCTGGGCCTGGCGATTACGGCAGGCGCGGTCGACTGGAGCGGACCCGAGCAGCAACTGGCGCTTAAGATCGTTGCCGTGACTGGGCCTGGTGCAATCGCCCTCACGGTGGAGAACCGCTCGTCCCTCGGCAAGCGCGATAGCGAAATCATTCAAAACGGCTTGCGTAGCGCTCTGGGAGGGCGCGGCATTCGTTTCGTCACAGAGGAGCAGTCTGCCGCGACGGTGGCGATTACACTTAGCGAGAATCCTGCCTCTTATGTGTGGGTGGCGGAGATTCGCCAGGGCACAGCCGAAGTTACGGTCGTGATGGTATCTGCGCCGCGTCCCGCAGCGTCAAGTACAACTCACGAATCTGTGCCGATTAGCCTGCGCAGGCTTCCGTTGTGGACTCAGGATGAGCCTATTCTCGACGTGGCCGTGCTCGAGGAAAATCCGATGCCCACGCGCATCGCGGTGCTCGACCCAGACAAAGTTTCGCTCTACCGGTTACAGGTTGGAAAGTGGCAGCAGGAGCAGACCTTGGGCATCGTCCACGCGCGGCCGTGGCCGAGAAATTTGCGGGGAAGATTGGTCCCAGCTAAAGATGGCTCGCTGGATGTGTATCTTCCCGGTGTGATCTGCCACAGCGCGACTCAGGGCGGGTTGAGTTGTCGCGAGACCGACGATCCGTGGCCGCTGGTTACCCCTGCTCTGAGCGGCGGAAACTTTTCGGTCTTTCCAGGCGGTGGGTCTGCGGGTGCCGGATCGACTGCCACGGCGATTCCGGCGATGGGAGCGTTCTTCGCTTCGACGCGCAACTTTTTCACGGGCGCGTTAACGCCGGGTGTGGGCAAGATCACGACTGTTTCCAAGTTTTATTCGGCGGCATGGCTGCCGCGGGAGAAATACGTGCTTTGGCTCTTTGCCTCCACGGATGGCCGCGTCCACCTGATCGACGGGATGAACGATCAAGTGGTCAAAATCGGCTGGGGCAGCGATGTGGCGAGTGTGAAAACATCGTGCGGCGCGGGCTGGCAAGTGCTGGCTACGGCTGCCGCCGAAGGATCGGAAGACTCGGTGCGGGCCTATGAGTTTCCGGATCGCGATCCGGTGGCGGTCAGCGCGGCGGTCGAATTTACTGGCGCGGTTACTGCGTTGTGGACGGAGGCGAGGGGCGACACGGCGATTGCAGTGGTCAGAAATCGAGAGACAGGAAGCTATGAAGCGTTTCGGCTGGCGGTTGCTTGCAGTCAGTAGCGTGATCGCCGGGGCACTGGCGGCTGCGGCGTTGGCGGGTGCTGCGGAGACGCGCCCGCAGTATGGCGGTGCGCTGCATGTTGCGATGCAGGACGCGCCGGCTTCGCTGGATCCGGCGGGAAGCACTCCGCCTGATTCGTTTGCCCGGCGCAGCTTGACCATGCTGATGTTCGACACGCTGGTAACGACGAACGAGAGCGGGCGGGTTCAGCCGGCGCTGGCTACATCGTGGGCGCCGCTAAATCAGGCGGGGAATCAACGCTGGCAATTTCGCATTCGCCGGGGAGTGAAGTTTGCCGACGGAACGCCACTCAACGCGGAGATTGCGGCTGCTTCGCTGCGTACCGCGAATCCCGCGTGGAATGTGAGTGCGGACGCAGACACGGTTGTGATTGAGCGGGCCGAGCCTGAAGCCGAACTTTTGGCGGAGTTGGCGCAACCCCGAAATGCAATCGCGAAGCGGAATCCTGGCGACCCGGCGAGCGGCACCGGGGCGTTTCATGTGGTCGATTGGCAGGTGGGGAAAAAGTTGACGTTGGCGGCGTACGAGAACTGCTGGCGCGGGCGTCCATTTCTCGACACGATCGAAATCGAGATGGGGGAAAATTTTCGCGAGCAGATGACGGCACTCGAAGTGGGCACGGCGGATCTAGTGGAAGTGGCGCCGGAGCGGGCACACGGAATTTCGCGGGCGGGGCGGCGGCTGGCGAGTTCGGCTCCGTTGGAACTGCTGGCGCTGGTCTTCAACCGTGATATCGCATCTCCGGAGGAGAAACTGCTTCGGGAGGCACTGGCCTGGAGCATTGAGCGCAGTTCAATTCGCAGCGTGCTGCTGCAGGGTGCGGGAGAGCCGGCGGGTAGCATCCTTCCGAATGAGATGAGCGGTTACGGATTTGTATTCTCCGCCGATGCGGACCTAGCGCGGGCGCGGCAGGCACGCGAACAGGCGCATGGCAAGCCGGTCTGGAGTTTGGGATATAACGCGAATGATCCGTTGGAACGATTGTTGGCGGAACGCATCGCGCTCAATGCCAAAGATGCGGGATTGACGCTGCAACCGACGCCGTCGGCGAACGCTGATTTGCGGCTGGTGAGGATTCCGCTGGCGTCGCCGGATCCGTGGGTCGCACTGGCGGATGTGGCCAGGCTGTCCGCAGCGCCGGCGGGGAAAACGGGAGGTTCAATCGAAGAGCTCTATTCGGCCGAGCGCGCGGTGTTGGCGACGCAACGGGTGATTCCGCTGTTTCATCTGCCGGTGTCGTATGCGGCGTCGGCGGCTTTGAGAGACTGGACGCTGCGACCGGATGGAAGCTGGGCGCTGGCGGACGCGTGGCTGGGGAGCGGCAAGCCGTGACTTTCCGCCGCAAACTTCTGGTTGTGTTCGCGCTGACCGTTTTCCTGTCGGTGGCCGCCGTGGCATGGCTAGTGCTGGCCATGACGCGCAAGGCGTTTGAGGCGACCGAGGATCAGCGTACGGCGGCGCTAGTGACGCAGTTTCAGCGGGAGTTCGGGCGGCGGGGCGACGATGTGGCGCGGCGCGTGGCGGCGATTGCAGCGTCCGATCCGGTCGGACGGATGGCGAGCACTTTGCATGGAGAGGCCGCGGACTCGGCCGAATATTTTGACCTCGCGCGGCAAATGGCGGAGGGCTACCAGCTCGACTTTCTGGAATTTCTGGACGCGCATGGAACCATCATTTCGTCGGCGCAGTGGCGGGCGAAGTTTGGCTATCCTGACAACGGTTTTGAGAATCTTTCGGCGGCAAGCGGGCAGGGCGCGTTTTTGAAGCGTGAAGAACTGCAGGATGCGACGGCGCTGGGACTTTTTGCGGTGCGGACGACGCGGGTCAGCGAGCATCCCATATACGTAGTCGGCGGGCAGCGGCTGGACAAGAATTTTCTTTCCGCGCTCGACCTGCCGGGCGACATGCGCGTGCTGTTGTACGAGAATCGCGGCGATCCTTCTCGCGATCGCTCCTGGGACGGCCAGGTTTCGCCGGATGCGCTACTCGATCCATCCGGCCCAGTGGGTGGATCTGACGCGGCGCGGCCGGTGGAGAAGTTCGCGCCCCTGATCGGCGCGGTGTTGCGGAATGAAGAGGAGCAGACAGGGATTGTGTCGTGGTCGAGCGATCAGGCACAGGACGAAGTGTTTCACGCGATTCCACTGCGAGGAGCCGGCAAGGATCGTCCGCTGCTGGCGGTATTGCTGGTAGGAAATTCGCGGCGATCGTACGTGGAACTGAAGCGGCGCATTCGTGCGTCGGCGCTGCTGGTGGGCGGTGGCGGAATTATTCTGGCGATCCTGCTGAGCAGTTGGGCCGCGGCGAGGATGACTCGTCCAATCGTGCAACTGGCGCGCGCTGCGCAAGATGTTGCGGCGGGACATTGGGACACGCGAGTGGATGTTCGCGGCGGTGATGAAGTTGCGCAACTCGGCGAGTCCTTCAATCGCATGACCGCGGAATTGCTCGCCCAGGGAGAGCGGTTGGTGCAGACGGAACGAGTTGCGGCGTGGCGGGAACTGGCGCGCCGTCTGGCGCATGAGTTGAAGAATCCGCTGTTTCCTCTTCAAATCACGGTGGAGAATTTGATGCGGGCGCGAACCCAGAGCCCTGCGCAGTTTGATGAAGTGTTCCGCGAAAGTTCGAGCACGCTCCTGGCGGAGATTTCGAACCTGAAGGCAATCATCGGCCGCTTCAGCGAGTTTTCGAGGATGCCGCATCCGCAGTGGCAGGCGGTGCAGGTGAATGAAATCCTGCGAGGCGTATTGAAACTGTATCAAGCACAGCTGAAGGCTCCGGGACGCGCGCCGATCGCGTGTAAGCTGGAGTTGGACGAACGTCTTGGAACGATTGCTGCCGATCCGGACTTGCTGCATCGCGCGCTCTCGAACCTGGTGCTCAATGCGATGGATGCCATGCCGAACGGCGGGACACTCAGCCTGCGCACCCGCCGCGACGGTGGCAGGGTGATCATTGAAGTAGCCGATACGGGTTCAGGGTTGACGCGCGAGGAGTGCGAGCGCATCTTCACTCCTTATTACACCAGCAAACAGCATGGAACCGGACTGGGGCTGGCGATTGTGCAGTCGGTGGTGAGCGATCACGGTGGAAGGATCAGCGTGCAGAGCGAGCCGGGACGTGGGACGACGTTTGCGATCGAGTTGCCGGAGAATTGTGAGGAGCTGCAGAAGATTTCCGCGACGCCCAATGCGGGCGAAAGCGCGGAGCAGGTTCCCGGCTGAAATTTCGAGGAGGACAGTTGCCACTTAAAGCGCATCTTTTGATTGTCGACGATGAGGCCAACACGCTGGCCTCACTGTCGCGTGCGTTCCGGCTGGCGGGTCACGAGGCGACGGTGTGCGACAACGCGGCGAGGGCTCTGGAGCTGGCCAAGGCGCAGAATTTCGACTTGATTCTTTCCGATGTCGTGATGCCCGGCAAAGACGGGCTTACGCTGCTGGAAGAATTAAAGCGGCAGGGAGTGACCGCTCCGGTGGTGATGATGTCAGGGCAGGCGCACATTGAAATGGCGGTGCGGGCGACGCGGCTGGGCGCGCTCGACTTTCTGGAGAAGCCGATCTCCAGCGACAAGCTGATGCTGACGGTGGAGAACGCACTCAAACTGCAACGGCTGGAAAGCGAAAACCGGCAACTGCGGCAGCGGCTTGGAAAACACGAGATCGTGTGGAACGGCGAAGCTATGCGACGCGTGATGGCGCAGCTAGAGCGCGTGGCCGCCAGCGAGTCCCGGGTGTGCATCTTCGGCGAAACTGGCACGGGCAAGGAACTGGTGGCGCGAACCATTCACGAACGCAGCCCGCGAGCGGCAGGGCCGTTCGTTACTTTGAATTGCGCAGCCGTTCCGGCGGAGTTGATCGAGTCGGAGTTGTTTGGGCACGAGAAGGGATCGTTTACGGGAGCATCTGGGCGGCACGTTGGCAAATTTGAGCAGGCTGACCAGGGAACGATTTTTCTGGATGAAATCGGCGACATGCCTTTGAACATGCAGGCCAAGTTGCTGCGCGTGCTGGAAGAAGGTGAAGTTGAACGAATTGGAGGCGATAAGCCGGTCGCGGTAAATGTTCGCGTGGTGGTCGCGACCCACCGCGATCTGGAAGCGCGAGTGCGCGAAGAGAAATTCCGGCAGGATCTGTTTCATCGCATCCACGTTTTCCCGCTGGTTCTGCCTCCGCTGCGGGAGCGGCGGAATGACATTCCTGCCCTGGTGGAACACTTTGCGGCGCAGGTGTGCGCGCAGAATGGGTGGAAAACCGTTCCGTTCTCGGCGGAAGCAATCGAAGCTCTGCAGTCGCACGCCTGGCCGGGAAATGTGCGCGAACTTCGCAACATGGTGGAGCGGCTTATGTTGCTTGCGCCCGAGGGTCAGGTTGATCTGGCAACGGTGCAGATGGCGCTGCCAAAAACCTCTTCCGGCGGGGCTTCGCCGGTTGCCGTTGGGTCGGGAGCGCTCGCTGACCGCGTGCAGTTGTTCGAGCGCGAAGTGATTCTCGCTGAGCTGAAACGCACTCACCAGAACATGAGCCTGGCCGCGAAAACGCTTGGCCTGGAGCGCAGTCACCTGTATAAGAAAGCGGAGCAACTGGGGATCGATCTCCGCGCGCTACGCCGGGAGCAGGGTTCGCAGGATTGACTTCGGGTCATTTATTAAGTCAACTTCTCCACTTCTCGCGCCGAGAGCTCGCGCGAAATGAGGCACCCACGCAAACATGAAAGTTCGGAGACGGCATTGACGAAAGCTGCCTGCATCCTCTGCGTCGTTTTCAGTTTTCCTCTTCACGTTTTTGCGGCTGAGGCGCCCTCGCCGCCAATTTACGGAGTCCGCATGGAGCAGGCGTGGATTCCGATGAAAGATGGCGTGCGACTGGCTGCGACGCTCTACATGCCGGACGGCGCGCAGGCGGGAGAGAAGTTCCCTGCCCTGCTTGAGTACCTACCGTATCGTAAGGACGACGGCACGGCCGCGGGCGATTATCCCAAGCACGCTTATTTCGCGCGGCGAGGGTATGTGGGCGCGCGGGTGGACATTCGCGGGTTTGGCGCGAGTGAGGGCGTTCCGCCGGAGCGCGAGTATTCCGAGCAGGAGCAGGTGGACGGCGAGCAGGTGATCGCGTGGCTGGCACGCCAGTCGTGGTCGAACGGCAATGTCGGGATGTTCGGCATTTCGTGGGGAGGCTTTACGGCGCTGCAAATGGCGATGCGGCATCCTCCGGCGCTGAAGGCGATTGTGGCCGTGCACGCGACGGCGGAGTTGTTTCATGACGACGTTCACTATGTGGACGGGATGGCGCACGTTGACGAATTTGAATTAAACATGGACATGGCCGAGGGTTGGGTGGGCGCACCGGATTATTCGCTTGACGAAAAAGTTCTGGGGCCGCGTTTCGACTCTCCACCGTGGTCGCTGCTTTACCTGAAACATCAGCACGACGGGCCGTTCTGGCGCGAGCGGGTGCGGCCGTTGAGCGAGATCACGACGCCGAGCTTTTTGATTGGAGGTATGCAGGACGGCTATCGCGACAACGTGATTGACATGCTGATGAAGTCGAAGGCTCCGATCAAGGCGATCGTCGGGCCGTGGAATCATTCGTTTCCCAACGACGCGGATTTCGGACCGAGAGTGGAGTGGCGCGATCAGGCGGTGCGCTGGTTCGATTACTGGCTGAAGGGTCGCGACACCGGAGTTCAGAATGATCCGCGGCTCGTGGTCTACATGCAGCAGTGGCATCCGCCGGATCCCAGTCTTGAAAACGTGCCGGGAGAATGGCGTCCGGAGGATGTTTGGCCGCCTAGAGACGCGACGGATACTGCATTTTTTTTGCAGGGGAATCACACGCTCGAAGCTTCTGCCGCAGTTCTGACTACGCATCAAATGAAATATGTTCCCACGGTCGGCGTAGAGGCTGGCTTCTGGTGGGGAGAGTTGTTGAGCGATCCGCGGCCGGTGGACGCCTTCAGCCTGGTTTATGATTCGGCGCCGCTGGAGCATGAGGTTGCGATTCTCGGACGTCCGTATGCGTTGTTGCGGGCTTCGGCTAGCGCGCCGCTGGCGGATTGGTTCGCGCGGCTGTCGGATGTTGCGCCTGACGGCACGGTCACGCAGATTACGGGCGCGGGACTAAACGGCGCGCAGCGAGAATCGATGAGCGAACCGCACGATCTGGAACCGGGAAAAGTCTATCCGCTGCACATTGAGATGCATCTGACTTCGTGGGTTTTTCCGAAAGGGCATCGGATTCGCGTGGCGATTTCAAACGCCTTGTGGCCGATGGTGCTTCCGACGCCGTACTCGATGACGACATCGCTGGAGTTGGGGGGCGCGGGCGGGTCGCGGATTGTTCTGCCAGTTGTGCCGGTGCATGGGGCGGCTGCGCCGGAATTCTCGCTGCCTCAACCAACCGAAGAGCGCACCGATATTAAGAATCAAGGATTTCCCTGGCCGGGAGACTGGACGGTCGAGCGCGATGAGGCCCGCCAGAAAACAACGGTGCACTGGAAGGGCAAGGATGGCTACACGTATCCGTGGGGCACCGAAAATGATTTTGAGAATCTAACCTACGAGGGCGACGACGCCCACCCGGAGACGTGCTCCGTGCACGGCGAAGCGGAGAGCGTGTTCGCGTTGACGGGGCGCACGCTGGTGTGGCGCGGGCATCTTCTGGTGACGACCGATCAGAAGAACTTCTATTACAAGTACACGCGGGAATTGCTGAAAGACGGGCAGATGATCAAGACGAAGACGTGGCAGGAAACGATTCCGCGGGATCATCAGTAATTCAGAAACTTCGGTTGCATTTCTACAACAGGGCGCCCTTCAGATCGGCCGCCAGCAATTGGTGGAACAACTGCTCGCCTGCTTCACGCCGCACCGAAAGCCGGCCGGCACCGTAGGCGCGGGACTTCAGGCCGCGCTGTACGTCTTCGCAAATGCCGAGGTCTTCGTCCTGCACGCGGTTGCCGACGTTGACCGACTCGGTGTTATAGGCGTGCCGCGCTTCGCTGACATCGCTGAAATAGAAATCGAAAATCACAGTACAGTGGTCTGCGTCTACGGGGATGACATAGTTGGTGTCCATGTAGCCCTCGTAGCAATTGATCATGAGATTGGGATACTGCCAGAAATACCAGGCGCGATCGCCCTTGCGAGTGGCGCCGGTGGCGGCGTCTTCGTCGGAGGCGACCATGGGACTGGACTGCAGGCAATAACGGTCTTCGTTCTCGATGGTGTACTGCTTGTAGTCCAGCACAGAACTCAATCCCTTGTGCAGGTGAGGCACGTGGTATCCGCCGTCGAGGAAGTTGTCGACGTAGACCTTCCAATTACAGTTGATGTCGTAGGTTCGGCGATCGAAGTAGTGCAACTGGCTCACATTGAGGGGAGCGACGCGCTTCACCAGGCCACCGAGAAATTCATGCAAGGGCGCAGCCTGAAGGTCGAGATTGACGAAGACAAAACATTCCCAGGTTTCCACGCGGATGGGCAACAGGCCATTGTCGCCGCGATTAAAGTTCTGCACGCCCTCAAACTCAGGCATGCCCTTGAGTGAACCGTCGAGACCGTATTTCCAGCCGTGGTAAGGGCATTGCAGAATCTCGGCGTGACCGCAAGGCTGAGTGACAACGGCCGCGGCGTGGTGGCGGCATACGTTGTAGAAACCGCGCAGGCTGCCGTCCGATCCACGCACGACCACGATGGGTTCGCCCGCGAGCCGGGTCGCAACGTACTCACCGGGCTTTTGCAACTGATCGGTGCGAGCGACGAGCTGCCAGGTCTTGCTGAAGACATTGAGGCGCTCCAGTTCGGCGATGCGCGGATCGACATACCAGGGCGCAGGAATGGTGGATGCCTCCGACAGGGGGGCACGATCGTTGTAGCTGGAGAGAATCTGTTCAAGGGATGCTTGCATATTTATGCTCTCGCATGAATAAATGATTTCGTTCCGGCCAACCAGCAATACAGCTGAATCGAGTTACAGTCGACGGCGCTGATTTTCGCGCGCCCTGGATCGTGCACCGGCGACGGGCTCTGGCGCTGCGCCGATCGCCCGTTGCAGCACGTCGAGAAACTGCTGAATTCTGGCTTCTTTCTTCTCGGCCAGTTCACTCTGGCGGCGGAACAGCCCGGGATCGAGTTCCGCCGTGAGCAGCGCGTCCTGGAATCGCTCCATCATCCAGTCGAGGATGGAAACGATCATCTCGATGTCCATATCCTTGCGCAGTTCGCGGCGCTCCAATCCGAAGCGCACAAAGCTCACCGTGCCGTAGGGGTCCTCGCTGATCAGGAAGCGGTTGATCTCGCGCTTCAATATCAAATCGGTGCCGTAGTTGCCGAGCAGCGAAATACGATAGGGGATCCAGTCCTCGCGCAACAGGTGTTCGGTGCGCACCAGCCAGTAGCGCAGCACTTCGAAGAAGCCGGCCTCTTGAACTTCCGCCGGAGCGTCGAGATACTTCGGGAAGGAACGCACGGCGCGCTTGTAAACCTCAAAGAATAAACCGTCCTTGCTGCCGAAGTGCTGGAAGATGGAACCCTTGGCGATGCCGAGAGCGACGGCGATGTCAGCCACGCGGGCGGCGTGATAGCCGTGTTCGGCGAAATGCAGGGTAGCGGCATCAACGATGCGGCTGCGCTTCGCTTCAGAGCGCGGACGGGTGGGGGCCTGGCGCTGGTAGCGGGGTGGCGCGGCACGATTGCTGGCGATTCCTGGCATAGATAATGACTGCAAGTCATGACAGCATACAGCAGGCCATAGCTCGATTTCAACTTCATTTTTGCTGCTTGTTTGCGATAATGTTGTTCGATCCATGATGTGTTCAATGACTTTAAGTCAAAGTGGCCAATCCGGAGCGCGATCCATTTACGACGCCATCGTGATCGGTGCGGGCCATAACGGACTCACGGCCGCGGCGTATCTCGCCCGGGCAGGACTGTCGACTCTGGTGCTGGAACGCCGCGAGATTGTTGGAGGGTGTTGCGTGACGGAGGAAATAGCGCCCGGCTGCCGCGTCTCCACCACCTCTTATATCGCCAGCATGCTGCGACCCGAAGTGATCTCGGAGTTGCAACTGGCTAGCCACGGGCTGCGCATGATTCCGTGCGATCCGGCAATCCAGGTTCCCTTCCCGGATGGCCACGTTGTGCCTTGGTGGGTGGATCGCGGGCGCGCGCAAAAAGAATTTTCAAAGATTTCCGCAAAAGATGCTGCGCGGTTTGTGCAAGTCGACGATCAACTAAAAAAGCTGGCACGCTACCTGCAGCCGTTTTTCATGGAACCCCCGCCAGAGATCGACACTTCAACCATGAAGGGCTGGTCTGATTTGTTCCGCGTCGGCAAACGGTTTCGCGGAATTTCCAGCGTCGAGATTTCGCAGCTGGTGTCGTTCCTGACCGGCAGCCTGGGTGAGTTTCTCGATCACAACTACGAATCCGAAAAAATGAAAACGATGTTTCTGGCCAATAACGTGTACGGCAAGCATGGCGGGCCGTACCAGCCGGGGACGGCGATTGGGCTGCTTTTTCATCTGCTCAGCGGCGGAGACCACGACCTGCAGGGGTTTTACGGACACGTGATGGGCGGCATGGGATCGATCACGCAGGCGCTGGCGGCCGCAGGAAGAAAACTGGGAGTGGAGATTCGGACATCGGCGCCGGTGGCGCGCGTCGAGGTGCGCAATGGCCGGGCGCGCAGTGTGGTGCTCGAAGATGGCACGGAGCTTCGCGGGCGGATGATTCTTTCCAACGCCGATCCGAAGCGGACATTTCTTGGCATGGTGGACGCAAAGGACCTTCCGGAAGATTTCTTGTTCGCCGTACGCGGCATCAAGATGCAGGGGCCATGCGCCAAAGTGAACATGGTGCTGAGCGAAGAACCGCGATTCACGGGGACTTCGCCGCAGGCGACGCCGCTGGAGCGCACGTTCTATACGCTGGTTCCGTCGCTGGCTTTCGCCGAGCGCTGCTACGATATCGCCAAGTTTGGAGACATTCCGGAAGAATTGTGGGTGGACTGCGTGGTGTCGTCGAATGCGGACGATTCGCTGGTCCCGCCCGGTAAACACATTCTCACTTGCTTTGTGCAGTATGTGCCTTACCACCTGCGGGAAGGCCACTGGGATGAGAAGCGAGAGTTGCTGGGCGACAGGGTGGTCAAGAAGATTGCCGAATATGCGCCGAATGTTGCGGGCGCGATTGTGGCGCGGCAGGTGCTGACTCCGCTGGATCTGGAACGGACCTACGGGTTGACCGAGGGCAACATTTTTCACGGCGATCTGCGGTTGGAACAACTGTTCTTCATGCGGCCGGTGCCGGGCTGGTCGCAATATCGCACGCCGGTGGAAGGCCTTTATTTGTGCGGGGCGGGCGCGCATCCCGGGGGCGGCGTGACTGGGGCACCCGGTCGCAATGCCGCGCATCAAGCGCTGCGAGACTGGAAGAACGGGCGATTGCAGGAGGCGACTGCGTGAGTTCCAACGGCCAGTCCAACTCCGCGTCCCGCACTTTGCCCGGCAGGGCTGACATTGTGATTCTCGGCGCGGGCGTGATGGGAGCGTCGATTGCATTCCATCTGGCCAAGCGGAACGCAGGAAGGATCGTCGTCATTGACAAGGATCATGTTGGGCGCGGCGGCAGCGGACGGTCGTCGGCGCTGGTTCGCATGCATTACAGTTTTCCGCCGGAAGTGCAACTGGCGCTCATTAGTCTGCAAATGTTTCAGAATTGGCAGGAAATAGTAGGGCAGCCCGGAGATTTTCGTAAGACGGGCTTTGTGCGCATTGTTCATCCGAATGAAATTGAACGCCTCAAACTGAATGTCGAGATGCAGCGCAGGCTGGGGGCACACGTAAGCGTCATCGGCAGGAACGAACTGCGCGAACTTGAACCGGATTGGAATGTAGACGACGTGGAACTGGCCGAGTATGAACCGGATTCCGGGTATGGCGACGGCGCCGGGGTTGCGGGGGATTTTCTTGGCGCCGCGCGCGAACTGGGCGTGACTTATTTGTCGCGCACGCAGGCCGGATCGTTTTCTGTCGACGCTGGACAGCTGCGCGGTGTGGTCACAGACCAGGGAACGATCTCGGCTCCGACGGTGGTGTGCGCTACCGGGCCGTGGACGCGACCCCTGTTTCAGCAGGCCGGTTACGACCTGCCCCTGGAATGCGAGTATCACCAGGTCGCAATTCTTCGAAATGCGCCGGACATGAAAGGCGGGGGCTGCGCCTGTATTGATTCAGTTACGGCAACGTATTTTCGTTCCGACGCTCACGATAAGTTTCTGCTGGGCGATTTCTACGGAAAACGGCCCGCCGATCCGGATGATTTTCCACAACGCGCGTCCGACGAGTCGCTGGAAGAAATCATTGAACGCGCGAGCCGCCGGATTCCCAAACTCGCAGGCGCGGAGGTCATGCGGGGAGTGACAGGCGTCTACGATATGACGCCCGATTCGCGGCCTCTACTGGGCAAGATTCCGGGGATTCGAGGGCTCTATGTTTGCGCTGGATTTTCCGGCATTGGCTTCAAGATTTCTCCCGCGATCGGCCTCGTGATGAGTGAACTTTTGCTCGACGGGCAAGGCAACACTGTGGACGTGAGCGCGTTCCGCCCGCATCGCTTCGCGGAACGTCAACCGATCAAGGCGGAATACGAATATGTGGATGACTAACAATTTGAGGAGAAAGCAAGCATGAAGAAGAAAGGCATTCTCGAACGCTTGAAGGACGGGCCCGTGCTCGGCGACGGCGGCTATTTACTGGAACTGGAAAAGCGAGGATGGGTTCGCGCGGGTCCATTCACGCCGGAGGTTGCGTTGCTATATCCCACCGCTCTGCGCGAACTGCACGTGGAGTTTCGCGAAGCCGGCGCCGAGGTGCTGCAGGCGCTCACGTTTTATGCCAGCCGCGACAAACTGGCAACGGTGGGGCTGGAGAACCAACTGGAAGAACTGAATCGCTCGGCGGTTCGTGTGGCGCGCGAGGTTGCGGGCGACCAGTGCCTGGTCGCCGGCAACATCAGCCTCACGTGGATGTACGAACCCGGCAGTCCTTCAGCCGCTGATCGCGTGCGCAAAACCTTCGATGAGCAACTGGCCGTGCAGGTCGAGGAGGGCGTGGACTTTATTATCGGAGAAACTTTTTCCTGGCTCGGCGAAGCGCTGATCGCGGTGGAGCGCGCCAAGAAGACCGGGCTGCCTGCGATGGTGACCATCTGCTTTGAAAATAAAGACGAGACCGCCGAAGGCACCAATGCGGCGGACGCAGCGAAAACGCTGTTCGACGCCGGGGCCGATATTGTGGGCATGAATTGTCTGCGCCCTCCGCAGCACATCATGGGGCCGATGGAGCAGATGCGCAAGGCGGTTTCAGGATATCTGGCGTGCCAACCTGTCGCGTATCGCACGCCGAAAGATCAACCTGATTTCACGAGCCTGCCGGAGTTTCCTTATGCATTGGATCCTCTGCAACTTACGCGCAAGGATATGGCGGACTATGCGGTGCAGGCTCGCGATCTCGGAATCAACTTCATCGGGGCGTGTTGCGGGACGGTCGCCATGCACATCCGCGAAATGGCGCGCGCGCTCAACAAACTGCCGGAGGACTCGCGCATCTGGAAAAAAGGCGGCGAGAAGCCGATGTCGGGGTACGAATACTATGACCACGACAACATGAAGGCCTGAGGCTGCGGCGAGCCTCGGCTGGCAGAGGCGGTTCAATTGATGCGGGCCCTGACCTCAAGGCCCGCATTTTTTCGGGATCCGGCTTACCCAGCTTTTCGGGAGTTTGGTTCTTCTGCATGCACCAGAGGAACTTCGACCAGATGCTCGCTCAAGAACCACGCCTGCAGTTCGTTTGGACGCAGAACGCCGCTGACCACTAGATCATTGGTGCCGGCGTCTCCCAGCTTGGTGGAGAGTTCTGCCAGTTCTCGACAGTGGCCGATGATGATCTGATGGGCGTCGACGAGGCGCGAAATCTGGACTGGCACTTCTTCCCTGCCGCGCGGCGGGCGCTCGATGCGCGTGGTCTCGGCGACGTCGGCGGCCATGGCCAGCGAAACTCCCCCTAGCAACTGAATGCGCTCGGCAATCTCGTCGACGATCTCCACTTGCTCACCATAGTGCTTATCGAACAATAGATGAAGCTGGTAGAAAGTGGGGCCAGCGACTTGCCAGTGCGACTTCTTGTAAAGATCGCGCAGCGTCATGGAATCGGCGAGCAACAGGTTCAGTTGCTCAGTCATTTCCAGGCGCACGGGCTCTTCCAATTCGAGTGGCAGGCCGTGTGAGACGGTGCCGTAGGCTTGAATCTCTCCGGCACGCTGGTGCAGCCGGGGCTGTGCGCTAATCGCGCTTCGATGAGAAGCGGTGACTTGTTTCTTGGCCATTAGACAACCTCCTGATTCCGCAAGTGAACTAGCCAGATTGCAGTGAACGCCGAAACATGCGGCCAACAGAAATCTTAGCAAAGCCGTTTTGATTCCGCGAACTCCCATAGGATTCTATGGTTTGTTTGAGCAGAGAGCGTGGCTCTCTAGCAGCTCTCTGCCAGGTTTGACGGCACCTCGCGCGGTTGCTATGATCAGAGTGCGGGGTGGAGCAGTCTGGTAGCTCGTTGGGCTCATAACCCAAAGGTCGGTGGTTCAAATCCACCCCCCGCAACCAACCTTATCTTACGGAATCATAAGGGTCAGCGGCTTTAGCGCTGGGGCTACGCTCTTGTTGATTCCGTGCAGTACCGTG